>Ga0078894_10002065_pt1 | contig 15093 bp, 14 predicted proteins | sample LauGreSu1BDMLBSD_2_FD_67506 | JGI IMG/M metagenome (GOLD analysis project Ga0078894, IMG submission 67506) | Freshwater lake microbial communities from Lake Michigan, USA - Su13.BD.MLB.SD (version 4) (version 4) | ecosystem: Environmental > Aquatic > Freshwater > Lake | place: Lake Michigan... | reverse complement strand
TCCCCTATAAGCGTATTCTATTGTCACATGGTCGCATTATGCATATTATTAATCCTGATAATGAATATCCAATCAAGATCCTGCAGTTTAATTCAATGACAGGCCTAGATCTATTGCTAATCCAGAATAAGATCGCCCCTTTGCTTGACATTCAATCACTCACCTACTGTGAACCCAGTGAGGGCGGTGTAGCCATTACAACAGATAAAGGCACCAAAATCATAATCAAAGGGCTAACTCCTGCCAATATTGCTACCTTGATTTGCGGGCTTTCTCAGTGGCTGCAGGGCATGCATGCATAACCAGGGATCCCGTGAGGGCACTTCTCATGCGGATCAAGGCCAGCAGCAGCAAAGCAGGCCTCTGCCATCTGGCGATCCTTAGCTGCCTGCCGATTAGCCTCTGCTGCCTGTGCCTCCTTGATCTCGGCCGACCATGTATCCCAGCCCACACGGGCAAGGCGCTGCATAGAGCGCATAGTGATGCCGAAGGAGGCACCACTGTGTCCCACCGTATCATTCAGATGTGCACTGATCTTGGAGATGACCGGTGCACCACTGAACATGTATCCTCCCTCGCCAGGGTCCTCACGCATCTCGGCCCAAGCATCAGCCTTCTCAATGGCAATGTACATCTCCGTGTACATCGTGCGCGTCATGCGGTCGCGGATGAAAGAGAAATCAGGTGCTGCGGAAGTCATTGTGTCGTCTGTGTCCTGTTTGGCCCACCTAAAGCCGATCACCCCGTCAACTTTGCCGGCCCTATACAGGGGATGTGGCCATTGAAATACTATAGAGGGCTCACACGGGCACAGAGGATGACGCGCAAGGCCGAGATACGCAAGTTTGGCGCATTGCATTGGCGTGATCCTGCTGCTTATGTAGGGTTCAAAACGGATAAAGGTCGCAAAACAAAGCGAAGTGGCTACACAGTGGCCTGGCATTCACGATTTCCAGATGCCCGAAGCTTGGAGGAGAAAGCAGCGGTAACAGGCGTTCCTCTACGATTCATTCGTGAGAGCTATAATCGTGGACTCGCCGCATGGCGAACGGGCCATCGTCCTGGTGCAACCCAGCAGCAATGGGGGTATGCCCGTGTACACAGTTTCCTGTTGTGTGGCAAGACAGCACTCACAACCGATTCCGATCTACGGCGCGAGGCAATACGTACCTCTGTAAAGGCGGAGAGATGGTTTGCCAGTGTGTCATGTTCCCCCTAAATTTAAGCAGGTGGTGTGAGTAGGGGATAATGGCGGCCACATCGCAATCGATGTTACACATCGTGTCCAGTGGTCTACAGGATCGCGAGAGGCTGAATCCATCAAAAGGTAACCCATCTGTAACCTTTTATACGACGGTGTTCAAGAAACGAACCCGTTGGGCATCGCAATGGCGTCGTGTAGACTTTGATAATGTGGCCGATTTTGGCAGGCGTTCTACTGTAACGCTGCCTGTCTTAGGAGAATTAATTACTCGTGCAACTCTGATTGTCCAGTTACCAGATATTCAGGGGTCACAGTCTGCCATTGCTGCAGATGCATCGGCTGGTGCTATTGTATACCCACAGTGGTCATGGACGAATGCAATTGGTCATGCTGTCTGCAGCAACATAGAATTTACAATCAATGGCCAAATCATTGATCGCCTGGATAGTCGCCTACTAGAAGTGATTGATGAACATCATGCACCTGTGGAGCATTTTGATTCTACCAACTTCTTGATTGCCCGAAACCCGAGTGATTACACCGATACAGCCTACAAGAATCTACCACCTGGTGACTTTCCACCACAGACGCTGGCCGTCACCTTCCCTTTCTGGTGGAATCGTGGCCCTGGATCACAGTCTCTGCCGATTCAGGCGCTTGTAAAAGACAAAGTGCAAATCACAGTGGATTTCCGTCCGGTGCAGCAATGTGTCTATACATCCAGGACTACGGCAACAGGGCTCCCTCCGTTTGCAGGAGCCACCATATATCAAGATGTAAGTGGTGTTATATCACCACTCGGCAAACTCCCCACAGAATGGAACTTCCTAGATGCATATTGGGTTATGGAATATATCAGCTTGGAAGATCGTGAAGCGTCGGCGCTTCGTATGGCAGATCTACAAATCCCGATTGAACAGCATATCGCGGTTCCAGTTGTAAATACCCGTGGTGCAACACGACTACGTATCCCTCTGAATGTTGGAGGACTCATTCGTGATATGACATGGGTTGCACAAAATCAGGAGGCAGATGATTATAATGCATATTTTCTATTCAGCCGTGAAATCGGACCATCTCCACAAAACACATTGCCATGGTGGCCCGATTCTCTGATACCCAACTGGGATTATGGGAATGGCTATCTGCGCCCTGGATTTGCTGACAGAAGATCTGACCCAATCCTTGCTTCTACTATGTGGATAAATGGAAAAAGACGGTTTGATAGCGAGGGGATGTCACTATTCCGCTCTCTTATACCAGCACTAAACTGTCAGCGTGCTCCTCTGATTGATCGTTACATCTATCGGTATGATTTCGGTTTCTGGCCATCGGGCGGCCTTGCTGAAACATTGGATATGCCAATTGAAGAGGTACGTGGATGTGCCAATTGGGATCTACTGCCCAACAAGGAATTAGCTCTGATTATGAATACTGCACATTGTGATACTACAGCGGCGTTAATCAATGCAGAAACACTGCCTATTATTGATATTTCTGGTACAAATACACTCTACGAAATTGGGCCAGAATATAATACATGCGAGGGGTTCCGTGTTATTCTGCGGGGAAGAGGTGCCACGGTGGGCGGCGGCAAAGGAGCTATCCTGAAAGGTGTTATTGACTACAAAAAAGTGCGATCTATTCCAGGATTTGTGCGTCTCTTATGTCGTAATGTACGGTTTGGGTCTGCATCTATAGTGGCAGAATTAGATGGTGGTAGATATGTATGGATTGCTGTTGCTGGTGCGACAGGTCACGGCCCTGAGGGTGGCTCTGCAGGATCTGCGGTTGAGATTGGAGAACAAGGTATGAGTGGGCCGCGCGTACATACTGCATCTGCGACTTGTGGAGGCGGTGGCGGAGGTCGTCCAGTGGGTGCTGTTGGCCAAGGTGCAGGTGGAGGAGGGCATGGAACTATAATGCCTTCAAACAATCCTGTGTTCGTAAATAATTATAGTGAGACAGGTGGTGGACCCAATGCAACACGTGGCGGCGATGGTTATTATGGGGGAGGAGGTACGACTGATGCAGGGGGTGGCGGTGGTGGAGGTGGTAGCTATGTGAGTGAGTATATTAAAGAGGTAGAAAGTATATCAACGGGTACTGATGGATGGAATGGAGAAGCAGCAATGACCGTAACTCCTCAAAAACGCACGCTATTTACACCAGATGTATTCAATATCTATATATGGCTCACACGCTATAATATGCTTCGTATAACAAGTGGACGTGGAGCTCTAATGTTTACATCGTAATCCGTTGAACCAGCGATCTAGTGTGCCATCAGAAGAAATAGTACTCTCTTTCTGCAACCTTTCTACTTTTTTAATCGTTACAAAGCGAATTTTACGTTGTGCATATATATCCAATGCATTGCAATAGACAGCATACATATGCGCGTGCTCATTCCGCATCTGTCGTATTAAAGCAGCACCTTCACATGCCCCCTCTCCCACATACGGGCGCTCATTGGGCTCACTGCGACACCACCATATCATTTTAGGGCAGACACCTGCGATATCTCGCAGAATACTCGGAAATACATGCTGATCAATAGCCTCTAGTAGCACATCAACCTCTGGATTAAAATCCTCAATATCCTCTTCAACCCAGCAAATCTCCTCTTTTGACTGTAATGGAAGGAGTGACAGGCGATGTAAGAGTCGTGTCAGAAATGCCGAATCGTATTTCATTCCACCAAATGATATACGAATCTGCAATGCAAGTGCCAGTGGATCTGACAGATCTATTTGATAGGCGGAGGATGACCCCTCTAAGTCTATGTTATATTGACCGGTCGCTACAACAGAGGTGGCAACTGCTGCCATGACTATCTCTGCATCCTCCCATGTGAGGCGGTAGCCTTTTGAGACTGCCGCCATCATCCACACTAGTTCTACATAGAGATCAGGCTGTATAAGAGTGTCCTCTGGAATAATAATAGGGAGACGACGCAGCAACTCAAGTGGATCCTGACGTAACATCTGCCATGCTGTTCGGATTGCCCTGACCCGATCGCACCTGCGAACTGTCTTCTGCAGATTACTCTTCAGAATCGGCATTGGATATATAAGATGTAGGTGTGGGGGCTTTACGATAGTGAGTTGGGTTCCAACAGAGCGATCATCAACAAGTGTTAGAACAGGCCCCTCATCCAACTGTATTGTGGCATACCATCGTATCTTTTCTGGTAGGACAGGTGCAATAATAACATCATGCTCACGTCGTATAAAGAGCACCATGCTGCACCGTAGGTTAAGAAGACCACCAATAGCTCACCTTTGCACCAAAGTTGACACCTAAAGCCCGCCAGCCAAGTCAAAGTACGATGAGCACGCAATTTGTTGTTGAGACTTCAAGCGCCCAGGAGTTTCCTCCTGTCAATACCTTTGACGAGATGGGACTCTCTGAGGATCTCCTCCGAGGTATTTATGCACACGGCTTTGAGAAGCCCTCCGCCATCCAGTCGGTGGCAATCATGCCGATCGTGAAGGGTCGCGATATCCTCGGCCAGGCACAGTCTGGTACGGGCAAGACCGGCACCTTTGGTATTGGTCTCCTGAGCCGTATTGATACGAGCATCAAGCAGACCCAGGCACTTGTTATGGCACACACGCATGAACTGGCAGAGCAGATTGCATCTGAGATCCGTGCACTGGGTTCCCGTCTGGGTGTCCATGTGACGCTGGCAGTGGGTGGCATTCCTCGTCACCAGAATGCCCGCGAGATTCGCGGTGGCTCCCATGTGGTGGTGGGCACGCCCGGTCGCATCTATGATCTGGCGAACAGTGGTGACTTGAAGTTCGCTGGTCTGCGCATGTTTGTGCTGGATGAGGCCGATGAGATGCTCCGCGATCGCTTTGCCGACCAGGTGGGAGAGATTGTGAAGATCGGTCTGCCTGAGGACTGCCGTGTTGCCTTCTTCTCTGCCACGATGCCCCCTGAGGTCAAGGAGCTCGCGGAGAAGATCCTGCGCGACCCTATCCGTGTGACGCTAAAGACTGCGGATGTGAGTCTGGAGGGCATCAAGCAGTTCTACGTGAGCCTGGCCGATGAGAGCTGGAAGCTGAATACCTTCTGCGATATCTTTGAGTCGCTCACCATCCAATCCTCCATTGTCTTCGTGAATACGAAGGAGCGCGCCGAGCGTCTCTACAATGTGCTGACGGAACGCGGCTTCCCCGTGTCGGTGATCTACGGTGAGCCGATGACGCAGGCGATGCGCCAGCAGCGCATGAACGACTTCCGTAAGGGCACTACCCGTGTTCTCATTGCCACGAACTTGCTGGCGCGCGGCATTGATGTGCAGTCGGTGTCGGTGGTCTTCAACTTCGATATGCCCTCCTTTGAGGACAAGGAGAACTACATCCATCGCATTGGACGCTGTGGCCGGTTCGGCCGCAAGGGCACGGCTATCTCTCTCCTGAATCCTGTGGAGAAGGATATCATGGACCAGATTGCGTCGCACTACTCGTTTGTGCCGAAAGCTCTTCCTGAAGATCTGCGGGGAGTCGTGGATGCATAACCTTGTTGACACGCAAGAGGGCATCCACCTGTTGATGGGCCCAGCGGGGGAACTTATAATAAATAGAACGATCGTAACCAAAAATAGGTAACACCTCCTCCTGCCCCTCTCCGTTGTGCATATATGCAGTCATCCGTTTTTTGAATACACGGATGCTTGGATTTTCAGCGGGGATACCGAGTTCCTCTGTGAGTTTACGATAGATCGCCATACATTCGCGAACACGCTCGGCCTGGGGCTTTGGAATCTTCTGGCCGCCCATGTGAGTTTCTATCTATGTTGATTTTGGTTCCTTAAGATGAGCGCAGGGATCTTCGCGACCAAGTGTTATCTCCAGACAGCGCTCATAGACAGTCTGCGCTGATATTGGCTCTCGTACAGGTACCATCATCTGCACCTGCCTGGGGCCAAAGATTGCTCCAACAAGACGATCAGCGATGGAGACACCGACACCGAGGCCGAAGCCATATTTCATACTCTGGCCTAGTGTTGGTGCTGTTGGGGCTGTTGCAGGTGTTGGCCTCGTGGTAGAGTTGATGCGTGAGATCAAAAAAGGCTTGGCCTTGGGCATCTTTCTATACCTACTAGATACCTCTAGTTTTAGACCAAGCTGGCCATTGCAACAGAGAGCGCATCTGTGGGGTCTGAAGAGACTGCTGGTGCCTGTGAAGATGCAAACCGTTGTGCAGTAGCACCTGACACCTGGCGCTGCGTGGGCGAGCTGAAGAGAGAGACTGGGTCTCCGCCTGCAGTACGGGTGATCCCACGCTGGAGCCCAAGAACGGCCGCACCCGATGACATCTGTGCAGAAAGAGTCGCTGTCAGATATGCTGGCAGAGGCGGTGCTGCACCCTCCGGCACCACGGGGATCTGCTCCAGGAGATCGGCCACCTGACCCATGAGGCGCAGCATGAGCGGTCGCCCGCGGAATTCCTCATCCTCCGCCTGCATCTCTGCCTGTAGCTGAGTCAGCTCCTCACGCCGTACAACCCCGCGCTCCAGACTATCCGCCGCTGTTGCCAGTGCATTTGCTACACGGCAGCGATAGATCTGCTCTGTAAACCCTGGCCCCGCCCCACCCTCTGCCGTCACATCTGCTTGGAAGCCGCCCGCCGTCATCTTCACAACAACCGGTGTAGTCCCATCATCGCCGGTTGTATGCTTGAAGACTACCGAATAACTGCGATCTCCCACAATGTTCCCCACCTTGTATGTTGGCCCATCACCGCCAATCTCCATGCAGGTCCAGCCCTCCGATATCGTCATAATCGCACACTTGTGCACCTCTGTACGGATCCCCGACAGAATGTCACCGATCGCCATCGGTAACACCGACTCCGAGTCAATGAAGGTATAGCTGCCACGGCTGTGCACAGCGAGATCTCGCAGGAGAGCACGATTGTGATCTGCTCCATAGCCCAGTGCATTGAACACCTGATTGGATCCAAGGCCATTCGCCATCAGGCGCAGCCCCGATGTGCTCTCCACGCCCCTGTTCACGATGCCATCTGTCAAGAGAAGAATCGCATCGTAATCACGCCGATCAAGTGCGGCCAGTGCCTCAAAGGCAGCCCCCATATTGGTGCACCCGTCTGTTCGCAGTGCATCCACCTTTGCATAGAATGCTGCAACACCCTCTCCCGTCATCACATGGTGATCCAGAAGTACTGTTGCTCCCTCGCTGAAGCTGATGAGCGTCACCTCGTCACCCTCTGCAAATGCATCACGTGCTGCATGGAGGGTCGCCTTCACGGCATTGAGTCTCTCTCCCTCCATAGAGCCACTCGTATCCAACAGGAGTGCCAACTTCACATTTCGGTTTGTGTTTGTGGTATTTGCTGCCGGTGCGGGGAACCGCAGGTGTACCACCACATGATCGCCGTTAATCGTTGCACGGATTGTCATCGTACTTGGGCCAAAACAACAGGCATACCCCGTCACCTTTAGGTCATGTGTACCTTGTCTGACCAACCCATAAGAGTATGCATTTGCTTGTCATCCCAACCAGAGGCTAGGACATGTGCAAGTGGGGGAACAACGCGATAGTCAACTCCTAGCGATGCCGACATTCCCTCAAGGCGAGAACCTGATGTACACACTCCACCATTCCAGTAGCCAATGGGCTTCCCCTCCTCCGTCACAAACAGATAGGAGTCCAGGCGCGACAGATCCGGCAACTCCTGATATGAGGCCCTGGTTGAGAAATAGAGATCTGTGCGATCTGTCTCAATACTGATCTCCAGACGGAGAATGTTGCAGTTTGCCATCCGTGAACAGATGGGCCATGTCAAGGAGTGCCAGGACCCCGATTGCTGCGTCCACTCACACCCTGCATGCTCAAACAGCAGGTGACCCCCAACTCCCACCATGCGCACCTTCACTGGGATATCAATGGGGCCATCCTTATCGGCTACATTCACCTGGAGACCCGTCCACCAGGAAGGCTCATGTAGGCCCACAAGACACTCGCCAATAGAGTGATCCCGTGGCACCTTGATATGCTTCATCTTCCAACCGGTCGTCGTCTGCACTTGACTTGGTGCGGGTGGCCAGCAGCTCTGAATGGCGGAAAACATCTGTCGGTTGTCTTTCTGGTTGTAACGCCGGTCACCTTTACATTGCGGCGACGGCAGCATCATAGGGAGCCTGTGTCTCTTTGCTTTGGAACTCATGGTAGTCACGTACGAGAACCAGATCATCCTCAATACGCACAACAAACGGATGATTATTGCTTACAGTCAGATGTGTCAGTTGATGGCAGCTATCAATCGGTGGCCAGAGATGTGCTGCGCGAACCCAGTTCTTACCGGTATAGACGAGCTGTGCAGCACTTAGCATATGTCCACCTGGTGTTATACAGACAGAGCAACATTCTTCATGAATCTTCCCCGTTACGTAACCACCCGTCATAAGACGATCGCCAACATTTACTGCATCAAGGAGTTTCCAGTGTCCATCATACATCTGCACAAGTGCAGTGGGGTCCAGACCCAGGCTGTAATCTGCAACTACTGGCCCAGCACCACCAGGTCCATTCAATGCCTCCTCGGCAGCCATCTGTGCGGCTGCAACCACAAGCGGGTCATCTGACTCCTCATAATCGGTGAAGAGAAGTGGCCCATTCATGCTTTCCACTGGGATACGATTATCCGAAGTACCGATACACCAGAGGTAAGGAAGACGTGTCGCAGGGGTAGCCAGTGGATGCTCTGCAGCGGGCACAAACGCACCAGTTGGGCCACGAAGTGCATGATTCCCACTGACGTGTACACCGGCAATCTCTACCATAGATGTTGTGGATCCATCAAACAGATAGGTGCTGGTTACATAAGCTCCTGATTCCAGTACATCACCAATCATGAGTGTATGGATAGGACGCAGAGTCCCATCGCGCATACGGATGCGCGTCATTGGGGCAAAACAGCAGACATCATGACCTGCGATGGTTGCAATGAACGTGACGAGAGGGTTACAGACAATATTCTGACCAAATGTAATGGCGGAAATAGCAGCATAGGCGAAAGCGATAAAAATCCCATGGACACGGGAGAAGATCTCCTGGAGACGAATGAAAATCATGCGCACTCGGGTCCCCAAGAGGCGGAATGAGTTCAAGAAGTTCACGATGAATCCTTCAAAGCCACGGAGGAGCCCCGTGATCCCACCCTCAATGGATTCCACCTTATTGTAGACACCGTCTATGACACCCGATACCTTCTCAATGCCCTCAAAGATCGGTGTTGTGACAGAGGGGCCGTACTGTTTGACCGACTGCTGCACACAGAACTGCATGGTCTCTTCCAGATTATGTCCGTAAAACCGTGCGAATGGTGTAATAGAAGGATCACATCGGTAATGCGACCAATGTCGCTTAATCTCCACATAGTTTGCCAGATTTGCCACCAGAACAGAGACTAACAGGAGACCCAATGACATCATGATGAGTGCAAACTTCGTGGGTGGATCTTTGAAGGATTCCATCACTGCGGTGTCACCATTGGACCCCAAGTAAGCACCGACTTTCTTGAGAGCAGTATGCGCCTCTTTTACAAGATCATCCGGTAACTGCGGTCTACCATCTTGTAGCTCGCTGCCTCCGTCGCTCATCCCCTGCTCTTGTTACGGAATCTTAGAATGCCTTGATACCGTATTTAGTGTTAACCCAATCGCGATCCACCTTAAAGACAGCTGATGACGCAGGGGCAGTCTTCTTTGTATAGATATATATCGCATTGAGCTTGCGCCAGACAGTGAGTGACCCGTACTCCTTTACGGCAGCTGCCAAGGCCAGATGCCGCCGGCCCTCTGACATCTTCGTCACCTCCGTGTAACCAAACCGTTGTAGGCCGCCCTTGCGCAGTGGCCCGATACCGGGCGCACCGGTGGGAATCCCCTTACCAGGATTGCCGACATCGCGAATGCAGGCTGCGGGCACAAACTGACGCTTTCCCAAGCGAACACGCACATAAGGGTCACGTACGATTGTGCCGGGCGGGCAACCTGTAGGGATCGCCCGACGTGAAATGGGGATACCACGCAGGCGCTTCGTCATGCGAGCACGCATCCGATCCACAAATGCCTTCCTAGTCTCGCGGGCACGCGTTGTTGAACGCACACACGCCGCACCAACCCGTGTTCCCGTCTTCTTCACAGTATACGCCTTGCGCAGCGTATGACGACGTGGGCATCGCCCCTTGGAGTTCATTGACAGCGACCGGCGAACCCACTGCATCTTCTATCAGAGAGGAAGAAGTTCCCCACTGAAAACCCGCGAGGACATCAAGGGGAATGAGTGCACTGAAAACAACGCAGTTTTCGGTGGCGACCGTACTGCTCTTTATTGGTCTCGCAGCCGTCGTCAATACGGCACTGCGTGTTGATGTCGGCAAAAACTGGGATGAGAATCGCTGTGATCCGTATGTGGTCCCGATTGCAGGGTTCTTTAAGCCCACGGGAGACAAACGTACGATGTCGGAATTTTCGCGCGACAACTGGCAGTTCTGTCAGAAGAAATATGTGGAAGGAGCGATTCGTGAAATAGTGGAGGCGCCAAAACAGCTGGCGGCAGCACAGAGCGGCACTGTGGGTATCATAGATGATGTTGCAAGTGGTCTCTCTGATGTCTTCGTGAATGTCTGGCAGTTCTGTTATGAGGCATATTCGGGTTTTATGTCACAGATTGGGCATGCCGCGAAACTGCTGCAGAACTTCTTCATTCGGTTCCATTACATGATGGGACAGCTTCAGGCTGCGGCACTCTCTATTGTCTATGGCTTGATCTCAATGATTATCCTGTATGTGGATGTCACCAAGGTCGTGATCATTGTAACGATCATTATTACGGGAATCTTGGTAGGCCTTGAGATTATTCTGTTCTATATTTTGGCACCAATATCAGGTCTCATTGCACTCACGGTATCGCTTGTCTCTGTGGTTGCGGTGGTTGTAGCAACCGCGGTAGCGGCGGCATTCGTGGCAGAACTCTTTACACCTGGTGCCTGTTTCGCGGCGGGTACACGTGTTCTAATGGGAGGCAGCACCAACTCTGACAAACTCATTGAGGAGATTCATGTTGGCGATGTGCTACGTGATGGCGGAGTTGTAACAGCCACACATCTCTTCTGGAGTCCAGATGCCCTCTATGATATTGATGGAATCCACGTGACTGGCGACCATCTGGTGACCCACCCTGACAGGCCCCGTCAACTCATTTCAGCATCCAGACATCCGGCTGCACAACCGGTGCCCGCACGCCTACTGGAGCGGTTCCAGGGTGGCAAATGGCTCTACTGTCTGACCACCACAACACGTCGCATCCCGTGTCGTGGAACAGGCGGTGCCATGATCTTTGCCGATTGGGAAGAGATTCAAGAAGAGGATCAGGAGCGCTTGGAGGACTGGCATCGTGAGGTGTGGCATCGGCTGAATGGTGCCGCCTATCCGGTGGGGCGGATTGATCGGCGTATCCTGGAGGCAGAGGCAGGATTAGCACCCGACTGTCTGGTCGCCTGCCAGAGCTGGTCCGGTAGGCAGATATGGAAACGGATCAGTGAGGTGGAAGTTGGAGAGCGCGTATTTGATCGCATGGGGCATACTACAACCGTGGTGGGGCGTGTTGTCATAGCAGGAGATCAGGCAACAGATGCAATCAAGGTGCGCTCTCCCGAACACAGGTCCCAGTTGGTGAGCCCCGCCACCTGGATCCAGAGGACTTCTGGAACATGGGCACCGGCACTGGCGGGGAGTGAACCTGGTGATATTGTGGGTCTGCATCCACACACATGGCATCATCTCTACACGGAATCCGGTGAGTTCATGATCAGCGGTGGATGGAAGGTGCGCGATGCATCAGAGGTGGGTCTTGTTGGTCTCCGGTCACTCGTTCACAGTGTGGTGCTCGCAGAAAACGACCGCCAAAGTTAGAACAGATGATGAGCACTCGTGGAATGTATCTGGTCGGTATGTTAGTGATCTTGTTTCTGGCGAACATCGCCATGCTGATGGGCATGACCAACTGGCCCCAGCGTGTCCGTGAGGGTTTTGCCACTGATATGAAGAATGGTAAGATGGTCAGCGGTACCAGCTCGTACACGGTGCCTTCTCCTGCGGATGCTATGATGAATACACATGTGAAGACACCTGCACAGGCGCAGGCAGAGCACTTTGCAGATATGAAGCATAAGAAGGTGGAGGCCTTCACAGATATGCTGTCTAATGGCTTCGCCACGGCCTCTATCGGTCCTTATGATGGTAAGGATATGACCGCCGGCCTGCCCGCTGCTGCCCAGGGTTTCCGTGCGAATCACCCTAATGAGCCTCTGAATGGCCCACCTGTAGAGATTGACGGTGACCACCTCTTCTACTTTGCGAACAACCAGTGCAAGCCCGAGTGCTGCGGTGCGACTCTGAGCTGCAGCGGTGGTTGTGTCTGCACACAAGATTTTCAGAGGGATTTTATAAATCAGAGGGGTGGTAACCGTAAACATGACGATGGTTTCTAAAACCTATCCAGAGTAGTATAAAATGCCTCCTCCTAAGTATACACTCCAACTTCTTGAAGAGACTGTTATAAAAGATGAGGCAACTCTATTAGAATCCTATGATAGTTGTAATGCAACAACTACTATACGATTCTTATGTAAATGTGGGAATGAAGGTGTTAAGAAGATGCGATCTGTTATTGATCAAGCAGGATTATCTTGCAAGTCATGTGCATCACAAATTATGGTTGAACATGTAAAAGAAACATCAATACAACGCTATGGTATTCCATATACAGCAAATGTGCCAGAAATAAGAGCTAAACGAGATGCTACTAACCTGCAGAGATATGGGGTAATACACATATCGCAGAATGCAGAAATACGTGAAAAGGTAAAAGCATCAAATCTACAGAAATATGGAGTTACTTGTACTATTCATAACCCTGCGATTAAAGAAAAGGTTAAAGCAACAAATCTTGCAAAATATGGAGTTGAGCATTCTTTCCAAGCCACTGAAGTAAAAGAAAAATCAAAAGAGACGATCAAGCAACGGTACGGGGTTGAACATGCATCACAAATGAATAATCATAAGGAGAAGGTGACAAACACTAGTCTGAAGAAATATGGAGTTGCACACCCAATGATGTCTTCTGAAGTACAAGCAAAGTCTATTGCAACTAGCTTACAAAACTATGGAAAAAAGAGCCCAATGCAACACAAATCTGTCAAGAATAAAGCGAAACAGACATGTATTGATCGTTATGGTGTTAGTCACCCAATGCAAGTTCAAGAATTTAAGGATAAAGCCCGTAAATCTACACTTGAAAATAATGATCCTGCAGTGACATGTGCAAAAAGTATTGAGACATGTATTAAGCGCTATGGTGTTCCATATACATCACAATCACCTGAAATTATGGAAAAGATCCAACAAAACTCAAAACGCTACAAAGACTATACTATGCCATCTGGAGCTATTCGTCGTGTACAAGGATATGAACCATTTGCCCTGAATGATCTTCTGAAATTATATACTGAAGAGCAAATCCTGACAGATCGCAAGGATGTGCCTAGAATTGAATATTCTATTAATGGCCGCAAGCGCTATTACTTTCCAGATATCTATATCCCTCATGAAAATAAGATTATTGAGGTAAAAAGTACATGGACATATGCATGTAAGGAAGATAATGTACAACTTAAGAAACAAGCATGTGAAGCACAGGGTTATATCTTTGAGTTCTTCTGTTATAATGGCAAAGGTGTTCGTGTAGAGCCACTTTGAAAAGTTGACCCACCCGCACAACCAGGCAACAGTAGCAGTGACACGATGACTGACCGCGTTCTTTCTCTATCTCTGCGCCCTAAGACTATCGGCGACTGCGTTGGCCAGGAGAATATGACTATTCTGCTAGAGAATCAGTTCAACTCAGGGCGCATCCCACATTTCTTCATTATTCACGGACCCATCGGCTCCGGCAAGACGACTCTTGCACGTATTCTGGGCCTCGCCCTGCAGATGGATCCCGCGGAGGGCGAGAAGCGCCTCCACCTCTCAGAGGAGACCTGGGCAAACTACAAGCGCTATGAGATCCGCGAGGTGAATGCAGCAAACACCAATGGTATTGATGATATCCGTGCCATTATTGAGGGAATGCGCTATAAGCCGATGGCACCCTCCCGTGCACGTATTGTTATCATGGACGAGGCGCACCAGATCACAGCACCGGCCCAGAATACCCTTCTAACAGAGACCGAGGATGTAGCAAATCATGTCTACTACATCTTCTGTACGAGCAATCTGACCAAGATCATTCCGGCACTCCAGCGACGCGCCTACATCATCAACACGAGTCCTCTCACTACGCCAGACATCACCGCACTGGTTGAGCGGGCGAAGAAGGCAGTTGCAGCAGAGGAGCCAACTGAGCCACTGATCAAAGCACTGGCCGACAATGGGGTCACGAGCCCTGGTCTGATCCTGCAAGCTGCAGAGAAGTACTTCAATGGAGTACCTGCGGAGGAGGCGGTACTCAACACGGATGTGACGGGCATTGATACGATGGGGATATGTCGGGCTATTGTCAAGGGTGCCTGGCCTGCCGCAGCGCAACTCCTCAAGCCGATCTCCAAGACGGACATTGTACCGATCAAATATGCGGTCAGCGGCTATCTCAAGTCAGTGCTGCTAAACTCAACGGGAAAGCGTGCCTACTCTATCGCGCACTCTATCACCTCCATCATGGACGACAAGAACAACGATAGTATCCCGCTCTTCTTGTCAGCGATGTGTATGGCCTGTCTGGAGATGAGTGCCGTTTAGAGAGGGTAAGTGCAGAGTACAGACAGTTTTTGACTGTGCAGCCACCTAAAGGTGA
>Ga0078894_10002063_pt1 | contig 15110 bp, 24 predicted proteins | sample LauGreSu1BDMLBSD_2_FD_67506 | JGI IMG/M metagenome (GOLD analysis project Ga0078894, IMG submission 67506) | Freshwater lake microbial communities from Lake Michigan, USA - Su13.BD.MLB.SD (version 4) (version 4) | ecosystem: Environmental > Aquatic > Freshwater > Lake | place: Lake Michigan... | reverse complement strand
GTAGCAACTTCTCCTATAGAAAATACAAGGACAGAGCTGCTTTGCCAATGGATCGACTCCCTTAGCAGCCCTTGGCCGCATGGAATACTTGAGGAAACTAGCGATAGCGAATTACAGATACCACCTGGCGGCTATACAGTCTTTGGCTTTGACGTATCGCCTTCTCGTCGCAATGCTTCGCTAGTTGCCGGACAATTACTCCCCGATGGGCGAATAGGAGTAGGCATCTTGCAGACTTGGGAAAGCGCAGTCTCAGTCGATGATCTTAGAATTGCAGCTGACATTAAAGGTTGGGCTGATCAGTACAGGCCGCGACAAATCTGCTTTGACAAGTATGCAACGGCCTCTATCGCCGAAAGATTGACTAATGCTGGTTGCATTACTCAGGATGTATCTGGCCAGCAGTTCTATCAGGCTTGCGGAGATTTACTCAATGGCCTGATTAGCCACAAAGTAGTACACAATGGCCAGGCTAACTTAATCCAGCAAATGAATAACTGCGCAGCTAAAGTAAACGATGCGGCTTGGCGAATAGTCAAGCGAAAGTCTGCTGGAGATATCTCTGCGCCTATAAGTTTGGCAATGGTTGTATCAATGTTAATGAAACCACAACAGATAGCGGCTATCTACGCAGAATAACCTACATCTAGTGTATAATTACGGCCTATGGGTATATTCTCGCGTAAGCCACAAGTTATACAAGCGCAAGAAGCGCCACAGATTATGGCCGACAGTTTTTACGGCTATAACAATTATTTTCCTGCGTTAGTATCTCGCCAGCAAGCACTTAGCGTTCCAGCCATCAAACGCTGCCGCGATCTAATTGCAGGAACTCTTGCTTCAGTTCCTTTAGAGTATTACAAGAAGTCAACCGGCGAAAAGATCGCTGCGCCTCGATGGGTTGAGCAACCTTCCAAGCATCAGCCATTATTTGAAACTCTTTATTTCACACTTGACTCGTTGCTTATGTACGGCCAAGCCTTTTGGCAGATTACAGAAGTTTATGCCGAGGATGGCCGCATGGCTCGCGCTAACTGGGTTGCTAACACAAAGGTTGGTTTTATTACTGACCCAGCAACTAATTTCGTTACCCAATACAACATTGATGGCAAGCCAGTACCAATGACTGGCCTCGGATCACTTATTACATTCCAAAAGGATGAAGGCATCTTAGGAATAGGCGCTAGAACTATTCAGTCCGCGCTCGATGTCCAACGCGCTGCCGCTATAGCTGCTGCAACTCCAATGAATAGCGGCATAATCAAGAACTCTGGCGCTGATCTGCCACCATCCGAAATTACAGCGCTACTAGCTGCTTGGAAGCGCAGTCGCACTAATAACGCTACTGCTTACCTAACTTCTACTCTAAATTATGAGCCTACTTCATTTTCGCCTAAAGATATGATGTACAACGAGGCGATCCAAAACCTAGCAACAGAATGCGCAAGACTTTGCTCTGTTGATCCTTACTATGTGTCAGCTTCACAAAACACCACAATGACTTATGCCAATGTCCAGGATGAGCGCAAGCAGATGGTGGCTTTAACTTTGCAGCCTTACGCATCTGCTATTGAGGCAAGACTAAGTATGGATGATATCTCTACTGCCGGTCATTATGTGAAGTTTGATCTTGACAGTACATTCTTAAGAACAGAACCAATGGAAAGACTGCTAGTTTTAGAAAAGATGCTGGCACTCGGACTAATTACAACTGAACAGGCAATGGAAATGGAAAGTTTATCTCCTAACGGGAATGGCGAATAATGGAAACTTTATACATTGAAGCATCATCGATCGAGTGCAATGAGGATCGCCGAGAAATCTCTGGCAAGATCGTTCCACTTGGTACAGGCGAAGTCGGTAACACTAATCTCGGCGCTTACACCTTTGAGGCTGGGTCTATTGAAATTGGCGATGTAAGTAAGATTAAGCTGTTATCGCAGCACGATATGAAGAAGCCTATTGGTCGAATGACTGCTGCTGAGACACGCGCAGACGGCATCTATGCAACCTTTAAGTTAAGTCGCTCGACTAGCGGTAACGATGCCCTAGTCATGGCTCAGGAAGGGCTCGTTACGGGACTCTCAATCGGGGCAGAAATTATTTCAGCAAAGCCTTCACGCGATGGGCACACAGTCGTATCAGCGGCTAAATTAAAAGAAGTTTCTCTAGTAACAGAGCCAGCCTTTAAGTCTGCTCAAATACTTGAGATCGCAGCAGAGGAAATTATCCCTGCTGAACAAACCAAAACAGAAAGCGAGACAGTCGTGGAAGAAACCACTCCAGTCGAAGCAACACCGGTAGAAGCTGCGGCTGTAGAAGCTGCTCGCCCTACTATTACAGCAATGGCTTACTCAAAGCCACGCTTTGATTTCTCTGCTCCAAAGCAGTTAGAAATGACTATCAAGGCATCACTTGGATCAGATGAGGCTCGTGAATATGTTCGCGCAGCTGCAGATACAACAGACAATGCTGGTCTTATCCCAACACGTCAACTAACAACCGTCATCAATGGACTTGCAAACAACACTCGTTCAGCGATCGATGCTATCTCAACAGGCGTATTGCCTGATGCAGGAATGTCTTTTGAAATTCCAAAGATCACAACACTTCCAACAGTTGCAGAGACAGCAGAAGCCGGTACACCATCTAACACAGATCAGGCTTCATCATTTGTAACAGTAACAGTCAAGAAGTATGCTGGACAACAGCAATTCTCTGTTGAACTATTTGATCGTTCATCACCACTATTCATTACTGAATTGATGAACAACATGGCCGCACAATACGCAGCCGCAACAGACAAGGCTGTTTACACAGCACTTGCTACAGGCGCAACTGCAGATGCAACAACACTAACAACTTATCCAACAGCTTCAGAGTTGCTTGGATTTGTCTCTCGTGGCGCTGCATCTGTTTACACAAATACACAAGGTTTTGCTCGCAACATTTTGTGTAATACAAGCCAATGGGCAAACTTAATGACACTTAACGATTCAGGCCGCCCAATTTACATGGCTGCACAACCACAGAACGCTGGCGGAGTTGTACGTCCAGATTCTATCCGCGGCAACGTGGCTGGTCTCGATCTTTATGTTTCTGCAAACGTCGCATCAGCGCAAGACACAGACAAAGATGATTCAATGATGATCATCAACCCAACTGCTTACACATGGTACGAATCACCAACTTACCAGCTTCGCGCTGATGTAATTGCTTCAGGTGAAATCCTCGTTGCTATGTACGGCTACGGCGCTATTGCAACTAAAATTGGTGCAGGTGCGTTCGGTATCAACAAGACCTGATAGAAACCCATTAAGTCGCTGGCTGGGTAGTGCCCTTCTACCCAGCCAGTCTTTAGGAAGGATCACATGAGCGTAACGACAGTCGCAACTCTTAGAACTGCCCTTGGCGTAGGCACACTCTATACAGATGCGGTTCTACAGTCAGTCTGCGATGCAGCAGACGATGTTATGTTGCCCTTCCTATTTACTAACGAGACTTACAATGTTGCACATAGCAACACAACAACAGAGGGAACTCTTTATTTTAATCAACGGGTAAATGATATATTTTATGTTGGCGAAAGCGTGGTCATAACAAAAAATGGCACACCTTTTAATGGCACAAAGACCATCACAGCAGTAGATGTACAATCGATCACTTTTGCAGTAACAGGCACTCCAACCGAGCAAGGTTATCATCCAGTAGTTCCGCTAGGGGTAGTTTCCGGCACAACTCAAGCAGATTACACAACCATCGATGCCGTCAAGCAAGCATCTCTGCAAATCTGTGAAGCTATCTGGCAAGCGCGCCAAGCGCCAAGCGGTCAGGGTATGACAGTTGATGGGTTTGCTCCTAGTCCATTCACAATGTCTAACACTTTGCTGGCTCGCGTTCGCGGCCTTCTCGCGCCTTACCTATCGCCTTATGCGCAGATCGGTTAGCGATGACAGCAGCGATCTCAACACTTCGCGCCACTATTGCAGCAGCTCTAGTCGATAACACACTCTGGTCAGTTTTTAGTTTTCCGCCCAGCACACCGATCGCAAACAGCCTGGTTTTATCACCGGCAGACCCTTATGTAACTCCTAATAACAATAGTTACAACACGATCGCGCCCCTGGCTAATTTTAATTTAAATATATTCGTGCCCTTGCTTGATAACCAAGGCAACCTAAATGGAATTGAGGAGATGCTAGTAGCTGTGTTTAACAAACTGGCAGCATCCTCTATCGTCTATAATGTGGGAGATGTGAGCGCGCCTAGTGTTCTTTCTGCCGCAACAGGCGATTTACTTACCTGCTCAATGCAGGTATCAGTCCTAACGAGTTGGAGTTAAAACCATGAATGAATGGGAAAAAGAACAAGAAGCGTTCCTGATCAAGATTGGTCAGACCGCTCCAGCAGCACCAAAACCATCTACTAAGAAAGACGAGGAATAACCTAAATGGCAGTATTTCTAAGCAACAATGTAGGCGTGAAGGTTAACTCAGTTGATCTTAGCGACCATGTTACATCAGTAACACTAAACCGATCATTCGATGAACTCGAAGTAACAGCGATGGGTGACTCAGGCCATAAGTTCGTTAAAGGCTTGGAAGCATCATCTATCACTATCGACTTCCTAAACGACACAGCTTCAGCGAACGTTCTAGCAACCTTGCAAGCTGCTTGGGGTACAAATGTCCCTATCGTTCTATTGCAGACTAAAGGCACAGCAGTTTCAGCGACTAACCCTCTCTACACAGCAACCTGCCTAGTCAACAACACAACTGATATCAACGGCGCAGTCGGCGATCTTGGAACTCAAAGCATTACTTTCACAGTTTCAGGTACAGTTGCAGTAGCAACAACCGGCACATTCTAAATAAATAACTAAGGGGCAAACAATGGCAAGACTAAAGGTAACAAGGGCAGACGGAAGCGTTAACGAGTACCAGATCACACCAGCGATCGAGTACGCCTTCGAGCAGTATGCAAAGAAGGGTTTCCACAAAGCCTTTAGAGATGACGAAAAGCAGACTGATGTTTATTGGCTCTGCTGGGAAGCAATCCGTCGGTCGGGTGAAACCGTTAAACCCTTCGGAGAGTCTTTTCTAGATACATTGACGCGAGTCGAGGTTCTAGACGATGACCCTTTGGAGTAACGCGGGAGTCCTTCACCTATCTCGTAGCGAGATTATCGCTTGAGACTGGACTCTCGCCCCAAACTTTAATAGAACTAGATCACACGATGTTCAGGACTTTAATCCAAGCCCTGAAGGACAGAGCAAAGGAGCAAAGCGATGCCAGTCGTAGAACTACGCGGAAACATTGACTTGCGCAAAGCCCTTCGTGACTTTGCTCCCGATTTAGAAAAAGAACTTAAAATGGAACTTCACAAGGCTTTGCGCCCAGTAGTTCGTCAGGCTAAATCATTCGTTCCAGCAGTTTCGCCAATGCGAGGCTGGGCTGGGCGCTCTTATTCTGAAGGCAGATTTCCAACTTACAATGCTGCAACCGTAACTGCTGGCATTACTTATTCAGTTAGCGCCAGCAAGCCAAATAAAAACGGCTTTACTTCGATGGCTAGAATTATTAATAAGTCAGCAATCGGAGCAATTTACGAAACTTCAGGGCGTAAAAATCCTAATGGTCAGCAATGGGTTGGTCCTACTGCTGGCGGTTATAGTAAAGGCGTTAGCCGATCAAACAACCCTAATGCGGGCAAGCAATTCATTAACAACTTGCCACCATTAGTTAGCAGCCTAAAAGGTCGTGGTCGTTTAATTTACCGCGCTTGGGCAGAAAATAAAGGTTTAGCAGAAGGCGTAGCAATGCGAGCAATTGACAGCGCTAGACAACAATTCTACGCAAGATCAAAAACCACCACATTTAGCAAGGCGGCATAATGAAGCAGGAAAATGTCGATATTAACATTGGCTCTAAACTTGATGCAAAAGGTTTTAAGCAAGCAGAAACAGCCCTTAACAAATTAAACAAAACTGTAAAAAATGCCGCAGGTGCAATAGGTATTGCTTACGGAGCAAGAGCAATTACTCAATTTGGTATTGCATCAGTCAAAGCATTTGCCGAGGATGATAAAGCCGCTCGGGTTTTAGGTAAAACTCTTGATAACTTAGGACTTGGCTTTGGCAACAATGCAGAAGCAGTAAATAATTACATTTCAAAATTAGAGCAACAGACTGGTGTTCTTGATGATGAATTGCGTCCAGCAATGGATCGCTTGCTTCGAGCAACAGGAGACATAACTAAGTCGCAGGAACTTCTTAGCCTAGCACTCAACATAAGCGCTGGTACTGGCAAGACAATGACTCAGGTGTCACAAAGTTTGCAAAAGGCTTACCTTGGTCAGACACAGGCGCTTGGTCGTTTAGGTGTTGGACTATCTAAGGCTGAATTAACTTCATCATCTTTTGAACAAATCCAAGCAAGGCTTTCAGAGTTGTTTGCTGGGCAAGCCACAGAAGCGGCAAATACTTATGCGGGTGCAATAGACAAATTAACAGTTGCAACAAATAACGCAAAAGAAACTATTGGCAAAGGTCTAGTTGATGCTTTATCTATTTTAGGTGGCGGCGGTGAGGGTGGACTTGAAAATATAATTAACAAAATAGATGCAGCCTCTAATGCGATGGCTTCATTTGCTCGAGGAACTGCTACAGCATTCAAAGTTTTAGATACAATACTTAACCTACAATTCACTAGAATTCCAGGCATCTTTGCTAAACCTGCTTCAAAGGCAACTATTACTCCAGCAATTGCAGCAGAACTTAAAAAGGCAGCAGCCGAGAAAGCACAAATCAAACGCTCAAAAGAACAAAGCGCACTTTTGGCTAAAAACACTAAGGCGATCAAAGAACAGACAGCGCTACAAAAGGCTGGAACTTTATTTGATGTAGAACAGACTGCAATCGTGGCTGCTCTCAAAGGCAAGATCACCGAGGATGAGCGCAAGCGCTTAGAACTGCAACTAGCACTTTTAACAGGCAACACAACCGAGGCTTCTAAACTTGCTGGCCAACTTGCCTATTCTCAAGGCTTAAGTAAAGAGCTGGTGGCGTTCCTAAAAAACTTGCCAGATGCTAAGAACCCATTCTCTGCTTGGGCTAGTTACCTTGATGCAATCGAGGCACAGGTTAAGAGAATTGCAGTAGGCGGAACTACTGGCGGTGGCACAGCCGCAGTAACTGGGAATTCAATGTCTAACGGCAATGGAATGTTTGATCCGACAGACTTTATACCTGCTATGCCAGGAGGCAAGTTAGGTGCTGGATTTAATCAACCTGGAACAGTTATAGTCAATGTTGCTGGCTCAGTCGTATCAGAGGGAGAACTTGTAGATGCAGTTCGCAATGGCTTAATTAACAGTTCACTAAGCGGAGCAGGTTCTCTGGTCGCTAGACGCACAGGTACATTCGCAACGCTATGACCCTTCCTGCTCAGATATCCGTATCCTTCGACTTTACTAGCGGAGCGACTTTTGGGTATCCGTTTACTATTGGCGATGCTAAATACGGCGTATTGGGTACTGGCACATTAGCTTCTACAACTACGCCAGAACCTACGGTTGACCTAACCCCAGATGTTTACTCTATCAAGATTACTCGCGGCCGCAATGTTATGCGCGATACTTATGAGGCTGGACAAGCGGTAATTAGAGTCCTTGATCCTTATAGTTACTTTAATCCACAAAATACATCTAGCCCTTACTTTGGTTTTTTAACTCCATTACGCAAGCTGCGAGTATCAGCAACAGTAGGCGGAGTAGGCTATTTCCTATTTTCTGGCTATACGATTGAGTATAAGTACACCTATCCTCAAAATCAGGAAACTGGCTATGTAGATATTATCTGCACAGATGCCTTTAGACTTATGCAACAGGCTACCGTTACAACCGTGGCAAGTGCTACAGCTGGACAAGATACTGGCACTCGCATAGGCAAGATCCTTGATCAAGTCTCTTGGCCTGCTTCTATGCGCACAATCGATACCGGCAATACAACCTGTATAGCCGATCCTGGCACTTCTCGCACAACACTCGATGCTATAAAAAACGCAGAGTTCTCAGAACAAGGCGCGTTCTATATTGACTCAGAAGGCACAGCAAACTTTTTAAGCCGCACTAATGTAATCAAAAAATATGGCGAGACTCCTATCGAGTTTGATCAAAGCGGTGGTATCCCTTATACAAACCTGGTCTTTGCCTTTGATGACAAACTGATCATCAACAGCGCTGGAATGACTAGGGTTGGCGGCACTCAGCAAGTCTCAGAGAATGCAGCTTCTATTGCTAAGTACTTTTCGCACCAATTAAATGAGTCAAACCTAGTAGCCCAGACAGATGCTGATACTCTAAACATCGCCAAGATTTATGTAGCCACTAGAGCCGAGACAACTATCCGCATCGATGCTATGACAGTTGATCTACTCGATCCAGATGTACCAACAGCAACAATGCTCAACCTTGACTACTTTTCAAATCTAAAGATTACGAACGTACAGCCAGATGGCTCAACAATCGTTAAGACACTACAAGCGCAAGGACTGGACTGGAATATAACGCCTAATTCTATGAAGGTAACTGTGACAACACTTGAGCCAATAGTCGAGGGCTTCATCATAGGCTCGGCTGTATCAGGTATAATCGGCACTAACATATTGGCGTATTAGGAGAAAAAATGGCAGCAGGATTTCCAGTCAAGGCAGATTATGCAACAGGCGATGTCCTGTCGGCTGCCAATATGAACGATTTAGCCGGTACTTTGAACTACCTAGATCCAACCGCCAAAGGAGACTTATTTCCTGCCAGTAGCGGAACTGCGCTAACTCGCTTGGCGGTAGGGGCAAACGACACAGTTTTAACCGCAGACTCAACAACAGCAACGGGTTTGAAATGGGCCGCTCCAGCAGGTGGCAACAAAGTTTTACAAGTAGTAAATGCCAGCACAGGGACTAGCACAACAATTACAAGCACGACTTACACAGACACAACTTTGACGGCAACCATTACACCATCATCAGCAAGCAGTAAAGTTTTGGTATTTTATACGCAAAATTTACTTGTTCAACGTAACACAGCTGATATAAATGCACTTATCCAACTGGTTCGCGGCGCAACTTCTGTTCAAGATTTAAAAGACGTAGTGACTATGAACTTTGGAACTGCTTCAACCTATTTGGGAAGCATCTACGCCGCAAGTTATTTAGACTCTCCTGCCACAACTTCAGCGACTACTTACAAAACACAGGTGAAACTAAACACAATCGCGAATAGTGGAACTTCTACAGCACAATTTAACAATGGACTTTCAACAATTACTTTAATGGAGATAGGTGCATAATGAGTTATTTAGTTAAAGCAATAAGATCACTTTGTCCAACAGCTGAATTTTCATTTATTGAGGAAGATTATTCAACGGTTCAATTTGACGTTTTGGAAGGTAATGCACCTACCGAAGCAGAAATCACAAAAGAAATTGCCAAAATAAAATCTAATGAAGCAAAACAAATTCAAGACAATGCCGAGGCAAAGTCTGCATTACTTGCTCGCCTAGGCATTACCGCCGAAGAAGCGGCTCTATTACTTGGATGAAGCCTCGATTAAGTAAAGCAGCAATCCAACTTAGAGAGCAGTTTGATGACAACTTTAGCGATCGTGACCGTACCTCAGACGGCTGGATCGGTGATAGTCGGCACTCAGCTCGTAAGTCTGACCATAATCCAGATGGCCAAGGCTGGGTACGTGCCATCGATGTTGACCGCGATCTATCCGGCAAAGCTAAGCCCGACCTCATGCCCGATGTGGCAGATCAACTTCGTATCTTGGCAAAGTCTGATAAGCGCATCTCCTACATCATCTTTGCAGGTAAAATTGCCAGTTCTAAATCGTTATGGCGTTGGAGAACTTATACAGGAATTAACAAGCACGATCATCATTGCCATATATCTTTCACTAGCAAAGGCGATGAGGACAGTTCGTTCTTTAATATCCCACTACTAGGAGCAACTAAATGAATATGAAGCACCCAGCAATAATCTCAATCGGCGCATTCTTAGCTGTATGGGGTACAACTTCTAACTTTGCACTCGACTACCGCGCCATACTTGGCTCAATCGTTGCCGGTATCTTTGGGTATGCCACTCCTAAGAAATGAGCGCACAGGATTATGCTGCACTTGCAGTAGCGATCGTGACGGTTCTGGGTGGTGTAACTGCGATGCTGCAATTTATGATCAAACACTATTTAGCGGAATTGAAGCCGAATAGCGGCTCATCGATGAAGGATGCAGTAAATCGTTTAGAGACACGCGTGGATAAAATCTACGAAATCCTATGCGATAAGTCACAATAATCCTATGGCGCGCAAACGAGTTATAGACCTTGAGGATTACTCAATGCTAGAGACTTACTGCATTGGGTTAAATGAGTACTGGAAAAGTCTAAAGAAGGCTGGCTTTGCTGACGATGTTGCATTGTGTCTGCTGCTAGAGCCTTTGACGTATCCTGCAACGATCTTGCCAACTCCTAACTGGCTGCCCAACCTTCCCGACCGCATCCCCTATGACGATGACGATGAGGATTAACAATGAAGCGCACCGTAATAGTTCCAGACTTACAAGTCCCCTATCACGATGAAGTAGCAGTAAGAAATGTTGCATCTTTTATTAAGGCATACAAGCCCGATAGCGTCATTACTTTGGGAGATGAAATCGATCTTCCACAAATCAGCCGATGGACTGAAGGAATGCCAGGTTGGTTTGAGCAAACACTCGGAGACGATCGCGACCAAGCAGTAGAAGTTCTATGGTCTTTGGTAGAGCATTCCAAAGAAGCTCACATGATCAGAAGCAATCACACAGATCGACTTTACAATGTAATTATGAAGAAGATACCGGCATTTTTGGCATTGCCAGAGCTGCGCTTTGAGAAGTTCCTTAAACTCGATGAACTAGGGATCACCTACCATAAGAAGCCTTACGCCTTCCAGAAGGGCTGGGTAGCAGTTCACGGGGATGAGCAGGGCATTAACCCTAACGCGGGTCTTACAGCCCTTGGAGCAGCCCGTAGGCACGGTTTAAGCGTTATCTGCGGACATACACACAGAGCAGGTCAATCAGCCTTTACAGAGGCATCTGGGGGCAAAATAGGGCGCATCTTGCGTGGAGTAGAAAGCGGGCATCTTATGGATGTACGCAAGGCTGGCTATACAAAAGGAACTATGAACTGGCAGCAAGCATTTGTGCTAGTTGAGGACACGCAAGTAACCCTTATTAACCTTGAAAAGGATGGCACTTTCGTAGTTAATGGGCGCAGGTATGGACGATCTAGATAACGATATACGTCGGACGGTCGATGATGCAGTCGATGAGACAGAATCGTTACCGTTTCGTTATCTAACCTACCGCAATCCTGTCTGATATTTATGCAACACTTATGCCAAGAAGCTGCGAAGGGCGTAGCAGAAGGGCAGTAAATGTCAATACTACAGTTAATAATCCTAGGCTTATGTTTTGGGATGTTTTTTATCGGTTACAAAATAGGTCACAGAGATGGCTATCTAACAGGCCGCAGAGCAGTACGCAAGCACTACGAGCAACTTGATCAGGTCAGAGTATGAAGCATGGTGAAATACTACAAAGTGCAACAGACCTTTATCAGGAGCGAGGACTGCATTACGGTCATCCTTCTGACAACATGGCAAGAGCAGCAAGGCTTATCAGCGCCTATCTGGAAATGCCGGTTGAGGATTATCAAGTGGCAGTTATCCTCACACTCGTCAAGATTGCTAGGAGCATCGAGGACAGTCAGCAGATTGATACCTGGATCGACAGCGCAAGTTACCTTGCCATTGCTGGTCAACTAGCTACGGAAGGAAATGAACTTTATGTATAAATTAGATGATTATGAAACAGTAGCAATGCTCAACAAATGGTTCGTAGAAAATTATCCTATGGGAAGGACAAGCATTGAGATCACTTATCACGATGTTGAAAAGGGTTACATCACGTGCAAAGCAGAAGTTTATCGGGATGTTAATGATGCTTTCCCTGCGACTTCTAACATTGCTCATGGGGTTAGGGATCAATATATCCAAAATATGCGTCGCTTCTATGCAGAGGATATTGCTTCATCAGCTCTTGGCAGAGCAATTACGTTGCTCAAAGGCGGACAGACTGCAACTAGAGATGATATGGAAAAAGTTGGACAGGTAGCAGATAAGCCAACCGCAAAGCCATTTACGGAAAAGTTAGCAGACAAGATAATCATGCCGGTCGAGGATGATCCTTGGACTGTAAAGGCTGTACAACCTGCACCATCGGCTGCCGATGCAGTTGCATTGGTTCAGGAAGTATTAGGTGCTACTAAGGTCGATAAGGACATACCAGAATGTAAACACGGTCAACGAGTTTGGCGCACAGGTAACAAGAATGGCAAAGCCTGGGCGAATATGAGCTGCCCTTTAACACCACAGCGTCAAGAAACTTGGGCTGACATAGATAAGTGCGATCCAATTTGGTACGTCATAGATAATCATGGGGCTTGGAAACCGCAAGAGGCTCGATCATGAGCGGCTTACAGTTTATGAATCAAGATGGTGAATGGGAAAAGTTTCCAACCGATGATGTTTTATATGAAAAGGCTCGCCAGCGAGAAGCGCTCAATGCGCTACAAGTTAGGATAATCTGTCACTTATGCAACGAGCCATGCCCAAGAGACGAGTTAGCCTTCTGGATAGAGGGTCAATCACTAACTTGGTCTTGCAAGAAATGTCACGCAGTCAATGAGTCAAAGCCGTAAGCATCGAGGCTTTCGTACTGAACGCGTGGTAGCAGAATATCTGAAGCGCTGGTGGGAAGGTGCTTCAGTTGGTCGAGGTTCTGGTCGCGATATTCTCAACGTTCCGTTCGACTGTGAGATAAAAGCGCGAACTACCTTAAATATACCCGAGACGCTCCGCCAGATCGAAGCCAGAACAGACAAAAGTGGGTTAACGGGGTTCGCCTGTTTTCGTCTGAATGGTCAAGGCGAAAAGCCTGAAGACTATGTAGCAATGCTACGTCTGGGCGATCTGGTGGAGTTACTCGTAGCTGCTGGCTATGACAAGCGCACAGATATAGTTAAAGAGTCAGATATCCGCCGGTGCGGACAATGCGGAGAATGGACAATAAATGATCCCTGTAATTGGTGTGAGGCTCAGTAATGCCTATCTATGAGTTTGAATGCACTAACGATCGATGCGAGGCTAACCTGCGCTACGAGAAGGAGTTAAAAATAAATGAACCACACGATGTTGAATGCGGGTTCTGTCATGAACCGATGCGCAAGATTTACAGCTCTTTTGGTATTTCGTTCAAGGGTACTGGGTTCTACTCAACAGACAAGTAGTTATGCACATCTGTGGATAAATAAGGGGCAAGACTTCACAGTACGCTTACGCCACGCCCACTTTATACACATGCTTGACATGCCGAGTACACTCTTAGCAAGAGCCCCTCAAGGGCTCACGCCGCGACTGAAAGGCGCATCGCGGTGGGTTGCTAAAGTGTTCGTGGGAGTCCTATGTCTGAGTGGAACTCAGTCAGCAGAGGCTCAATTAGATGCAACTAAAGCCCTTAAATCATTAGCTGATTACCAATTAACTTTTAAGCAATTAAGTTGTCATAATCAGATAGTGTTTAGAGAATCCAGTTGGAAGATTGATGCAGTTAATGGATCTCATTATGGTTATTATCAGATGCGTAATAAGCATATTAAAGGCAAACCTTATGATTATCAGTTCTATATGTATTGGCACTATGTAGCAAAGCGTTATGGCATTACCAAGTATGATGAGCCTGACTACTGTAAGGCACTTCATCATCTAAAGACTAAAGGTTGGCAGTAATGGCAAAGCGTGGTGATCCTCGATTAAGCAGAGACTATAAGAAGTTTAGGCTTGAGGTATTAGCAAGGGATCAATGGTCTTGCTTCTATTGCCAGCAGCCAGCGACAACAGTTGACCACATAATACCGGTTAGCAAAGCCCCTGACTTGGTAATTAACTTTGAGAACGCAGTCGCTTGCTGTGCCAAGTGTAATAGCCAAAAAGGGAGTCGCAATCAAGGCGTTTTTTTAGGTAGGAAGGCTACCCCCCCTGTCTTTCCTTCCTTCCTCTCTCCGATGCAGTCCAAAGTTCACCAAGACAGTCCGTTTACAGCCAAACCAGTCCAAGATTAACCCGATGGCAGCCAAACGATCCCAAGCGCTACGAGGGGCAACTGAACCAAGGCTTCACAGCCCTTATCTCAAAGGCAAATCCAAGGTCGATGATGTAATCGAATTAGCCAACCTTATCGAGCTGCCATTATTGCCTTGGCAGGAGTTCGTACTGCGAGATATGTTGCGCGTGGACACTAAAGGCAACTGGGTGCGCAAAACCAACCTAATCTTGGTCGCTAGGCAGAACGGTAAGACGCATTTAACGCGTATGCTCATTCTGGCTCACCTGATCAAGTGGGATAGCCGCAATATCATCATTGCATCATCTAATCGATCGATGGCACTTGATACCTTTAGGCAAGTAGCCTCAGTCTTTGAGAGCAATGTAAATCTAATGACTTTGGTCAAGCAGATCCGCTACGCAAACGGAACTGAGTCAATCGAGATGAAAGATGGCCGCAGACTCGATGTAGTAGCTGCAACTAGAGATGGCGCTCGCGGTAGATCGGCCGATGCGCTATTCCTAGATGAAATCCGCGAATGGTCAGAGGATGGATACCGAGCAGCAATGCCGGTAACTCGCGCTCGGGCTAATGCGCACACATTCTTAACTTCTAATGCTGGCGATGCGTTTAGCGCAGTACTTAACCAGCTGCGAGAACGAGCGTTAGATAATCCGCCGAAGTCTTTTGGTTATTACGAGTACAGCGCTCCCCAATACTGCAAGATTGATGATCCTAAAGCCTGGGCACTCGCTAACCCTGCACTTGGCTATTTAGTAACAAAAGAAACATTAGAGGAGTCAGTAGCAACTTCTCCTATAGAAAATACAAGGACAGAGCTGCTTTGCCAATGGATCGACTCCCTTAGCAGCCCTTGGCCGCATGGAATACTTGAGGAAACTA
>Ga0078894_10002062_pt1 | contig 15115 bp, 13 predicted proteins | sample LauGreSu1BDMLBSD_2_FD_67506 | JGI IMG/M metagenome (GOLD analysis project Ga0078894, IMG submission 67506) | Freshwater lake microbial communities from Lake Michigan, USA - Su13.BD.MLB.SD (version 4) (version 4) | ecosystem: Environmental > Aquatic > Freshwater > Lake | place: Lake Michigan... | reverse complement strand
CTCGCGCTCCTGCCCGCTGCCTGTCATCTGCTGTGGCAAGTGGCGACCCTTCGGGCCGATGACGGCACCGATGCGCTTGTGAAATTCCGCTCCAACCGTTTCACAGGCCTGCTCGTGGCGCTGGCCATGATAACAATTGGCGCGTCGGCTTGAGAAGAAGCGCCCGAACACCTAAATAAACATCATGCTGACCAATGATCAGGCGCGGGATCGTGCCACAAACCTTGTCGCCCGCGCCTTAAAGGCCGGGGCAGATGCCGCCGATGCTGTTTATGTCGCAGATGCCTCTACCGGGGTCCAGGTGCGTCTGGGCGCGCTGGAAGATGTCCAGCGATCCGAAGGTGAAGAAATTGGCCTGCGTGTCTTTGTCGGTCGCCAATCGGCCAGCGCCTCTTCTTCTGACCTGTCAACGGACGCTCTGGAAAAGCTGGCTGAGCGCGCCGTTGCGATGGCGGGCCAAGCGCCGGAAGATGAATTTGCCGGACTTGCGCCGGAAGACATGTTGATGCGTGATGCCCCGCGCCTGCTCGATATTGACGACACGATCGATGTTTCCCCGCAGGATTTGCGGGATCGGGCCATGGCCGCCGAGGATGCAGCCCGCGCCGTCACGGGCGTGACCAATAGCGAAGGGGGCAGCGCCAGCGCAGGCCGAGCCGTTATTGCACTGGCAACCAGCGCCGGCTTTTCGGGCGGCTATTCCGGATCCAGCCATGGCGTGTCCGCCAGCGTCCTTGCAGGCGAAGGTGCGGGGATGCAGCGCGATTATAGCTATCACTCGGTGCGCCATTTGGGCGATCTGGACGATGCAGCGCTGATTGGCCGGAACGCAGGCGAACGCGCCGTTGTCCGGCTCAACCCCGTGCGGCTCAAAAGCGGGCCGATGACAATCGTCTTTGACCCGCGCATTGGCGTCAGCCTTGTCGGCCATTTGCTCGGCGCGATCACGGGCGGGGCCATTGCGCGCAAGACGAGCTTCCTACTCGACGCGCTTGAAACAGAGCTGTTCAAAAGCGGCATCACCATTATCGACGACCCGCATCGGCTGCGCGGCCTGCGATCCCGTCCCTTTGACGGGGAAGGCCTGCCGACCAGCCGCCGAGCCATTATTGATCAGGGTGTGCTGACGGGCTGGTTGCTCGACTCCGCCTCGGCGCGCCAGCTTGGGCTCACGCCCACGGGCCATGCCTCCAGAGGTGTGGGCGGCCCGCCAGGTGCCGGGACAAGCAATGTCCATATGGAGCCGGGGACACTCTCCCCCACCGAACTAATGGCCGATATCAAGGAAGGTCTTTATGTCACAGACTTGATCGGTCAGGGCGTCAATGGCCTGACCGGCGATTATAGTCGCGGGGCATCCGGCTTTGCCATCCGCAACGGCCAATTGGCAGAGGCCGTTGCCGAAGTGACGATTGCCGGCAACCTCAAAGATATGTTCCGCACGCTGACCCCGGCCAATAATCTGACCTTCCGCTATGGCACCAATGTCCCCACATTGCGCGTCGATGGCATGACCCTTGCCGGAGACTGACCCTTGCCCATGACTGGCCCGCGTCTCGATGCGCTCAGCGCCATTGCCAAAGAGGCAGGCCAAATCGCGCTGGCGCGCTTTCGGGGGGATTTTGAACAATGGGAAAAAGCCCCCGGCAATCCGGTGAGCGAAGTTGACTTGGCCGTCGATAAATTCCTGAAATCGGCGCTGCGTGATCTGGATCCAGAGGCGGGCTGGCTATCAGAAGAAACGGCGGACAACGCCGAACGCCTGCTGCTGCCCCGCGTCTGGGTCGTGGACCCAATTGATGGCACGCGCGACTTTGTGCGGGGGCGCGACGGATGGGCCGTCTCCATTGCATTGGTTGAAGGGGGGCAGGCGACGCTTGCGGTTCTGGATGCCCCAGCCCGGCAGGAGCATTGGCGCGCCGCACGCCGATTTGGCGCATGGCGCAATAATCTGCCAATCACCGCCAGCACCAAGGCCGAACTCGCTGGCGCGCGCGTGCCCGCCGATGTGCTCCCCAAATTGGATACGGACCTGCAAACCGTTGCCAAACCCAATTCCATTGCGCTGCGCATCGCCATGGTGGCGGCGGACGAGGCAGATTTGGTCGCCGCCCTGCGCTGGGGCCATGAATGGGATATTGCGGCTGCCGCGCTCCTGACCGAAGAAGCAGGGGGAATTGTGACCGATGCGCATGGGCGGCCCTTGCGGTTCAATTCCACCAAGGGGGAAGCCTTTGGCGTTTTGGCGACCAGCCAAGCGCTGCACCCCGCCGCCGTCGCCCGACTTCAGGATCGCGCCAAAACCTTGTCTGTCCGCTAATCTATCCCGATAGGGTGGCCGGACAACTAGCCTTGATCAGGCTTTGAGCCAATCGGCGATTTTCGCTGCAATATCATGAAAGGCCTGTGCCTCTGGTCCGTTTCCGGCAGCGGGCGGGCGGCCTGCATCAGAGGCTTCTCGGATCGCTATGGTCAAGGGGATACGGCCCAAAAACGGCACGCCCAATGTGCGCGCAGCGGCTTCCGCCCCGCCCGATCCAAAGGGATCAGACACCTCTCCACAATGGGGGCAGACATAGCCCGCCATATTCTCAATCAGGCCGATGATCGGCACATCCGCCGATCGGAAGAAATCCATCGCGCGTGTCGCATCAATCAGCGCCAAATCTTGCGGCGTTGAAACGATCACCGCGCCCACAGGCTTGTGCTTTTGCACCATCGACAATTGCACATCGCCCGTGCCCGGCGGCAAATCGGCCACCAACAAATCGACATCCCCCCATTCGGCATCAATCAGCTGGCCAAGCGCATTTCCGGCCATCGGGCCACGCCAAGCAATGGCCTGCCCCGGCTGAACCAGATGCCCCATAGACAGCAAGGGAATGCCAATGCCGGTGTCCACCGGGATCAGCTTTTGACCCTGCGCCTGCGGTTTCTGCCCCTCGCTTGCTGTCAACACGGGTTGGGACGGGCCATAAATATCGCCATCAACAAGCCCGGTCGTAAACCCCGAATTTTTCAACGCGACAGCCAGATTGGTGGACACAGTCGACTTGCCGACCCCGCCTTTGCCGCTGGCCACCGCAATCATACGGCGAACGGGCTTTTCGCTGGTCATGGCAATGCGCACCTCGGTGACGCCGGGCAGCGCCTTGAGCTTTGCCTCAACTTCGGCATTCAACGCGTCACGGACATCAAGCGACAATCCGGTCACATCGAGAATCAGGCCGGCACGACCATCGGCCAAGCGCGGGGCCGAGGCGCGACCAGAAGTCAGAAGACCGCCCTTTCCGGCGGGGTCGGAAATGGCGTCGAGACACGCCTTTATGTGTTCAAGATCAGACATGAACGCGATTTAGGCGGAGAATCGATCTGTGCCACTGTTTTTCGTTCAAACCTCATCCTATATGTATTTTTATGAGCAAAACGACAGGCTGGCGAGCGCGCGCGATCGCGCTGATGACGGAAACAGGCGGACCATGGGGCAATCGCGGTGGCGGTGGCTCTGGTGGGGGCGGATCAGGCGGCAACGGCCCCAAGAATCCTTGGTCCCTGCCGCCCGGTGGCGGACGCCCGGGCGGCGGCGGCCCTTCACCTATGGATGAAATAACCCGTCGTTTGCGCAATCAATTCGGCGGCGGCGGGGGCGGCACGCCTTGGCCCATGATTCGTTTGGCGGGTGCCGCAATTCTCGGTCTTTGGATCATGTTTACCAGCGTGCATGCCATTGCGCCGCAAGAACGCGGTGTTGTCACTTTCTTTGGCGCCTATTCCCGCACGCTGAATTCTGGGATCGGCCTGACCTTGCCCGCCCCGATTGAGACCGTGGCCAAAATGAACGTTGCCGAAATCCGCACGATCAACGTGCCGGCGGGCGACGGCGTTGAAAATTTTGTGCTGACCGGTGATCAGAATATCGTCGATCTCGATTATTCTGTGCGCTGGAGCATCGCCGACCCGGAACTATTTCAGTTTCAGCTTGCTGAGCCGGAGGGCACCATCAAGGAAGTCGCCGAAAGTGCGATGCGGGCCGCTGTGTCGCGTGTCGACCTCAACGGCGCGATTGGGGCAAGACGTGGCCAGATTGAAGCCGATGTTGAAAATCGGATGCGCTCTGTTTTGGGAGCCTATCGCTCTGGCGTGCGGATTGAAGGCGTTGCAATCAAACGCGCTGACCCGCCAAGCCCGGTGATGGACGCATTCAAGGATGTGACGGCGGCGCAGCAGGAAGCACAATCCATGCTCAATCAGGCAAACACCTATTCGCAGCAAGTCACGCAACGTGCCTTGGGGGAAGCGCAAGCCTTTGACAAAGTCTATGCGCAGTACAAGCTGTCGCCCGTCGTGACACGCCGCCGCATGTATTATGAAACCATGGAGCAGGTCTTGGGCAAGCTGGATAAGACGATTGTCGAGAATTCCAATAATGTGACCTATCTCCCCCTCCCTCCAACAGCACGTCGGGTGACTGAGCCGCCAGCGCCCGCCGCACAGGGAGAACGCTAATGGACCGTCTGTTGCGCAACCCCGTCGGGCTCGCCTTTTTGGCACTCGCGGTCATCATTTTGCTGGGCTCCACCTTTTCCTTCGTGCCGGAAACGCGGCAGGGCGTCGTCGTGCGCTTTGGCCAGCCCGTGCGGATTATCAACGCCTATAAGCCGGGCGAAAATTTCGGAAATACCGGCGCTGGCTTGATCGTTCGCATTCCTTTTGCTGAAAAAATTCAGTGGCTCGACAAGCGCGTCCAATCGATCAGCATGGATGAGCAAGAAGTCTTGGCGACAGACCAGCTGCGTCTGCAAGTCGATGCCTTTGCCCGGTATCGCATCACCGATCCGCTCAAAATGTATAAGACAGCACGCACAGAAGAGCGCCTGGCTGATGCCTTGCGCCCCCTGCTTGGATCATCGCTGCGCAATGAGCTGGGCAAGGAACCCTTTGCTGCAATGCTCAGCCCAGAACGCGGCAAGGTGATGCAGAATATCCGCGATGGGCTGAACCGTCAGGCGCGCCAATATGGGGCCGAGATCATCGACGTGCGTATTAAGCGCGCGGATCTGCCCAAGGGCGCCGCTCTGGAATCCGCCTTCCAGCGGATGCGCACCGCGCGTCAGCAAGAAGCCGCAACCAAGCGCGCGGAAGGGTGGAAGCAGGCACAGATTATTCGCGCCAATGCCGATGCAGAAGCCGCGAGCATCTATTCCGCCTCGTTCGGCAAAGACCCCGGCTTTTACAATTTCTACCGGGCCATGCAGTCTTATCGCAGCACATTTGGCGTCGATGGCACAAAGCCGGAAGGCTCCACCACGCTTATCCTGTCGCCGAACAATGAGTATCTGCGCGAGTTTAGAGGCGGACGATAAATCGCATTGCGGTGCGCCGGGTTGTTCAATTTCGGTTCATCCCGGCCGCTGCAATTACAATTTAGTCGATTGATTTAAGACAGTTTAAGAGGAGGCTTTCCAAAGTGCGCTATGCCTATGCCATGACTGCGGCGCTGCTTTTGGGCGGCACGACCGCAACACTCGCACTGCAATCTGCCGCCGCATCCCAGACGGCGCAAAATGAACCCGGTGCGGTAACAGCAACCACAGCCCCGCGCCCCGGCGCGCCGATGAGCTTTGCTGATCTGGCCGCCCGCCTGCAGCCCGCCGTCGTCAATATTTCGACGCGCCAGAAAGTACAGGTCGGTGGGAATAACCCTTTTGCGGGCACACCCTTTGCCGATTTGTTCGGCGGTGGTCAGGGCCGCCCTGTCACGCGAGAGGCCCAGTCGCTCGGCTCAGGCTTTGTGGTGTCGGCGGATGGCTATATTGTCACGAATAACCATGTTGTCTCTCCGGGAGAACGCGGTGCGGCGGTCAGCTCCATCACCGTCACCTTCCCCGATCGCACCGAATATGCAGCAAAGCTGGTCGGCCGAGACCCGGCATCTGATCTGGCCGTGCTTAAAATTGAGGGAAAGAACCTTCCCTTTGTCCGCTTTGGGGACAGCGCCCAGACGCGCGTTGGCGATTGGGTGGTGGCCATTGGCAACCCCTATGGCCTTGGCGGCACCGTGACAGCAGGGATTGTATCTGCCCTCCACCGCAATATCGGGTCCGGCCCGTCCGACCGTTATATTCAGACCGATGCCTCCATCAATCAGGGCAATTCGGGTGGCCCGATGTTTGATATGAACGGCAATGTCGTGGGCATTAACACGGCGATCTTCTCCCCCACCGGGGGCAATGTCGGCATTGGCTTTGCCATTCCATCCGAAGTCGCCGCCCCGATTATTGAGACGCTGAAATCCGGCGGCAAGGTGAAACGCGGCTATCTGGGTGTTGGTATTCAGCCCTTGGATGAAGGCGCAGCGGATGCCCTTGGTCTTGCCAAAAATCAGGGTGAGTTGATTGCCCGGGTTGAGCCGAATGAAGCCGCCGCCAAGGCGGGCATTCGCGAAGGCGATGTCGTTGTCCGCGTGGCGGGCCGCGATGTGACACCCGACCAGACCCTGTCCTTCATCATTGCCAGCCAAAGCGTGGGCGCTCGTGTGCCCATTGAGGTGATCCGCAATGGCAAGCGCATGACCTTTACAGCTGTTTTGGGTGAACGCCCGCCAGAAGATAGGCTGGCAGCCATTGGCAATGGGGAACCGGGCCTTGACCCCGAAGATGAGAAAAGCACCGAAAATGCAACGCGCGGATCAATTGGTCTGGCGGTTCAGGCGCTGACGCCGGAAATCGGGCGACAGCTTGGTCTGGCCATTGTGCCGCGCGGTGTTGTGGTGAGCGCGGTCGACCCAGACAGCGATTCTGCCGCCAAGGGGTTGCGCCGCGGCGACATTGTTTTGACCGCAAACCAGCAGCCAACAACCAATCCGGCAGAGCTGAGTCAAATTTTGGCCGCCGCCAAGAAGGCCGGCCGATCCAATGTTCTGCTCTATGTGCAGCGGGCCAATATGCCGCCGCGCTATGTGGCGGTGAAGTTCCGCTAAGGACTTTTCCTGAGACTTTCAAAGGGCGTTGGTCATCCGGCCAGCGCCCTTTTTCTTTGCGCGGTTCAGCCGAAGGGCACGACCTGATTATCGGCATCATGGCCAATATCGGCACGGCCGAGATAGGGGATGCCAGATTGCGCACACCAATGGCGCGCCACCTCTTCTTCCGTCAGCACAAAATCGGGATCATTATCGGGCACATCGCTGCACCGACCCAGCATCAAGCCAGCGATTTTGCGGATGCCGGGGTTTGACGTCACATGAAACAGGCTGCGGTCGATGCGGTACATATATTCGCCAACCTCTTCGATCATCAGAACATGGTCCGACAGATCGGGCTGCAGCGCAGTTCCCAAAACTTGGCTGAGGATCGTCAGGTTGAAGGCCGCGCGCTTTTGGCTTCCCGCGCTCTGCTCTGGGTTCATGAGCCAAGATAGGCCGCGCAAGACGGCGGCCTCCCCGCCTGTGCGCTTCAAGTCGCTGGGCATGGGGCCATGCGCGACCCGGCCGATCCCCTTGGCATAAAGCCCAGCGAGCAGAAATCCAGCGTCGCTATAGCCCAGATAGCTTTTGTCGCCCGCCGCAGACGTCAGCCGCGGCAGCGCAAGCTCTGCAATGCGACACGCGCCATAGCCGCCGCGCGCGAACCATATGGCATCGATAGACGCGTCATTAGCGAATTCCACAAAGGCATCGGCGCGCGCGGCATCTGGCCCGGCAAAATGCCCCGCGCTCAAGAAACATTGGGGATGGATGACGAAGTCCGGCGCGTCTTGGCCATAGGCTTTGCGCGCCAACATGGGCAATTGGTCGGCAACTGCCGGGTCCAGCGAGCAAGAGGGGGCAAGGACACCAATTCTCATGGCTTAATCCTGATTGTGGGGAAGGGGTCGCATTTATCCGGGTCAGCGGCTTGAAGACCGCGCCGCAGCCAGGCCAGTCTTTCCGTCAAAGATCCAAGCGCAAATTGCTCTGGCACAAGGCGGCCCGACCCCAATTTGGGCAAGCTATCCTCCGCCACCCGATGCGCGGCGCGCAACCCGGCTTCCAGCTTATCGCCTGTCAGAAGGTCTTTATGCTGCGCGGCCCAGACACCGGCATAGCAATCCGCCTGCACTTCCTTTGCAATTCGCAACTTGGTCTTCTCCGCCTCTGGCAGCTTTGCGTCATACTGCTCCACCTGATCGACAATGCCTGTCACATATTGAATGTGATGGCCAACCGCATGCGCGATCACATAGGCTTGGGCAGGTTTTCCAACGGCGCCAAATCGCTGAGAGACTTCGGTCGTGAAATCCATATCCAGATAGATTTTCCTATCCGTCGGGCAGTAAAAAGGGCCGCTCGCCATGGGTGCGGCGCTGCATCCGCTGCGTCCCTGACGCGTGTAGAAGACAAGCTCTGGCCCCTGATAACGGCCCGGTGGAAAGGCCTTGGCCCATGTCGCATTGGCAGAGGTGAGGAGCTGGCACGCATAGGTTGTGGCAGTGGTTTTGACTTCGCACCCATAGGTGCCCGGCGCCTTCCCCTGCTCCGGCGCCTTTTGTGCACGGTCAACCCGAGGCTTCTCTCCCCCACCCAAAAATGAGAGCGGATTAAATCCGAAGAGAAGGGCAGATAAAATCAAACCAATCAGCCCGAATAGGCCCAGCACGTACCGACCCGTCCCGCGCTTCGGTTGTTCAGCGTCATCCCTGTCATCAAGAGGCATTGTTCCATCCTCACATGCTTGGTGAAAGACATTGCACCGACGGCGCAGGTGATGCAATCGCAACCCATAACCATCAGCAGGAGTTCCGCCATGATCCTTAAGGGAAAAACCGCCCTCATCACAGGCTCGACATCGGGCATAGGTGCTGCGTGCGCGCAGGCCTTGGCCGCCGAAGGCTGTGCGATCATGATCAATGGCTTTGGCGATGCCAGCGCCATCGAAGCGCAGCGTCAGCAGCTGGAAGCACTAAGCGGGGCCAAGGCCCTTTGGTCAGGCGCGGACATGACCAAACCCGAAGACATCGCCGCGATGGTTCAGCACTGCCATGACGCGCTTGGTGGGCCAGATATTCTGATCAACAATGCGGGCATTCAGCATGTGGCGCCCGTTGATGAATTTCCCTTGGACAAATGGGATCAGCTGATTGCGATCCTCTTGTCTGCGCCCTTTCATGCCATACGCGCGGCCTTGCCCTTTATGAAGGACAAGGGCTGGGGCCGGATCATCTCCACCGCATCTGCCCATTCGGTCGTCGCCAGCCCGAACAAGTCCGCCTATAATGCAGCCAAGCATGGCCTGATGGGCCTGACGCGGACCGTCGCCCTCGAAGTTGCGCAAAAGGGCATCACGGTAAACTGCATCTCACCCGGCTATGTCTGGACGCCGCTGATTGAAAACCAGATCCCCGATACCATGCGCACCCGCGACATGACGCGCGATCAGGTGATTAACGACGTTCTACTCGGCGCCATTCCGCAAAAGCAGTTTGTAATGCCCGATCAAATTGGGGCGATGGCGCTGTTCCTCTGCCGCGATGAGGCCAGCGCCGTCACGGGTAGCAATATGATGGTCGATGGCGGCTGGACTGCTCAATAGGCGACGTCGGCCCTCCCCCAACCCCTCCCGCGTGCGGGAGGGGAGAAAATGGGGCTGCCCCTCCCGCCTGCGGGAGGGGAATGAGACTTAAGCGGCGGAACGCAGCTTTAGTCGCAATGGGGTGGGCATAGGCCCAATTAACCGCGCAGATCCGGCGGGGTGGCCTCTTCGCGCAGCAGGGCAATCGCCTCCTCAACTGTCATGATGCGCTGGCCTTCTGAACCCAGCGTGCGGATGGCGACCTTGCCTTCTTCCGCCTCACGCATCCCGACGACCAAGAGGTGCGGCACTTTCGCCAGCGAATGTTCGCGCACCTTATAGTTGATTTTTTCATTGCGCAGATCGGTGTCGACGCGAATGCCAGCGGCGGCCAGCTTCTCGGTCACGACCTGCGCATAGCCATCTGCATCTGAAACAATGGTGGCGACCACGGCCTGCACCGGGGCCAGCCAGGTCGGGAAGCGTCCGGCATAATGTTCAATCAGAATGCCGATGAACCGCTCATAAGAGCCGAAGATCGCACGGTGGAGCATCACGGGGCGATGCTTGTCCCCATCATCACCGACATAGGTTGCGTCCAGCCGTTCGGGCAGAACCCGGTCTGACTGAATGGTGCCAACTTGCCAGGTGCGGCCAATGGCATCGGTTAAATGCCATTCCAGCTTGGGCGCGTAAAATGCGCCTTCTCCCGGCAATTCTTCCCAGCCATATTCGGCGGTGGCGAGACCTGCACGAACAACGGCATCGCGCAGCTCATTTTCCGCCTTGTCCCAATCCGAGTCGCTGCCAAACCGCTTTTCAGGGCGCAGGGCGAGCTTGATCGAATAGGTGAAACCAAAATCCTTATAGATGCGGTCGGCCAGAGCGCAGAAATCCTGCACTTCGGCGACAATCTGATCTTCGCGGCAGAAGATATGCGCGTCATCCTGCGTGAATTGGCGCACACGCATCAGGCCGTGGAGCGCGCCATGCGGTTCGTTGCGGTGGCAGCAGCCATTTTCATAAATGCGCAACGGCAGGTCACGATAGCTCTTAATCCCCTGGCGGAAGATGAGGACGTGCGCGGGGCAGTTCATCGGTTTCAGCGCCATCCAATCGGCGTCGCCGGAAATAACCGGGCCTTCATCCTCAGTATTCGGCACTTCGTCTGGGATGACGAACATGTTTTCGCGATATTTGCCCCAGTGACCGGACTGTTCCCATTGGCGGGCATCCATCACCTGCGGCGTTTTCACTTCGCGATAGCCGGCCGCATCAATTGCCCGGCGCATATAGGATTCAAGCTCACGCCACACGCGAAAGCCATTGGGATGCCAAAAGACAGATCCATGGGCCTCTTGCTGCAAATGGAACAAGTCCATCTCATTGCCCAAGCGGCGGTGGTCGCGCTTGGCGGCTTCTTCCAGCCGGGTCAGATGCGCATCGAGCTGCTTCTTGTTGAGCCAGCCGGTGCCATAGACACGGCTCAATTGTGCATTCTTCTGATCCCCGCGCCAATAGGCGCCCGAGACGCGCGTCAGCTTAAAAGCCTGCGGGTCCAGCTTGCCGGTGGAGGCCAAATGCGGCCCCCGGCACATATCCATCCAATTGTCGCCCGACCAATAGACGCTGAGTTCTTCGCCTTCGGGAAGTTCGCCGGCCCATTCAGCCTTGAAGGTCTCGCCCTCCGCCGTCCAGCGCGCGATCAGATCAGCCCGGCTCATCACTTCGCGGCGGAGCGGTTTGTCCGCTGCAATGAGTTCCCGCATCTTGGCTTCGATGGCGGGCAGATCATCCTCGGTAAAGGGGCGCTTGGGCGCGAAATCATAATAAAAGCCATCATCGGTCGATGGGCCAAAGGTGATTTGCGTACCGGGAAACAGCGCTTGAACCGCTTCGGCCAAAATATGCGCAAAGTCGTGCCGGGCAAGGTCGAGCGCATCGGCCTCATCGCGCGACGTGACGAGCGCCAGCTCCACATCCGTGTCCAAGGGGCGGGTGATATCGCACAAATCGCCATTCACGCGCGCGGCTATGGCGGCCTTGGCAAGGCCGGGGCCAATGGCGGCAGCAACATCAGCAGGCGTTGTGCCTTTTGGCATTTCCCGAACGGAACCATCGGGCAAGCGGATTTTGAGCATCTCAGTCATAGCGGCGGCTATGCCCTGCCCGCTGCGATCAATCAACCAATGGCTGCGGCTTTCGCGGCTTAAGGCACGAAAATTGTGTCTTCTGCTATGGGCAGCAAGTCGGGATAATCGCGGGTGAAGTGCAATCCGCGGCTTTCCTTGCGCTCCAATGCGGATCGGATGATGAGATCGGCGACTTCAACCAGATTGCGCAGTTCGATCAAGTCGGGCGTCACGCGGAAATGGCTGTAATAATCGGCCACTTCCTGCCGCAACAAGTCGATCCGGTGCTTGGCGCGTTCCAGCCTTTTGGTCGTGCGGACGATGCCAACGAAATTCCACATAAACTGGCGGATTTCGCGCCAGCATTGGTGGATCACAACTTCCTCATCACTGTCCGCCACACGACTTTCATCCCAGGGACGAATTTCTGGCGGCACAGGCAGATTATCCCAATTGGCCGTTATGTGGGACGCGCAGGCGACGCCAAAGACCAGACATTCCAGCAGAGAATTAGAGGCAAGGCGGTTTGCGCCATGCAGCCCGGATTGCGTGACTTCGCCCGCTGCGTAAAGCCCGGGGGCATCTGTCCGCCCGTCCATATCCACAACTACACCGCCGCAGGTATAATGTTGGGCGGGCACAACGGGGATGGGCTCGCGCGTCATATCAATGCCGAGCGCGAGCAGCTTGTCATAAATATTTGGGAAATGGCTGCGGACGAATTCAGGGTCCCGATGGCTGATGTCGAGGTGCACATAATCCAGCCCGAGCCGCTTAATCTCATGATCTATGGCCCGCGCTACAATATCGCGCGGGGCAAGCTCTGCCCGCGCATCAAAGCGGGGCATGAACCGTTCGCCTGTCGTCGGGAGTTTCAGATGCCCACCTTCGCCCCGCACGGCTTCGGTGATCAGGAAATTCTTGACCTCCAAATTATAGAGGCAAGTCGGGTGGAACTGCATAAACTCCATGTTTGAGACACGGCATCCAGCGCGCCATGCCATCGCAATGCCATCCCCGGTCGCCCCTCTGGGAGCCGTGGAATAAAGATAGGTGCGCCCGGCCCCACCGCTTGCCAAAATGGTGGCGCGCGCGGTGAAGGTCTCCACCCGTCCCGTCTGGCGGTTGAGCGCATAGACGCCGTGAATGCGCCCACTGGTTGAAAAGCGCTTTTGGTGGCGGCCCAGAATCAAATCGATCACCACCCGGTCGGGCACCAAGGTGATGTTCGGGTGCGCTTGGGCTGCCTGCTCCAAGGCCTGCTGCACAGCAAAACCTGTGGCGTCATTGACATGGACGATCCGGCGGTGGGAATGCCCACCTTCGCGCGTCAAATGCCAATGCTGATCCGCCCCGAGATCAAATGGCACGCCCAGATCCGCCAGCCGCTGGATCGCCGCGGGGGCCTGTTCCACAACATGTTCAACGATGCGCCGGTTGTTGAGACCAGCACCTGCGACCATCGTGTCGTCTATATGGCTTTCAAAGGTGTCGGTGGTTTCCAGAACCGCGGCAATGCCGCCCTGCGCCCAGCTGGTCGCGCCATCCGAAATGGCCCCTTTGGCCAGCACCGCCACTTTGCAATGCTGCGCCAATTCCAGCGCCGCCGTAAGCCCCGCCGCGCCGGAGCCAATAATGAGGACGTCCGCGTTCACGCAGCGCGGGTGAGGTTGAGGAAGACATGTTCCAAATCGGCCTCCCGCGTGGACACATCGGCAATGCCAAAGCCTGCCGCCTGCACCGCGCCCAGAACATCGCCTGCATTGGCATGGGCTTTGGAATAGGTGATGGCGAGAACCCGGCCCGCCTTCACCTCAACCTTTTGGAACAAGGGAGAGCGCGGCGCGACATCAACATCGCGGTCGACGGTAATCACAACGACCTTTTCCTGCGCCATATCCACCAAGTCGCGCGTCGTCTTATTGGCGATCAGCGTGCCATTGTTGATAATGGCAATGCGATCACATAATTCCTCGGCTTCTTCGAGATAATGGGTGGTGAGAACAATGGTCACGCCCCGTCGATTAAGCTCGCGGACATACGCCCAAAGCTGCTGGCGCAATTCAATATCGACACCGGCTGTCGGCTCATCCAGAACCAAAATGGGCGGCGAATGGACCATCGCCTTGGCCACAAGAAGCCGCCTTTTCATCCCGCCGGAAAGCGTGCGGGCATAGGCATGCGCCTTATCCGTCAGGTGGACGGCCTCCAGCAATTCCATCGAGCGGCGGTCGCCCTTTTTGACGCCATATAGCCCGGCCACATTTTCCAGCGTTTCAAAGGGCGTGAAAAAGGGGTCGAACACAATTTCCTGCGGCACGATGCCGATGGAGTTTTTTGCGTTGCGGGGATGCGCGTCAATATCAAAGCCCCAGATGCTGGCCCGGCCCGACGTCTTGGTCACCAACCCGGCCAAGATGTTAATCAGGGTTGATTTGCCCGCGCCATTTGGGCCGAGCAGCCCAAAAATGGACCCACGCGGCACTTCAAAGGAAACGCCTTTCAGCGCTTGCTTTCCCCCGGCATAGGTTTTCTCAACAGTGTCGATGGTGATGGCGGCTTCAGTCATCCTCTGGCTTTAGCGGTTCTAAGGTCAGGGGGAAAGTAGCCTGTCGACCAGATAGGTATCCACTTTTGAGCGTTGCGCCCGCGGCGCGCCATTGCTATCGCCGCGCTCATGATTAAGCCGCCTGAAACCACTTTCGTTACCTCTCACCGCGTGTCGTGCGATGGCGCGTCCGACATTCCGGGCGGCGCGGCACTTGGGCATCCGCGCGTCTGGCTCGAAATCGACGAAAAAGGCTTTGTCGAATGCGGCTATTGCGACAAAAGATTCGTCCTCAAAGGCGGACCTGCCGACACGCAATAATGTCTGCTGAGGCGCAGGCATAGGCTTTCGCCCTGTTCAGCGGCCTATGGCTTTCCTATATGGGTCTGTATGACCTTTTCCACTGATCCCCGCCGCTTCCTCTATCATGATGGACTGCTTGATCCCGATACCGCGCGTCAGCTGACCTCTGACTTGCTCAAGCGGTGCGATGATGGGGAACTTTACCTGCAATATCGCGCGTCAGAAAGCTTTGGCTTTGATGATGGCCGCCTGAAAACAGCCGACTATTCGACAGATGCGGGCTTTGGCCTGCGCGGTGTGTCCGGCGAGATGACGGGCTTTGCCCATGCCAATGAAATCAGTGCAGCCGCCATTCGTCGTGCGGGGGAAACGCTCACCCTGTTGGATCCTGCAAAGACCGCAATGGCGGCCGCCCCCCGACAGAATAATCGTCACCTCTATACCGATGGTGACCCCATGGGCCTCATCTCCTTTGCCGATAAGGTGGCGTTGTGCCAGCAAATTGATGCCGCCGCCCGCGCGCGCGACCCGCGTGTCGCCCAAGTCACGGTTGGCCTGTCGGCAAGCTGGAGCGTCGTGGAAGT
>Ga0078894_10002056_pt1 | contig 15122 bp, 23 predicted proteins | sample LauGreSu1BDMLBSD_2_FD_67506 | JGI IMG/M metagenome (GOLD analysis project Ga0078894, IMG submission 67506) | Freshwater lake microbial communities from Lake Michigan, USA - Su13.BD.MLB.SD (version 4) (version 4) | ecosystem: Environmental > Aquatic > Freshwater > Lake | place: Lake Michigan... | reverse complement strand
CCCCTTGACTAGCCATCTGGACGATCCGTATCTACGCTACCAGCAGTCGATACCCCCGAGAATGCCGATTATCCGCCTGTCACCATGGCACGATTCATGCTTTTTCTCGGTTGCTATCGGCAACGATCTGACGGCTCCCTTCTCAGATCGCTGCAAGCCGAGGACCTAGGGCGGCTACCTTTGTCGTTGCCTTAAACCCGTCGAATTCATTGATGCCGACCATCAGATTGTGCGGGCGTCATTTGGAGAAGCAGAGAGATCGAAGTTTCACGTCTGAATCGGAGGTGTTACATGAAGCATCTTATCGCGACGTTATTCTTGTTCATGACAGCAGCCAGCTCAACCGCGCAGGACCTGCAAGTTGCTGGATTTGAAAACAATTTCGGTGGCTGGACGGTCATCACGAACAGCAACCAGCACTGTGGGGATCGTGCGATGCACGACGGTTACGCATACGGTAAAGGTGGCGCGAATTTCACCCAGCTATGTTGGCGCATCCGGGGAAATAAGGTACTAGCTTTTTTTGAGACCGGTGAGTCATCAGTTTGGAGTATTCGCTCGTTTGAGACCTTGGAATTCGAACCGGATGCTTAAGTAGGTATTAGCTGCCTTATCAACAAATAAATTAATTCAATGCTTCATGATCAAAAATGCGGAAATTCAGTCATCGCAAAGGAGATCCAAAATGAACTCGGAACTCGGCCTACGAATTAACATGTCCAGCAACAGCCACCACGGACAAGACCAGCATGAAGGTAATCGCCGTCAGCAGCACCAGCAGAAACTCAAAGCACTTATCAAGGCGCTCGATGCAGGCGATCTGACCGAAGCCAAGATTAACTATCATCTGCTGCTGCAGTTAAGTCCAATGCTTGCTCATAGCAAGTTCGCGACGATTGGAACAGCACTGGCTAGTGCAAATTTAGTTTTAGCACGGCAGGTGATAAAAGAGCTTTATGGACAGAATCAGGCATTATTCAGAAATCATGTACCCTCACCCGTAGCCTCGGTCTCGTCATCGTCGTACCTTGGCGTACTAGTAGATTCCTCAGCCTAGTGGACTGAGGGTACTCAATTAATCCGCCAAGGTAGTAACGGAGGTCTAACTCTAGCGGAACTGCCGAAAAAGGCGAATCCGAGCCTTAAAACGCTCGGCATTCACAGGGCAAAGCCCGCCGGGGAGACGGGCTCTGCTTTTTACGGTTGCAACAGCCCCTAGAGTTCAATCTGACAACAGAGATTGCCTCTATACCAGCGATGATCCGACAGGTGCTGGCATCTGTGCTTGTTGCTCGACCAAAGGTGCAGAGAGATAGTGGTCACCCTCAGGCATCGCTATGGCTTCTAACTCTTTATGAAATACTTCAGCAGCAGCCTCCTAAGATGTAGTAGTTCAGACTTGATCTGACAAAACAGTATCTTCAGCTTTAGCCATGGCGCCTCCGTGCACGGTTGGCATACCAGTTATAAAAATTCTTAACTACCGTACTCACCAAGGTACAAAACGGCAAGCCCTGAAATGGTCAGGTAAGGTGCTAGATCAATAAGATGCGTAATTATTCGGACTAGTTGGTTGCGTCTCTATAGTTATCGGTTGGGATTGTTCAAGGTCAGTATCCGGCGCGTATCGCATTTGACACTACGATGGAATGCAGTGGCAAAAGATTTCAGCAATCTGAATAGCATACGAAGTGGTACGCCGTGCTGATAAGGGAGCGGCATTTCCATCAATAGAAACGGCCAATCGTCATCATCTTCGACAGCGCGTATGGGATGAATCGGGTAGCGCTCAGCCGACATGCGCGCAATTTCTGTGACATCGCTCAGCGACGAATTTTCAATCGAGACTGCTTTCCCAATCAGGACAATCGATTTGTCTTTAGATCGAATTTTTACTACGACGGGGATATCTAGACCAGCTTCAATCAGAACCTCATTCTTGCCGGCGACTTTTGCGTCGAACTTAAATCGCTTGAATACTTGAAGCAGGCCTTCAGTATTCACATCCTCCATTTTAAGTGTCATCATGATGGTGTCACTGAACTGCGCTCGCGACTCTTCAACAATCTCCAGAATTTCATAGGACAGCCTAGGCAAGTCGTCGTCTTGAATCTCATGGGACTTCAAGATTTGAATTAAGGTTTTGTGCACCTCCTCAAAAACAAATGAGCTCACCTGAATTTCCGGCATTGAACTCTTCTGAGCATTCAAGGGCTCACGGTAGAAGCTATCAGGATGCGCCATCACGAAATGACTAAAGCGCTGCACATCTTGCGCAAGAGCATCCAGCGATACGCTAATAAAATAATGCGCAATCACTGGATTCGCTTTTACTTGCTCGAACAATGCCTGTACGATTAGATTCAGTTTCAGCGTTGGATTTTTGTGTTTCTCTAGCAGTTGAAACATGGCCGTCTCCTTTGAACGTTCATCGCGATCTTGATTCCGACTAGGCCTAAGGCAATGCAGAGCGGTGCAGTCTCATCCGTCAACCGGGGCAAGCACCACGAAAATTGTCATTTTTACACTCCCGCCCCGTAATCTTTAGAATATTATCCTGATCGCGGATGGCTGGAAACGCAGACTTCACCGTAAAGAACACAATTCAAAAGTAGCGATTTCTGAGCAAACCGTCCTAGGCAGATACGGTAGCGATAGGTCTGCAATCTGATTGGGCTTGGCGCTCGGCAGTCGAATTTCTTGCACCAACATCTCGACGACCGGTTGCTGCACCGCCGGCGCTCCCACTTTCGGGCCTATAAGTCGGAAGCCAGGAAATGAGCAGGTGGGGTAATTACTACATGCTCCCAAAAAACTCAACTCTTACTATGAATTCCACCGCTACTCAAATAAGCAAGCCTAGCGCTTGGGCGTTTGTCTTACTGACAGCGTTCGCTTGCGCAGGCGTGAATACAACTGCCGCGAGCTTGCTTGGTGACCTGTCGTGTCAAGCGTGGACCGACCTAGCGTATCCGAGAAAGAAAACCTGGACCAATGCATTTCTCGCGCCGCTCAGTTTGGCGCATCAAGGTCTCGAACGAACGAAGATTTACAGCGTGATCTGGATGAATGGCTGCACGACTATAACTACGAGCGTACGCATCAAGGGAAGATGTGCTGCGGGCGCACACCGATGCAAACACTGATTTACGAAAAGGAGGCATGGCACGATAAAATCGCCACATTGAATAACTGAATTTGACCTGACAGCCACATCATTCAAATCGGGTAACTGTCAGATCAAGTCGCGATTACTAAACCTAAGATATCAAAAGAAACTACCAATGGCCTAAATCAAATAATCAACATTCCAAAACCGAATGCCCTACCGAATCTGCATATACCGTTTTGCATTGTGTCCTCGAATTTACTTTTGTTAGTCACTCTCAAAAGACCTGTAAAGTCTGAGCATTCTATCGAAAAATCTCGACCCGACCTATCTTGAAACTTCATATTTCGTAATTTGACATAAACATCAATAACTTCAAATCCCAACTTATGACCTTGCTGATGAAGCCACTTTACACGCCATCTCCAATTCGCAGATGCTGGATACCTATTAGTTTTCTTACGCCTCCCTGCAACTGACGCCCTAAGAAAAAATATTTGCTCGGCCCCTTCTTCTGGCAACTTGATAGGCCTTCCATTCGTCGAAATATTTTTTATTATGCGAACAACGAAATAGTCGCCTCGGTCAACAAACTGATAGGCTGACCCGAAACAAAGTTCTTCCAACATACAGTTTAATTTGCCAATTCCTACCGAGAGCGGCTTGGTTATCGTATGGTCAAGCATTACATTTCTTTCGTTTTTGTATAACTATTGGATCCTACTCACATCGAACGATAGCTTTAGGTCAGCTTGTTCTCTGACCGTTTTAGCGTTTGTCAAATCTGCCGCCGCAGCACTCTGTAAATTAATAATTGCTTCACTACCGTTCGATCCGCTTTACTCAAGTGCTATGCCCATCTGCTCATCTTAAGTCCGGTTCTGATCTTGTAACTCGCCTGGGACTACCATACTCAAGACAGCGATACGTCCAAGACAAGTAAGCAGAGTATTTATCATCGACGGTTACCGAGGCATGGCAAAAGTGTATACTTTCATTTAACCCACGATGGTCAATTAACTTAGAGAATTTGTTTAATCTTATTTGGAGATCAGAATGTATTCCTCATGGATTTTTACATCTGCGCTTTTACTGACACTTATCGGATGCTCAAATAAATTCGACGAATGTGTTGAAAAACAAAAAGCAGATTACCGGGCAAGAACATCAAATGCAAGTTACGGTCAAGTACAGAGCAAACAGGCAGAATTCGAAATGATGTGCTCTAGCCTGAAAGAAAAGTGATACCTCACCAAGGTTCAGATAATGAACTATCGCACTAATGTGAATTACTTTTCAAAAAGTATTCAACAAGGATCAAAATTTAGGCTAAGAAACCACTTTACATCACAGTTGGCGCGCCACAGATTGAAATTCAATCGTCACTCACTTTTGCACTTTTGTGATGCTATCGCGTACCCAATTTAAGGTCGACACTATCAATTCATTTTGCAGCCCGTCAATAACATATGCTTCATGTATACAATACATTACTGAGGCGATCGCGAAACGAACTTGATTTTCTGATTGATTTTTTTGCTGAAACGTAGCGCGTTTTACCCCGGAGTAATGCGCTGCCTGGTCCTGATAAGAATCTCCGTTGGTATTCGCCTGCGATATTCGCAATGCCTGAATAGCCGCGGTTAGCTCAGTTGCAATCTGAACCCTCGCGGCCATAGGTAATGCTTCAAGACGTGAGAGCTCATACATTAGAATCGCACTCAATGTATTTCTATTTGCTTGCTTGACGTTAGACATTAGCCGAACTTTTCTGAAATAGAAGCTGCTAATTGAGATGCGAAAAAATTTCTCTTCGTTGTAGGTTATTCAAGTGTCATCGACTAATAATACATAGTTTTCTTCAATCGCTTTATTGAAATCGACGACCCCCACTATTCCCGGATAAGAATTTCCAAAAACTTTATAGTTATCGCCATTTCGCATAGCGTGGTAAACCTCGTACTGAATCACTGGAAAAATATTATGTTTGTCGAGTGATATGAACCGATGTCTTGGCTGAGGAATTTTTAGAAACACAAATTTGAACTCAGCGTCACCTATCATAAAACCCTCCTGTCAAGCGAGATTACAAATGCTGTATCTTGCCAAGCAACTCATCACCTTTTTCCACTTCTAACTTGCCGTAACTGATATTGCCTCTTACCATACCAGTACTGGCGATACGGAGGGCGTCTACTGCACGTACCACATCGTTGATTGCGCCATTAAGTTGACCGTTCACAACAGCGCGCCCGGGAACATTTGCGATAGAATTAGCCAATACGCCCTCACCCACTTACAGGTCACTTTTATCATCGTTTGGTTCAGTCATAGTAATACCTTGGCTTGAATATAAGCGATAGATTGATGCGTATAAAAGGTATAAAAACCGAATCGCTCAAACACTTAATAATGTTCGGTGCCAAAAAAAACCTAATTGCCTTTAGAGTTCGCTACGTTTGAAATTTTGACTGATAAACTTGGCCAAAACTACATCACCAAATTTAGAGAACTGTGCCAGTTACAGCGAGTATTACTTTCTGGCTTCGGTCGCTCAAAACAATGATTTCGTTAGTTTCACTTAGTAAAATTAATCGTGATATTTTGTTTAAAAAGCTATGGATATACCACTTCAACTAGCCCCTTATTAAATCGTTCAGGATAGCGCTTGAGGATGTTCATAAGTGCAGATTCTGGATTCGCACTCTGCAACAATACGGTAACGAGTCCGGACTTCGGAGATTCTCCGTACCCAACGGTTATATAACTAAAGCGAATAACTGGTCGGATAGAAATCACAATCAATTCTCCCACCCTGTAAAGTGGTTCGGGAATTCCGTTCTTAAGATATTGCTGAATTTGCAAATATTAGGTGGCTCAGATTCAATTGTTAGAGCCGTAGCGAGTCAAGATACTATCAAGCAGGAGCAGTAAATTAGCGCCTACAGAATCAGAGAAAGTAAGCCACACTCGACGCGGAGTATTTCGTGAATTGTAGTCATTGCTCTTGAAAAACCGATGTTCTCAAAGATTCTTATCGCTTTTGATGGCAACAATCTCAATGTGATCCGCGCTCTGGGACGCGTGTCTAAATCTCCAGATGTCAAAATCTTTCTGATAACAGTTGCAAAGACTAATTTCCTAGAAGGATTGATCCGCAGCCTCTTCAAACTGATCTCGAAGGACTGGCGCCCCTCGACATATGCCGCGATTGATAAAAGTGCCGGAATTACGGCGAAAGATCTTGAATCATTTTCTGACAAGGTTATCAGTCATGTCCGTATTGGAGATCCCTATACAGAAATAAAAAAATTGATTAAAGAAGTACAGCCCGATCTGATCATTATGGGTGGCTCTCTGCCAACCAATGAACTGTCACTGTTTTCTTCTCCCACAGTGGGCATGAGAATTGCCGCAATTACCAAGGTAACTTTGCTGCTTGCAAAATAGCTCTATTAAGACCTTCAGCGTGATCAAATTTAGTTCAGCCTTTTCTAGTCGAGCTATCGCATACCGATGATCTCTCGCGCACACGATGCCGGATCCATTGTTCGAAAGCCGTGGCGGCTTTCGAATAACAAAAATCCTATCTCGAGATCTTCTAGCAACTGATACCGATCGGTCGCAAGCTCAAACATATCCCCGTAGCCGAAAAATCCCTTGTGTAGCTTTTCACGACACCCAAACCTCTCGCCTTCTAAATCAATGAACACATGTTCCATAACTAGCTGCAAATGTTCAACAAACCAGTCTGGGTAGTTATTACAGATACTATCTGTTAGGGCCTGCCAGCGCATATCAAGCCGCTTTAGCTCCATAGCCTACCCTCCTACAATCACCGATCTTACGGAAGCAGAACCAATCACTTAGGCAACTGTCGATCATCACCACATTAGCGGCTGACGCGCAGCGAGGCTAAATGAACAAAGCCCACCCAACCGGGCGGGCCTTGTTTTGTTGCGACAGATCTCACAATGATACGACTGGATCGGAAATATGTTGATCGCAGCTACTGGCTTATGAAAACCAACGACAAATATTAACCAGCACGAGCGGCCATGCTTGCTTCCTCAAGCATGTCTCAATGATTGCTCGCTACCACCAGTCACCTGCCGTAAAAATAGTTGCGCGAGAACCGACAGTTCTGTAGCTTGCTTAATCTGCAAGGCCCATTGCGATACCAACCAAAACTAAGGAGAAAAAAGGCTTGGTGGTTTCAACAGACCGATGTAGTCGACATCCTTTACTGCGTCCAGCCAGGGGTTCGAGAACTGGACCTCTCCACAGCAGGGGATGCTGTCTGATCCGGGGTCGCTTGCCGCATCAGCGACTACAGCTCCAATTTACTCCGCTCTAACCACTGCTTCAAGCATTTTTCCGATTGATTTTTTTGATCTTGAGTACAGCTTGAGAACAATAAACTGATCACATAGATTTCTGATTTTTCAGATATCACCAGCAACGCAGTCTTAGTCAATGCGACGAAAACCGTTTATCTGTCGCTCAGGTAAAGTGCCTTATTAAGTTTGAAGTGAGTCTACACTCTGGAATATTATAAATTTAATAGCGCAGAACCAGCGTTAGCGGAACTGCCGAAAAAGGCAAATCCGAGCCTTAAAAAACTCGGCATCCTCAGGGCAAAGCCCATCGGAGAGACGGGCTTTGCTTGACAACGATCGCAACAGCACAAGGAGCTCAAACTGGTTACGAGATTGGTCTCAATGTCGGCGATGACCTACCCGTTGCCGACATCCGTGCTCATTACACGACCATAGGCGCTGGAATATAGTGGTCACTTCCATGCATCGCTATGGCTGCCAACTCCTCCGGTACTGCAGTGGCCAAGAAAACCGAATGCGTCGATCATCGGGCAAGTCAGCGCTCGCACTTCACCCGAGGCCAGACGATCTCCGGCGTCGAGACCACGTCACGACCGTACGCCTATCACGGGTAATCGTCAACCGAATGTTTTCAATCGGGGATGTTGAATACAGGGGCGGGTTTAGAGGAATTGAGCACCGCGAGATGCAGCCCAAGCTAGGTCGGCGCGTAACCCTTAACCTGCAATGTATTGTTTGAGTTGACTAATTAACTCACGCTGGGCACTGATCATCTCTGACACGACATCGCCGATCGACACGAGTCCCAAGATCTGATTATTTTCGTTAATTACCGGCAAGTGACGAACGCGGCGCTCGGTCATAATCTGCATGCAGTCATCCATCTTGCTACTGGGGGAAATTGAAATGAATTTCGAAGTCATCACCTCGGCAATCCGTGTCGCCTTTGTCTCGAGCCCTTTTAATTCGACGCGCCGAGCGTAATCACGCTCTGAAAAAATCCCGACCATCTTGCCTTCATCTACGACCAATACCGCACCGATGTTATGTCTCGCCATGACCTCGAGAGCCTCCCAAACAGTTTGGTTTGGGCTAATTGCGTGTACCGGGCGCTGATGGCTTTGGATGAATGATTTAACTGCCTGCATACCCCCTCCCCTTGACTCGCGGACAATGGCCGCGTTGGTGTAGTCTCTACGTCCGCTATTTCGGGATCGGATTACCTTTTTCATCAAACTTGTAGGATGCGTCTTTTTCACTATTCCCATCGCAGGCTGCAGCCATATTCCGCTTGGCATTGTTACAAGCGATGTTTGCAGTAGTCATGATGTCATCTTTGGCAGGGTCACCTTTTTTCGTACAAAAATATTCGTACTGACTTTTTGTTTGTGCACAGTCACCGCCCCGCTCGTCTCGTTGCTGGGCGATGGCAAAAGGCGTGATCAAAAAAATGCAACCCCAAAAAGCAGATAGACCTGTTCGCATGACAACCCCCGGCGTGTTGTTGAGATCATGACCTTTACCGCGACCATCCTACTCCAAGCCGCCCCAGGAAAAAAGGGGGGGTGAATACCAAGGCGCGACCCGCCATAACCCCGGCGCGACCATGACGACGTTTATTGGCAGAATTGCATGCGGTCGAACCAGTCGCTTCGCCGTAAAGACAATCAATCGACTGCCTGAGCTTGGACAACGGCTTACTTGGACTTTTTCGGTCGTGGCGCAGGAATCGCCAATACCATTGCCAATACACCCACCTTCTGCTTTTCCGTGAGCCGCCGAAAACCCGTGACCAAGCGCCATTCCTGCGCTGACATATCGGTTGTTTTGTTTTCAGACTGCTGTTCACCAAACCGCAGCCAGCTCGGTGAGACATTCAACCACTCAGCAAGAATTTGGATTCGACCCTGGGTCGGTATGGCCTCGCCCATCAACCATTTACGCGCGGCGTGAATCGTAATGGTGGGCTGATTACTGATACTGTTGTGCTCACGCTGTAGGATCGTCGGACTGGGCGGTATACCAAAAACTTCAAGCGCCCAGATCAGTCGCTTGGAAAACAAGGCCGGCTGCTTGCGTGCCGATTGACGCTGGGAATCCGGCATACCTACCTCTTCAAAAGAACTCAGTTTTACGCTCTATGGCGGTAATCGGTCGACTATGATGATAGCCAGAATGCCACAGTGATCGGATTGATCCGCGCTCGCCTCGTTTCAATCAGCGAAAGTAACGCTTGCTTGAACTGGTCAGCTGCTTGATCCGAGTGCAACAGCCTTAAGGATTTAATGATTCGGCTCACGCGCAAATGATTGTGATTGGTGTATTGGAAAATTAGCTCGGTTCGCTGAAAGAACGACAGGATCCACGCCGCAGAGGCTGCTAAGTTTTGTTGGCAGAGCATTGAACTACGAATCTCATCGATTTCAGAAGCCAGCAAGACTGGTGCATTGAAGTTTGAACTGCTGGCCTCGCTCAGTGGAAACATCCACTGGATGAAATCGTGGGTCGTGTCGATCTCATCGTCATCAAACCGCCAGATATCTGCGAGGCGTCGGGAGCGACTATCAGTTCCTGAACCCTCGAGAAATGCTACTAACTGGCTGGCCACGATACGCTCGCTAAGCTCGGTTAAACAAACCGTTGCCCTAACTCGATTGGATAGAAGTTCATTCGCTCGCGGGTCCAGTGCACACAGGCGCCTTCATCGACCTTGTGCCAATGATCGGCTTGATGATCGGAGGGCTCTGAGGCAATGGTATTAAATTCGTTCGGAAAGTGCTCAGATGCTCGCGTATGGGGCGCACCAAAATAAAGTGATGGCGAGCGATCGTCGCTGGAGTACCGAAAAGCCCAAATTTCTTTGCCGTCAGTCACAGCCAATGAGGCTCTGAGGGGCTCGTGAGCATCGGTTTTAGCCATCGCATCAACGGCTAAGCTCAAAGCTTGCTGGATCGCTTTCTGGGGATTGTGCTGCAGACCCAAGCTCAGCGCTACCAAAAAGATGGCCTCGCTGTCGGTAGTGCCTTCACGGCAGTGATAAAACTCCTCGCTGATATGGGACTCATACAGCTTTCGGCAGCCGTTCCAGTTACCAATTTGACCGTTATGCATGAACGTCCAGTTCTTCCAAATAAATGGGTGACAATTCGATCGGCTTACGGTCGTGCCCGTCGTTGCCCGTACATGCGCAAAAAATAATGTGGTTCGGATATGGGCCGCTAGCGAGCGTAAATTACTGTCATTCCAGGCCGGTAGTACATCCTTAAATAAACCAGCGGTCGTGCGTTGGGTATACCAGGCGACGCCAAAACCGTCACCATTCGTCGTCCAGACGGACTCATGTGCGGAAAGGCTCTGGTTCACGATGGAGTGATCTTGGTTGAACAAGATATCCTCTAGATAGATTTCCGGCCCGGCATAGGCAACCCAGCGGCACATAGCGACTCCCTTCTTTTTTTGCTTATTCTCTCTGGCGCTGAGTTCACGCCAAATGGTGCTGGTAATTTATAGGTAGATGACCTCGATCAGTTTAATGTTGTGGCGATTTGGGTAGCGCCGAACCAGATAATTCAGGGCACATTCTTCGCGCGCTGAGGGGAGCGATACCGTGATCAATCCGGACACCTTGGGTCCGCCCGCTTCATTTTCAGTAAAGCTATATCGGATCACCGCACGAATCGCATCCATTCGCCTACCCCCAGATTGGTAGCGGCCTGCTTAGGCATCCGGACCGAACGTCCAGAATTGATTAACAATGATGCAATGTCAAAGACTTGTCACGAACAGCTGATTTACTCTAGCCTAGCATTTCATGATGGATCTTAGTCAAAGTGTAGACCAGCAGGACTGGAATTTGATGTCGGGCTTTCTCTTAGGCAGCGCCATTGACTAGCGTAGAGCGGCTATCAATTAATTTGAGTCCCATTAATCTTGTGTATGGACGACCTACCCAATCTGATCAGCGAAATTTCAAGGCGATATCCGGATGGCGTTCCCATTGAATCACTTGAACCGTATTGTCGTCGCTATCTCCACTTCTACCATCGGCATATTCAACCGCAGCCGGTGCGATTTTATGGTGCTTGGGGATGGTCAGAAGCGAGGCGCCGAGAATTTCGTCGTGCGTTCGATGCCTCTGGGGTCATGGCATTGCGGTAGGATGCTTGGAATAGTTAACCCATAATCGAATGTGCGCCCACTACCACTCAGTGACCGACCCGACTCAGTTGCGTCGATATTTTGATGTTGACTGGCCACCTGAAGCAGCCAAAGCAGACCGTAGCGCGTGCTTCCTGATCCCCTTTCCTTCGGATGAACTCAAGGTTGCGAACGGCGGCTCTGTTGATTGACCTGATGTACCAAATATGGTACAATTTTAGCTGTTTCAGGGTTGATATTTTTAGGGATTACTATGGCTAAACCGGCCTCTGATCAAACAGCCCGCGAGAAAGATGTGGCCAATACCCTCGCTTCGCTTCGTATTGAAAACCTAAGTCCAAGTGACAGTTTAAAACTAGGACTGCAGGAATATATTGAAGGAAAAAAGACGACTGAGGATTTGCTCAGCGAAGTGAAGGCGAAGTATGTCGCGCTACGACGCTGATGATGCCTATTGTCTGCCCGGCTCATCTGTACTCAAAAACAAAGGTGGGATTTCTGACCAGGACCTTCTTGACCAATATGAAGCAGATTTCACTGCAGTACGGCTACTGGAGCTAGCCAGAAATCCTGTCCGAGGAAAGTTTGACCTCGACCATTTGTGTCAGATTCATCGATACCTTTTTCAAGACGTCTACGACTGGGCTGGAAATATCAGGACTGTTGACATCGTCCGGGGCGATAGCCGCTTTTGTAATGTCAGGAATATCCAGACTTACTCGAATACCGTGTTTTCCTCGCTAAGAGATGAGAACTACTTGACGGCATTGAGCAAGAAGCAATTTGCTGCGCGTGCGGCGCACTACTTATCGGAGATCAATGCGATCCATCCGTTTCGGGAGGGAAACGGTCGAGTTCAACGTTTATTCATGTCCCAACTGGCTGAGAGCGCTGGGTTTTCTATGAGCTATGCTGCACTGGGTAGGACCGAGATGTATGCGGCGATGGAAGCTGCTTTCTTCGGAAATGAAAAGCCACTAGCTACTTTATTGTTTGATATATCGGAGAAAAAATGACTAAGGAGTCAAAGAAAACCTCTGTGTCGAAATGCAACCAACCTCCAACGAAAGATGACGCCGTATCGACGAGTACTGCTGTGGCTTTAAAGCGGGTGATTGCTGTGCAGGTTTTTGAAGAAATGACAGCACAGAATTTAACGAAGACCGAACTAGCTAAACGAATGCATACCAGTCGCTCGGCGCTAGATAGACTGCTTGATGAGCAGGACCCCAGCCTAACGTTAGCCACACTTGCTAGTGCCGCCACCGCGCTGGGAAAAGAGGTGAATCTGAATCTTCGGTAACTAGAGAAAAGGCAATACGCCTCGCTCAATGAGTTGGAACGAGCGATCCAGCGCTGTCGGTGGCCCTGTGGAGGTCTCAGTGTCAGTGTGGCCGATGCTTCACGGCTTCGCCATGCTGACGGTGCAAAAGCAGTTCGACTTCTTGCAACCCGGACCGGGGCGCCTTGCCGCACTGGTCTCTCGCCAAATCCAACGCGCCGTGAGAGTGTTGCAGGACACGGTGTCGTTCATTAGCGCCGAAGTCCGCCATGGATGCACTATAGCGCGCGGGATCCGCTGACGCGCTTGGGTCGAAAGGGGTGAATGCCAAGGTGCTTAATCGCTTGCCTTGATAGATGATCGCGACAACCGCTGCGAGATGATCAGTTCTACCTCAGACATAATACTTTCGATCAAATTATTCCTGATAGCTTTTCTATGACAAATTACAACCAACTACCTCCAGACTTGCCTATTCCAATCGATGATGGCGCAACCAATCATTTGATTGGAATGACACTCCCTAATATTTCCTTGAAATCCACTCGTGGTGATTCAATCAGCGTGGGAAATTTCAAAGGCAAATTGGTCATCTATTGTTATCCAATGACTGGCCAACCCAACGTTCCTCTGCCTGAGGGATGGGATCAAATCCCGGGAGCGAGAGGCTGTACACCACAAAGCTGTTCCTTTAGGGATCACTATCAAGACATCCAAGCCCTTGGAGCTGAAGTTATTGGCCTAAGTGTTCAAACAACCGACTATCAAAAAGAAATGGCCGACAGGCTTCACTTGCCATTTCCAGTAGTCAGTGACTCGAACCACGAGTTTTCCAAGGCAATGAATATGCCGACCTTTGTAGCGGCTGGAATGACCTTGCTAAAGAGAGTAACGTTGATTGCCGAAGATGGCATGATCAAGGCTGTTCACTACCCCATCTTCCCAAGTGACAGTGATCCAGCATGGGTGATTGATTATTTGAAGCGGCATTAGAATTTGGCGCGAATTTCACAGCCTGATAGCGTCGCGCTAAGACATTTTCTGGATTTTTCTTATGTCACAAACACGCCTTGACTTACAACCCGTATTAATAGGAGAAAACATCAGGCTTCGACCACTGGATTCTGGTGATTTCGCTTCTTTGTTTCAGGTGGCAAACGACCCATTGATCTGGGAGCAACATCCAAGTTCGTTACGGTATCAACGCGATGTATTTGAACGAGAAGTTTTTGAAACAGGTCTTAAATCTAAGTCTACTTTAGTGATTACTGATAATACCTCTTCACAAGTCATTGGTTCGTCTCGCTTCTACGACATTGACGAGGAAAAATGTGAATTGGCTATCGGCTATACTTTCTTGGCGCGTTCACATTGGGGCGGTGTCACGAACAAAGAAGTGAAGTCGCTAATGCTAAATCATGCATTTACATGGGCGAGCCGTGTTTGGTTTCATGTGGGCAGTTGTAATATTCGATCATGTAGAGCATTAGAAAAAATTGGTGCGAAGCTGTCGCATGAGGAATCGTGGGATATCAATGGCGAGCCTATAGATCACTGCTATTACTTTATAAATCGTTAGCGCAAGATCATTGGGCAATCATTAGAACACTATTATTTTCTCACTTCAAAAACTGTGGTTTTGTCAGCAACGGTAATTAGCTGTAGTTGTTTTCAGAGAAACCCGTGGCGGCTAATGCCAACCGAGCATCACTCGGTTGGTGATGCTGACGGGAATCTCATGCTAGTCGGAAGCGCTCGTAAATTCGTAACGACCAAATTCGAATTTAATGATCCGTCCTAATCAGTAGAGCCAAATACCGGCATATGTGTTCGGCCTTTTGCGGTCTGGCAATCTGATTGGAATATCCTACGACTATCATCTCGAAGACTTAAGAGTCGGCTGCTGACTGCCTTACTCGTATTGTTACGCTATAAGATTTTTGCAGCCGACACATAATCCTCAGCCTGATTCTTGTCGGCGGTCTTGCTTGCTGTTTGAAGCTGGTACGATCGGAAGTTGATTTTGCGACTTGCGAAAAAACCCGCTTCTGACAGCATCGAAAATCGGACATCATGTCCGAAAGTTATCAATTTGTCAACCTTAGTTTATTACACGGTTTATTACACAAATTGATTTTTCTGCTGTAATACATTGATATTAAATAAGTTTCCACGCGCCTGGCTTTCTGTTAATCCGCAGGTCCCTGGTTCGAGTCCAGGTCGGGGAGCCAAA
>Ga0078894_10002055_pt1 | contig 15126 bp, 5 predicted proteins | sample LauGreSu1BDMLBSD_2_FD_67506 | JGI IMG/M metagenome (GOLD analysis project Ga0078894, IMG submission 67506) | Freshwater lake microbial communities from Lake Michigan, USA - Su13.BD.MLB.SD (version 4) (version 4) | ecosystem: Environmental > Aquatic > Freshwater > Lake | place: Lake Michigan, USA... | reverse complement strand
ATAGAATAAATATAAATAAATGATTATTAACTCTCTAAGATTATTAGCATTTATATTTTTATTCGCTATTATAATTATTAAAGAAATACCATTAAGAAATACATTAAAAGATTCTATTATTCAATTATATATTGCTATTTTTTGTATAGCAATATTAATAATAATAGATAATATTACAGGTTTTATAATAACTCTCGGTATTCTCATATTATATTTTAGAATATATAGCGATGAAATAAAGAAAAAAAATGAATTAAATAAAGAAAATTTAAATAAAAAGAATTCTAAAGAGTTTCCGATAAATAATATAGAAGAAACAAAAAATATAGAACATGATAGTAATAAATGTAATAAATGCCCTATAGACATTCCAAAGAAAAAAGATATATTTAATAATCAAGATATTATTCATACACACGGAAATATAGAAGATAATTTTGTACCTTACATATCAGAAGAACATTTATTAGCTGCTCAAACAAATATTATAGATATTGATAATTATAATTCAAATATTGAAAATTCAGATTTTAATAATTTGGATATTAAGAAAGGCCCATTATATAAAATACAAGGCCTTCCTGAATCATCATTAATGTCAGAAAAACAAAATGACCCTTTAAATCCATTAAATAATGAGATTAATGATAAAAATAATAATTTAGATAATACGCATATACGCGGTTATGATGTATATAACGAATATTTAGGGAAATTATCATATGACATAATACAATAATTATTATAATTATGATAATATTTATACTATATTTCTTTTATTCGGGGGAACATAAGGAATATCTAAGAATTTGAATATATCCTCTTCTGTTTTAATTATTTCACTTGTATCAATATGTTTTTTTGTTTTATCTTTTAATCCATATTCTGATAAAGAATACCCTTTTTCCAAAGCTATTTTTCGCATATATATATTAAATGTATAAGAACCTGTAAAATATAGTAATGCGAAATAGTAATACGAAGGATCTGCTATTAATATATCTATTCTTCTCGCAGGTAATTTAGGCGATAATTTACATAATCCCATAAATTTACTTTTTCCACTCGCGAGTGTTTCTATAATATACCCCGATGACATCAAATTAGAAACAAGTGTTTTTAAATTTAAATCGCTACTATTCTTAATAAGAATATCTATATCACCCATATCTTTATTTTGTCTTCTATAACTACCAACAAGTTCAAATTCAATTTTATCATTTGTTTCTTTAAAAATCTTATCAATGATTTTGTAGTGTTTTTTTCCTTCACTCATCGGTATGCGAAGAGACATGTCGTTATAATATAATAATCCTAATTTTTGCTTATCATTAAGTAGTTCATCCTTTCTTTCATATAATTCTTCAAAAGATGTAATTTTATTCATAAGTTCGTTTATTTTAACAGGTCCTACGCCATATAATTTTCCTAACTGAATTTGTAATGAATATTTTGGATCTTTAAGAGCATTTTCAACAGCACTCATTTTTCCTGTCTCAATTAATTCTTTGATTTTTGTCGATATTTTATCACCAACTCCATTTATACTTTGTATATCTTCTATATTTGTTATTGGAAGATTTGTTAATTCTATTGAATCAATTACTTTATTATATGCTCGAGCTTTAAAAGGTTCCTTATTCAATTTTTCATATTCTGACAATATTTTAAGATTTTCAATAATCATATTTTTATAATCTGTTGTTTTAACATCCGTGGTTTGTGATTTTTGCGATTTCTTAGGAGGCATTCCTCCACGAATACTACTTATCTTACTTTGTGTCTTACGAGTATCACGAGTATCGCGAGTGTCAAGAGTACTGAGAGTGCTAACTGAACTAAGCTTATCAATATTACCTGTGCGAATACTACGCAAATATTTAATATTTGTTATTGTAGTTGGTTCTGGAGGTAAATATTTGAAAATATCTATATTTAATAAAGTAGATATAATAGTATCATTTTTATATATTTTTTTATATTTATTTACCATATCTTTTTTATTTTTATTATATACCTTTACCAAATCGTTATTTTGTGAAATTATATCCTTTAATATATTATATTTCAACTTTATTTCATCTATTCTGCTATTATATTCATCTTCGTCTATTTTATTTTCTGTTTTATCTATTATAATCTCAATTAAATTATCAAAATAATCTGTAAATACATCAAAAATTATATTATTAAAATAAACCATATTAAAATTTGTACTATTTTTATAATTTGTAGAATTAAATAATTTTAATAAATATAGCTCTATTTTGTTATCATTTATGTGATTATATATTTTTTCTTCTAAATTAGCATCATTGCCATAATCTTTTAAATTTAATGGTAAAACTAAATAATAATTCTCCAATCTTTTATCAGAAAAATTAAATCTATTTACATTAATCATGTTAATAAAATCATGCGGTTTTACAATATATTCTGATATATTCGTATAGTCTTGAAGACCTGTTATATTAATATGTGTATATGAAAAATAAGATTTTATTGTATTTATCACATATTCATTATATTTTATTATAATATCATTATAATCTTTTTGAAGAGGTAATAAAGAATTTATAATTTTATCAATATATTTTTTATCTAATAATTTAAATACCTTTTTCTTATAAGATTTATACATTGAAATATAATCATTATAATTTTTAATAGATAATGTTAGAAATTTCTTATAATCTTTCTCTGCATTTATAGAACATATTAAATTATTTAATGAGTATAATTCGTAATGTCTTGCAATATTATTAAAATTATGAATATCCTTATCTATTTTCTCTTTATCTTCAACATTTTTTATATAACTAATAAGTTTATTTTTTGGATTACGTTTCATTAAAATGCTTAATATTTTAGAATCATAATAAATTTTGAAATCTGTTAATAATTTAACAACCGCACACATTGCCATGCGAATATATGTTTCTAATATTTTTTTTTCACCATTATTTTTTTGTATACAAGAATTATGATATTCGTTATTATTATTTTTTATTAATATAAGATTTGTAATATTTGATATATGTGCTTTATTTTCCAATAATTCTATTAAATTATTAAAATAATCATTTGGATTTATATTTTTAGATACATTTAAATACATATGGATATTTTTTGTAACAGACGATATGCTAAAGCTATCGCATATATTATTGTCATCTATTGGTATTGGCGATATAGGCTGTATTTTTTCATATTTATTAGATTTATCAGATTTATTAGATTTACCAGATTTATTAGATTTATCAGATTTATCAGATTTATCAGATTTATTAGATTTATTAGATTTATCAGATTTACTTACTTTAGATGTTTCTTTTTTATCAATACTGCTTCCTACACCGCCATGAATATCGCCGCTCTTAAAATCACCGCTCTTAAAATCGCCGCTCTTAAAATCGCCGCTCTTAAAATTGCCGCTCTTAAAATCACCACTCTTAAAATCGCCACCTTGTAATATGTTGGAAGTTTCATTGTCAAATATTACATCGTTTTCATACATATATGCTGTTCTCTTTTTTCCATCATTACATTCAAAAGTTATATGAGGTATCCCATAATTATTTCCTATATTATTTGTTTTGTTTATAGACATGTCATAATCTCCGAATTTTTTACATTTAATAAAGGAAGAATCTATATATGTACCATTCGGTGCTAAACGCATACTATAATGAAAAGGTAATTTTGTTTCTTCGAGAGTTCCTTTTTCAATTAAATAAAAATCTATAACAAACATTGATGTTTTATTTAAATTAATCTTCATTTTTAATGAAGGTAATAATTCATCAGCGAGTTTAAGTTTGTCTTCATAACTATCTGATTTTATAATATTATCCCTGTATTTTTTAATATCTATATCACTTATTGCGTTCCCTGTATATCCACATCTATATTCGGCATTTATTAAATCAGAAAGAATATCTATCTTTTCTTCTTCAGTAAAATATTGATTAATATCTACCATATTAAATTTATCAAAAATAGTATTTTGTGAAGAATATATAACACTTGATATTGATGTAAGAAAGCTTTTTATTTTTATAGAATAACTTATAAAATCGGCATCTTTAAATCTCGAGAATAATGTAATATTATCAATAGAACCTTGATACATTCTATTATTCTATGTATATATTAATTTAATTTCTCAATATATATTTATAATCTGTTGTAATAAATCCGTTAAATGAAGAACTTGCTGCTGTAGTATAAGCACCAAAATTTTCTACATATACCCATTCGCCAACTACTAATTCCGGAAGCATTACCTCATTTGCTATCAAATCCATACTATCACACGTAGGTCCAAATATTTTACTTTTATATAATACTTTTTCATTACGTTCGTTAAAAGGCTGTATTATAGGAGTATTATGATCAAAATATATACAATTAAAAGAACCATATACGCCATCATTTAGATAGTATATTATAATTTCTTCCGATTTTCCCGTGTCTTTATTAATATATTGTTCGCGTTTTTTTCCAATTACATTTAATACCAAAATATGTGATTTTTCTACAAAATATCTCCCTGGTTCTGCTATAAATTTAATTAGGTCTTCATCTATTTCTTTACTAAAAAAATCTCTTTGTGCTTTATTAATTGTTTCTGCTATTTGCTCTATATTTATATGATTTTCTGAATATATACCAGGAAATCCCCCTCCAATATCAATTATATTTATCTTAATATTATTTTCAATAGCAATATCATAAGCATCTCTACATGCTTTAATAGCATTATAGTAATTATCCAAACTCCTGCAACCGCTTCCTACATGAAAACTGAATCCTACAAGATTTAATTTCAAAGTATTCATCAATGTAAATAATTTTTCTATATTTTCTAATTTACATCCAAATTTAGAATTGAATTGACATACACTATTTGAATCGTCAACAGCCAACCTGAGCAATAATTTAGAGTAAGGATGATATAATTTTATTTTATATAATTCTTCTTCGCAATCAAATGTCATCATATCTACATCATTTGCTCTCGCATATTTTATTTGAGAAGACATTTTACAAGGATTAGCAAAAATTATTTTATCAGGATCATTCGTATATTCTATAACAGACTTGATTTCATTTTCTGACGCACAATCAAAATATGTCCCCAGACATGTCAATAAATCAAGAATAACAGGATTAGGATTACATTTAACAGCATAATAAGGTTTAATATTTGGAAAATTTGCTACCCATTTTTCATATGATTTAATAATTTCCCCCAAATCTATTATATAAAATGGTTGTTCACTTTGATTATTTTTAAGAAAGTCATTTATTATATCATATGTAGTATATTCAATACTAAATAATTTAACATTATATTTTTCTAATAATTGATTATTAAAACTCATATATAATTTATTTATCCATTTGTTTATATATATTATGTATATTATATGATTATAATATATAATAAAAATAAAGATAATTATCTAATACCATTCATTTACCATTGATTATTGTTCTCATCAATATCTCCGCCTCTTTTTTTACCTTTTCTTCTTTTCTTTTTTAAAGCTAAGGTATTCATAAAATTTTTAAAAGGGTTTGTTTCTTTTTTTACTACTCTTTTCCCTCTTTTAGTTTTTTTACCTCCTGTTGTTAGCTGTAATAAATCGCCAACAAGATTTTGAGCGTTTTTTAAAATTTCAGCTTTATTAATACCAACATTATAATAACCACCCATCATTGGGTTACCTGGTTGAGAGTTTGACATTGGTTGAGAGTTTGACATTGGTTGAGAGTTTGACATTGGTTGAGAGTTTGACATTGGTTGAGAGTGTGGCATTGATTGTTGTGTTGATGGAGACATTGATTCAGACATTGATTGAGAGGTTGTAATTGTTTGTTGTTCAGGATTGCTACCAGTACCACCTATTCCTACTCTATTTGGCGAAGTAATAGTTAACATTCCGGTGTTGTCTTTTTCTTTTTTAGGCGGCTCTTCGGTAGCAAAGAAGAAACCGCCTCTTCTTACAGATTTTGTTGAACGCTTTACTTTGGGTGATTTTTTTGCTAATTTAGATGCCATGGCTTTTTTAGCAGCAACTTTTTCAACTTTTTTAAGATATGATGTTAATAATACCATTTCACCTTTGCTTTTAACATATTCTCTTGTTCCTTTAGGTTTCATGTATATTACTTTTTTTTTATCATTTATAAAAACAGTTCTCACTTTTTTATAACTCATTAACTCTTCTATAAAATAAAGAAGAAAATAATTATTTCTTCTGAATTATAAATAATAACAAAATAAAATAAACAAATTAAAATAATTATATTTTATTAGATATATATTGATATATATATATGATTAAATATAATATTTATGAAAATATGAATTTAATTACAATTATAATTGTAATTATAATTATTATAATTATTATATATTTTAGTATAATTTACATTGATAAGAATAATAAGATAATAGAAAAATTTAATTCAGAAAATACAAAATTAATAAAAGCCGATTATTTAAATACTAATGGTTCTGTTCCTGTTTTACATAATTCTCCTGATAATCAAAAAGATGTTAGATATCCTACACTAAATATAATTAATAAATCAACGGCAACATTTAGACCTTGTCAAATTCATTTTAATAACGATGGTTCAAGTAAGTATATTTACGAAGATGATTGGAAAGAATTTGACACTTTAACAAGTCAAGAAGATAATAGTGTTTATAAAGTTCCGTATAAAAAGTTTGGAGTAAATAATAATAACGTAGAAGAAATACAAAATTTTAATGAAACAACAAAATGTTTTAAAGAAAAAAGTAATATGATTAATTTAAATACTTACAAATATAAATCGAATGATTTAATTAATTATAAAATAGATACGTTTATTGATATAGATTATATAGAAAATAATAATAATTATAAAAAGTCATTTATGCAAATGAATTTTAACAAACAACCAAGTGATAGTTCTATAAGAAAATATTATGATGATGTTATAGATTCTATATCTTCTTACAATTACAATACAAATTTATCATTAAGTAATATTAAATTATATAGATTGACTATAACACCACCTGTAGAAAATAATAAAAAAAATGTGTTTGATTCTAACGCAATAAAAGAAGGAACTATTGCTGCAATAGATCATATTAGTATTGATCCAAAAAATAATTCTATATTTATAGTTGACGATTATAATACTATAACTCTAAATAAATTCCCTGATTTATTAACAGCAGAAAATCTATCTTATTATTCTATAGAAAATAGAAATATTATATATAAAATTGACAAATCTACTGAAGAATCTAAAGGGTTAAATGTCAAAATATATAAATTTAATCGCGATTTCTTATTTAGTAATCCTATTATTAAATCATATGAAATATCTAATGCTATTCGCTTAAAAACTCATTTAATCATTAAAGCTTCTCAGTATAGTTCTCAACCTATTAATCCTCAAAATGCGATGCCCGTTCATGCTAATCTTTCTGATGCTGAAAATAAAATATTAATTAATTCTGATAAATTGTCAAGACATATGATAAATGGAATTACTGAAGATATTGTTACAAAATCATTAAATATTATAATTAAAAATAGATATATTACTAAAGAAGAATTATTAAATGATATTAAATATTTTATATATAAATTAATTATTATATCTAATAAAAATCTTGTTACAAGTGCTGTTAATTTAATAAATAAATATGATAAATTAGAACAAGAAAAAAAAGAATTTATTGATAGTTTTAATACTATTCAAAAATTTATAAAATTTTATAATGGTGATAAAAAACCTATCGATAAAGCAAGAAAAGATTTATTAGATGATATAATAAATAAAAAAAACATAACAATGAATGAAATATATATACATAAATTTAAACATTTAAAACAATTAGATTATGAATTTCCATATACAATAAGTTATACTAATAGTGGTAGTAGTAATAATATAGGAGATTATGAAGTAAAAATATATACTTCTAATAGCACATTTACTATAGCTCAAGATACAATATGTGATATATTAATAGTTGCTGGAGGCGGTGGAGGAGGTGCTGATCTTGGTGGTGGCGGCGGAGGCGGAGGTGTTATCGAGTTAAATAAAATAAATATAAAAGCAGGTTCTCATAATATTATTGTAGGAAATGGAGGGCATTATGGTAATGATGATTCTGGACGTGGAGGACATGTAGGGGGTAATGGTGGTAATTCAAGATTTGGTCCTTATGAGGCTATTGGGGGTGGAGGTGGCGGTCCAGGTTATTATAATACATCACCTCCTGGTCAAGGAGGACACGGAGGTTCTGGTGGAGGAGCTGGAGGGCGTTTTGGTCACTCTACAGGTAATATAGGTAGTGGTGTTGGTGGTCAAGGATCTTCTGGAGGTAATAATTTAAATGAATGTTGTGGAGGTGGTGGTGGAGGTGGGGCTGGAGGAGTAGGTCAAACACTTAATGGCGGAGAAGGAAGATATTCTACTATTTTAGGTACTCCATATTATTGGGGTGGAGGAGGCGGCGGAGCCGGATATTCAAGAAGAGCAGGTGATGGAGGAGGCGGAGGCGGTGGAGGAGGCGGGCATAGCCCGTCGTATTACTACGGAACAAGTCCTGGTCATGGAGGTAGATATGCTTGGGATGGTTCAGGTAATTATAATAGTGGAGGAGGTGGGTATTCAAATGGCGGGTCTGGTGCTCCTTATTCGGGTGGTGGCGGAGGAGGAGGAGGGTTTCCTACTTTTTATGGTGGATATGGAGGTTCTGGTATAGTAATAGTTAGATATATTAAGATTACTATTACTAATAATAAAGGTAATTTAACTATATCTAATGTTAATAATAATGTAGGGGGAGTTCCTCCTAAAATAATTATGAAAAACAAAGATGTAAATGCTGTAATTAATAATAATAATATTGTATTATATAAAAATAAGACATATATAGTCGATTATGCGTCGAATCAAACAAGATTAAGAGAAGAGGTTAAAGCAAATGAATATAAAACTATTGCGAATGTATCAAGTAATAATATTATAATTACATATGAACCTGAAGATGAAAATGTTATAAATTATAATAATGCAAGAGATAATATAGAAACTGAAACAAGTTTACCAGAAAGGAAAAAATCAGAATCTAATGTAAATATTTATAAAATTGCTACAAAAAATCAAGCATATTTAAAAGTCGGAATTATTATAAGAAATGTTAGAGATGCAAACGCACAAAAGTTAGGTTTAACATTTCAAACTCATATAAATGGTGGCACTATATTAAAACAAGCAACAGATTATCATATAATAGTACAATCGGAAAATTCAAATAATGCCGAAGATATAATAATTACAGGATATTCAATTATATTCCTCAGACATATTTCAGGAGATATTTTTATGAAATTATTAAATATAAGTTCTACATTTATATATGATTATACATTAGATCCAAGAGCTAATTTTATAGATATTGAAAGTGACTATATTAATGGAAAAAGTAAATCATCGAGTTTACAAACAATAATATCAAATCACGATTCTTCTATTAATAATTACTACGGATTAACTGAATTTAATAGAGAAAGGCTAATTTTATATAATAATAGAACTTTTTTCACAGAAGATAAAAGTAATAATAGAATAAGTATTGAAGGCAATCCCAATGATAATAATGGGGCTATGTTAACGCGACTGCAGAACATTTATAATTCTGTTTTAATTTTTAATGCCCAAGATTCTTCAAGAAAGCCGGAGATTAAATTTTCGAATAATGTAAAAGTATCAGATTGTATCCCTATTTTTAATATAGATCATGTAACATATGAAAATCCTAAAGAAAATAAAGCACCTAATTATGAATCTTCTTTCCATCTTCAAAAAGTTTCAAATAATTATGTATATTTTAGATACCCTTATGAATAAAATAGATTAAAAAAATAATAAATAAATATATTAGATTAGAATAAATTATAATATGAATTATATAGGATTAATAATTCTATTAATTATTGTAATTATCACTATTCTATATTTTATTAAAATTAGTAGCGATAATAACGACCTTATTATAGAAAAATATAATACACAACAAACTATTCAAAAAGTTTCCGCAGATTACTTAAATACTAATGGTAATCCTCCTATAGATCAAAATTCAGATTCGCACAAAGATGTTAGATCACCCACAGTAAATCTTATTAAAACTTCAACAGCAACTTTTAGACCTTGTCAAATTCATTTTAATGATGATGGTACAAGTAAGTATGTTTATGAAGACGGCTGGCAAGAATTCAATACACTAACAAGCGATGAAGATAAGAGTGTTTATAATGTCCCTTATAAAAAGTTTGCGAATGATAATAATAATATAGGAGAATTTGAAAATTTTAATGAAACCACAAAATGTTTTAAGCTAAAAAATAGAAGAATTAATTTAAATACCTATAAATATAAATCAAATGATTTAATAAAATATAAACCTGACTCTTATGTTGCTGTACAATTTAAAAACGATGAAAATGTTGTAAGCACTGATTATTTTATGCAAATGTTTTTTGATAAACAACCAGGAGATACTTCTTTAAATAAATATAAGGAAGATTCTCTCGACTCTATATGTTCTTATAATTATAAAAGGGATTTATCATTGGGAAATATTAATAATCTATATAGATTAACTATAGTACCTGTATCAAATAATCAAAATATACCAATAGATCCAAATTCTATAAAAGATGGAATAATAACAGCAATTGATAGTGTAACTATAAAGAACGAAGATAATTCTGATTTTATAATTAATGATAAACAATTTACAGAAAGTAAACTACCTGAATTATTAGTTGGAAGAAATATTTCATATTATACAATAACAAATGGAAATATTCTATATAGAATTGATAAACAAGAAGCGTCTGAGTCAGATTTACAAGGACTATTAGTTAATATATATAAATTTAATCGTAATTTAGATTGTTCCGATCAGGTTATTAAATCATATGAATTAATAGAAACACGATTAAAATCGCATTTAATAATAAATGCGGAACCTTATATATCTCTTTCAATAAATCCGCAAAATCTTTTACCTGCTGATGAAATTATTAGTGCAAATGATCAACAGAAGTATATTCCTAACAGCCCTGTAGCAGAAACTCTTTCGCAAGAAATTAATGGAATTAGCAAAGATATTTTAATAAAAGTATTAAATGCTACAAATAAAAATACATATAATACCAAAGATGAATTATTAGAATATATTCTTTATTTTATTTTAAAAATAATTGTTATTTCAAATAGTAATCTTATACCACAACTTATAAATTTAATGAATCTAAATAAACTAAATTCAGATAAAAAACGTGAATTTATTAATAGTTTTAATACTATTCAAAAATTTATGACACTTTATAGGAATAATCAAGGAGATAATTTAAAGAAAAAAATATTAGAAGATATAAAGAAAAAGAAAAGCATAGAAATTGACCAAATATATATGCATAAATTTAAAAGTATAACACTAATAAAACCTGAAGATAAGTTACCTTTTGAGTTAGAAAATATCTATGAAATTAAAATATATAATATTGATACATTAGATAAAACTTTGGCTTTAGATCAAGATACAACATGTGATGTATTAGTTATTGGGGGCGGAGGTGCGGGTGGGTCAGTTGTTGGTGGTGGCGGAGGTGCCGGTGCTTTAATATATCGTAAAGATATTATATTGCCCGCGGGTAATTATAGTATTGTTGTTGGAAATGGAGGTGTTGGAGGGGGGCATTTTTCACCCCCAGAGTCATATGGCTTTCGAGCTGGTAAAGGCGAAGATAGTGAAATATTTAATATGGAAAATAAAAATAAATTTCATATTAAAGCATTTGGAGGTGGTACAGGAGGATGGCGTGACGATGGTATGAGTATGGAAAATCATATTATTATGAGAACAGGTGGAAGTGGTGGCGGAAGTTCAAATAATGGCGGAGGTGAACATTATGGTACAGGTGTAGCAAGAAATGATAATTTTATAATATTAAATGGTATAAGGACAGATTTAAAAGCTGGAAATGATGCAGCACCAATCGGAGCAATTAATACTTCAAGATTACCTCATAGAGCAAAAACTGATAATTCTACGGCACCTTGGAGAGGCTCTGGTGGTGGAGGTGCCGGTGGTCCTGGTATTGATGCTAATGGAGGACAAGGAGTATTAATAGATATTACTGGTGTAAATAGATATTATGCAGCAGGAGGAGGCGGTGGATTATTACGACAAGATATGGGTGTTTATGGTGGTAATGGAGGTAATAATATAGGAGGTTTTGGTTTAAGAGGGGGACTCAAATATAGTAAAAGAAAGGGTTCCTGTAACGCAATTAATGGTACTGGTAGCGGTGGCGGAGGTGGTGGATATCCATATAATGGTCATGGCGGTTGGTGGACAGCATACGGAGGTAGTGGAGGTTCTGGTATTGTAATTGTTAGATATAAAAAAAAGGGTACTTTAATAGGCAATAAAAGAGAATTAATATTAGATAAAAACTCCTTATCTGGTGGATTAAATAATATATTAGTATTATCTCAAAACTTTATTGAAGACCCTTATTCTTGGAAAAAAGCTTATGATACAGCGATAAATAGAGGAAAAAGATTACCAACTATAACAGAAATAAGAAAATATATTCAAGAAAATCCTTTAGAATTTAGACATTTAGATAATGGAGATTTTTGGACACCGGTAGATAATGATATAATTAATAAACCAGATTGGATGCAAATAGGAAATGCATATTGGAATCGCGGAATATCACATATTCAAGAACTTGGTTCTTATCCTTCTTGGGGAAATAACACTGATTGGGATGGTGCATCTATATATTATGAAGTTTCTTATGTTAATAATTTATTACCTTCTAAATTAGAAGTTAAAAATAGTGATATAGCATTAACAATTAACGATAGTGATATTGTAAAATTAGAAAAAAATAGAAAATATGTAATAAGATATGATATTGCCGATGATAAATTATATCCACCTCTACATAATTTTCAATCATATACTCATGTAATATCAGGACAGCAATATGGAAATGGTACATATATCGTATCTGCGTCAAGTAGCCATCCTAACGAGGATGCGTTTAAAATATTTAATTACAATAAGGATCCTTGGACAATAAGTGGGCGAACTGGGGCATATGGTGGTTCACCTACAGGAACATATACAGGTAATCAAAGTTTGGCAGGATATGTAGGTGAATGGGTTAAAGTTGAAATGCCTGTTGCTATTAAATTAACAAGATATATAATTGAAGCAGGTAATATAGGATGGACGACCAGAGTTCCAGCAGTATATAAAATATTTGGTTCTAATAATAATACTAATTGGATTGAATTAGTTCATAAATCAAATCCATTAAAAGTTTCTGATTATATATTCAATAAATATGAAGAAAAAGTATCAACTTCTAACTATTTTAAATATTTCGCATTAGTTGTTAATAGAAATGTAGGTCTTGATGGATGGATGTCTATAGGACAATTTTATATTTATGGTTTAGAACAATCAGATAATAGTAGTAATAGCATATCTATAATACCAGATAATACAGCACATGATAATATAAATGTATATACTTATAATAGTTTAGGTAATGAAACAAGCTATGATATAAATTTTAATAACGATTGTATATGCGATATATTAATAGTAGGCGGTGGCGGTGGAGGAGGTCAAAATTCAGGAGGAGGAGGAGGTGCCGGAGGTTTAGTATTATTAGAAAATTTTCGTGTTCCACGAGGTAATATTAAAATAATTGTTGGAAAAGGTGGTAATGGAGGAACAACTATGAATGTATGTACTGTAGCTTCAAAGGGTAATAATAGTTCAATATCAATTAATGGAGGGCAACCAATAATTGCATATGGAGGAGGAGGAGGGTTTAATAGCGGCGGATATGATTCTATTAATAATAATGGAAGCGATGGTGGTTCTGGTGGTGGTGCTGCTGCTTCTTCGCATGATTGTACTGGACATAGAGTAGGAGGCAAAGGTATTATAAATCAAGGAAATAATGGCGGTAATGGTATTTTTCCCGGTGGATGGGAAAGAGTTGGAGCTGGTGGTGGTGGTGCTGGAGGACATGGTAATACTCCAACATCGCAAGATAGAGGGGGTGATGGAGGAATAGGAAAAAATATGAGTAATTTATTTGGAACAAATGTAGGGGATGGTGGATGGTTTGCTGGAGGAGGAGGAGGAAGTTCTCATTATGGGGCAAATAATGGTATAGGAGGAAAAGGCGGAGGAGGAAATGCTACTGATACTACAATAAGAAGTGCTGCTAAATTTTCAACTGGAGGTGGTGGAGGTGCGTCGCGAGGACATCATATTGTTGGTGGTCAAGGTGGTTCAGGTGTTGTTATTATTAAAATCAAAAGCAATGTTATATATCAAACTTTTAATAATAGATTAAAATTTTCATATATCGACGAAGATATAGATTTACTAAATTTTAATAATGTTAAAAACAATAAGGAAATTGATGAAAATCAAGTACAACGCATAATAGGTAGAAAATCACAATCTAATTCTCTTTTATATGAATATAAAATAGGTACAAAACCAAAAGATGAATATTTAAAAGTTTTCATTATGTGTAGATTTTTAAATTCAGAACTTATAGAACTATGGGAAAAAGAAGGGGCTAAATTAGAAGAATTTAAAACACCTTTGTTTTTAATAAATCCAAATGGCAAAGGTGAATTAGAATATTTTGTTGATTTTGAAGTAGGAGAAACAGTTATTAAGAATAATGATGTTATAACAATGGGTATACTAATAATATTTAAAAATACTTTTTCCGGTGATATATTTTTAAAATCATATTTAAAAACATTTATATATGATTTTAATATAGATCCTAATAAAGAAATTATTCAAGAAATTGAAAGTGATTTTATAAATGGTAGAAATAATAATAATAGTTTAGTATCAATAATAGCAGCTCATGAATCAGAAATTAATAATTATTTTGGTTTAAATACTTACGATAATGATAGTAAACAAATATATAATTTATCAATATATCTTTCTATAAATAGAGAAAATAGAAT
>Ga0078894_10002054_pt1 | contig 15127 bp, 10 predicted proteins | sample LauGreSu1BDMLBSD_2_FD_67506 | JGI IMG/M metagenome (GOLD analysis project Ga0078894, IMG submission 67506) | Freshwater lake microbial communities from Lake Michigan, USA - Su13.BD.MLB.SD (version 4) (version 4) | ecosystem: Environmental > Aquatic > Freshwater > Lake | place: Lake Michigan... | reverse complement strand
AACGTCCTGGTAAGTTAGGTCTTGGCACCGCATACATTACAGGTTTTCAGTGGGCCTTAGCGCACAACTATGATTTTATTTTTGAGATGGATGCGGATTTCTCTCATGATCCCAACGATTTAAATCGCTTATTTCTTGCATGTTCTAAGGGCACTGCTGATGTTGCAGTTGGTTCGAGATATGTTAATGGTGGTGAATTTGAGAATTGGCCATTATCTCGAAAAATCATTTCAATGGGTGGGGCATTGTACAGCAGATTAATTACTTGGATTCCAGTGCATGATCCTACTGCAGGTTTTGTCTGTTATAAAAAAGAAGTATTAGCGGCAATGAACTTATTGGAAATTAAGTCGATTGGCTATGCCTTCCAAATAGAGATGAAGTTTGCAGCCTGGAAACTTGGTTTCAAAATAGCTGAAGTTCCAATAGTTTTTAAAGACAGGGCTTTTGGTTCTTCTAAAATGACAAAGGGAATAATCAAAGAGGGGATTCGGGGTGTTCTTGCTTTGCAAAAAGAGTTTCTTTTGGGTAGATATGTTAAGCGGTTAAAGAACAAGTAAGCACTTAATTTAAATCATGAAAAAAGCCTTCCTGCAACTACATGCTGCTATATTCCTAGCAGGATTTACAGGGGTTTTAGGTCGACTGATTACAATCAATGAAGGTTTGCTGGTTTGGTACAGAATGTTTTTTTCTGCAGTTTTTTTATTGGCATTGTCTTTTTTTTCCAAGAAAATCAAATTTCTTCCATGGCGCCAGGCACTTCCTCTTATTGGAATTGGTGCAATAGTCGCTTTACATTGGGTATTCTTTTACGGTAGTGTTAAATATGCTAACGTTTCAGTTTCTTTGGTTTGTTTTTCCACAATGGGATTCTTCTCTGCATTTCTTGATCCATTGATTTCAAAACGTAAAATGGATCTTATTGAGATCTTGCTAGGAATTATGGTTATGTTAGGGGTATACCTCATTTTTCATTTTGACCAAGCTTATCGATGGGGTATTATTTATGGCATTATTTCTTCTATATTAGCTGCTGTTTTTACCATAATCAATAAAAAATATGTAGATAAACACGATGCACAGATTATTACTTTCTATGAGTTAGGAGGAGGTTGGTTATCGCTTAATTTTGTACTTCCTTTTTATTTACAGTTTGTTGACTTTTCCAGTTATTTTCCAAACCTATCTGATTTTTTATGGCTTTTGGTTTTAAGTCTGTTTTGTACAGTTCTGGCATTCAATCTTTCCATAAAGGCCTTAAAAAAAATATCACCTTTCACTGTTAATTTAAGCTATAATCTTGAGCCTGTTTATGGCATCTTGCTTGCCTTTGTGATTTATAAGGAACACCTTGATCTTGAAATCTCTTTTTATGCCGGACTTTTTATTATCTTTTTAACAGTAGTTATTCAATCCATCAGGGTATGGAAAACTAGGGGAAATTGAGTCTAATTGTTACTCAATTTTTACAACACAATTCTGTATTTTCAATAAAATCATTTTCATGAAGCAAATTATTCTCTTTTTGCAATTGCTGGTATTATCTATGGCAGCTCTAGCGCAAAAAAAAGTATTGGACCACACTGTTTATGATGGCTGGCAATCTATTGGAGAAAGGAAAATTTCAGCTGACGGAGAATGGGTAGCCTATACAATTGACATTCAAGAGGGAGATGGTCTTCTTGTTGTGCAGCGATCAGACTCATCATTCAAACAAACATTTTCAAGAGGATATAATCTTGCTTTTACAAACGATAACTTATTTCTGGTTTTTAAGGTAAAGCCTGCCTATCTTGATACAAGAAATGCCAAGATTAAAAAGAAAAAGCCAGAAGATCAGCCTAAAGATTCATTGGTCATTCTGGATTTAACCACTAAAACAACTCAAAGCTTTGCTGATGTAGCTTCTTATAAAATGCCTAAAAATGCAGTTGGATATCTTAGTTTTTTGAAAATAAAAAAATCAATGGATTCTGTTTTGAAACCAGCACCTAAGGATTCAATAAAACAAAAGATTGATACATTAAAACAACAGGTTCCGATCTTAATTGAACATCAACCTGAAAAGAAGCAAAAAAGAAAGCTAACTGCAAAAGGTGAACAAGATCAAGAAAGCTCGGATGATACTGAAATGAATGAAGATGCTGAAGGAGATGATAATGCCAGTCAGACTGTACAAGAAGGCTCCAATCTTGTACTCTATAATTTTTCCAACAAAACACAGAGTACATTTCCATTTACCAATGAATATTATTGGAGTGAGAATGGCAAAATTTTGCTGATGGAATCATCTGCAAGTAAGAACAATAAAAATAGGAAACCATTGGTTTCCATATGGAGGACTGTTGAAAATCGTTTGGATACTATTTTATTGGGCGGAAACGATTTTAAAGGATTTGCAATCGATAAAAATGGTTATCAAATTAGTTTCTTAGCTGAAAGAGATTCTGCTTTTAAATCTCCTCAAAAGTTTTATAAGCTTTGGTACTGGAAAAATGGTGATCAGGAAGCAAGTGTTATTGCTGATCGATTTACGATTGGAATGAAGGTAAACTGGACCATCAACGATAATTATGTGCCTAATTTCAGTAAATCTGGTAATCGTCTTTTTATTGGTACTGCACCTGTTAAATCGATTAAAGATACGAGTCTCGTTGAAATGGATTTGGTGAAATTGGATGTGTGGCATTACAATGATGATTATTTACAGCCTTACCAATTGCGTAATCTTCAGCAGGAGGAAAGAAAGTCTTATTTGTCCATGTATGATTTACAGACAAAATCATTTATTCAATTGGGCGACTTAGATCTTCCACAAGTATTGATTTCTAATGAAGGAGATGGTTCATTTTTTCTTGGTATGTCTGATGTAGGAAAGCGTGTTTCAATGCAATGGGAAGGTGGAACGAAGAAAGATATTTATACTGTTAATCCAACAACTGGAGTCAGGACATTGATTACCAAAGATCTTAATGGTATGGCCCAGATTTCACCAGAAGGCAAGTATATTTTTTGGTATGATATGTCGAAGAAAAATTATTTCACTTATAATGGTAATCAGATTGTAAATGCAACAAAATCTATACAAACAAAACTTTATGATGAAGATTATGACATGCCTTCAGATCCTTCACCTTATGGATTGATGCGTTGGGAAAAAAATGATGCTGCCTTTTACGTATATGATCGATTTGATATTTGGAGAGTTGATCCTTTTGGAAAAGTATTACCAAAGATGGTTACTGGCGGGTGGGGTAGAAAAACCAATACTTCTTTCAGGTACATAAGTCTAGACCCTGAAGAACGCGCTATTGAATCAGCACAGCACATTGTTTTAAGAGCCTTTAACGAAAAAAATAAGTATGCTGGCTATGCCTTTTTACAACTGGGAGTTGATAAACAGCCAAAGATTTTGCAGATGGGAGCCTATGCTCTTGGCAATCCAATAAAAGCTGATAACGCAAATGCATATGTTTTTACCAAAGAGTCATTTGATCAGTCCCCCAATCTGCACTTTTCAAAAACATTAGTTGATGCCACTAAGCTGAGCAATATTAATCCACAGCAACAGGAGTACAATTGGATGACAGCTGAGTTGTTTACCTGGAAAGCATACAATGGTAAATTGGCAACGGGTATAGTGTATAAGCCAGAAAATTTTGACCCCAAGAAAAAGTATCCCATGATTGCTTATTTCTACGAGACTTTATCTGATGGTTTATATAACTATTTGCCTCCTTCTCCAACACCTAGTCGCTTGAATATTCCCTTTTTTGTAAGTCGCGGTTATATTGTTCTTGCACCAGATATATACTATGAAAAAGGATATCCTGGTAAAGGTGGGTTTGATTATGTAGTGAGCGGTGCCAGAGCACTCGCCAGAAAAGGTTGGGTAGATAGTACTAAAATGGGCATACAAGGGCAAAGTTGGGGCGGATACCAGGTTGCGCATATTATCACCCGAACCAACTTGTTTGCTGCGGCTTGGGCTGGTGCTCCTGTTGCAAACATGACCAGTGCTTATGGAGGTATACGTTGGGAAAGTGGTATGAACAGACAATTTCAATATGAAAAAAGTCAGAGTAGAATCGGTGCAAGTCTTTGGGAAAAAACATCCTTGTATATTGAAAATTCGCCTTTATTCTATTTGAAGAAAGTAACTACTCCCTTGGTTATAATGGCCAATGATAATGATGGTGCAGTACCTTGGTATCAGGGCATAGAGATGTTTACAGCAATGAGAAGGCTGGATAAAAAAGTATGGATGTTGAACTACAATGGTGAGGCACATAATTTAGTGGAGAGAAAAAACAGAAAAGATATTCAAATCAGGGAGCAACAGTTTTTCGATTGGTTGCTAAAAGGAGAAAAGCCTGCTATTTGGTTAAAATATGGTGTTCCAGCTATTGAAAAAGGAAAGTCTTGGGGATTAGAAACTTCACTCGACTGAGTGAAGTTTTATTTTCCAAGAAAGTTTTTGAAATTATAAAGCTTTGCTACCATCAAAGCTTTCCAACTGTTTAACAAATTCAGTCAGGAAGCTTGCTCCTAAACCACCATCAATGATTCTGTGGTCATAAGACATAGAAACAAACATCATGTGTCTGATAGCAATGCTGTCGCCTTTTTCAGATTCAATTACTACAGGTTTCTTTTTGATTGCTCCTGTGGCAAGAATTGCTACCTGGGGTTGATTGATGATAGGAGTTCCCATCAAACTTCCAAAAGTACCAACGTTGGTGAATGTGAAAGTTCCCTCTTGGGTATCTGAAGGTTGAAGTTTTCCATTTCTCGCACTATTTGCTAATCTATTGACTTGTTTAGCAAGTCCAGTTACATTGAATTGATCAGCACCTTTAATGACCGGGACAATAAGATTTCCATTTGGAAGGGCAGTCGCCATACCAATGTTAATGTCTTTTTTAATGACAATACTATCTCCAACTACACTAGCATTCAGGAGAGGATATTTCTTCAAACATTTGGTGATGGCTTCAACAAAAATGGGCGTGAGTGTCAGTTTTTCACCTTCTCTTTTTTCGAATTCGTTCTTCACTTTATTTCTCCAAAGAACCAAGTTCGTGACATCAGCTTCTGAAAAACTGGTAACATGAGCACTTGTAGCCTTGCTTCTGGTCATGTGCTCTGAGATCAACTTTCTCATGCGATCCATCTCAATGATCTCGACATTGCCAGAAATATTAACTGGCGGTTGAGGTTGAGAAGATGCCATTTGAGGCGCTTGTTGATATATAGGCGTGGTTGTTTGCTGAATAGGTGGATTTACCGGTTCAGGATTGGGTTTAATAACGGGCGCTTCTGTAATTACTTGTGGTGGTTGGACTGCTTTGGAGAACTGTCTGTTTTCTAAATAGGACAGAATATCCTTTTTGGTCACTCTTCCTTCAATTCCTGTGCCTTGAATTTTTTCCAGTTCCTGAAAAGGTATACCTTCTCTGGAAGCAATATTCATTACAAGAGGAGAGAAAAACCTTGCATTATTTCCTTTTTCAATTGGAGCATATTGAGAGGGCTGGTAGGGGATCATACCGTCAGGTTCTTCAGTTTTCTCAGGTGTTGTATTATTGACCGGAGTGACTGATTGAATGGTAGTTTCCGCTACAACCATTTGTTCTGGTTCGTTTGTCCTGATTCTGGCTATAACAGACCCTATTGGTATAATGTCATTTTCTTTACAAAGTACTTCTTCCAGGATACCTGCTGTAGTTGAAGGAACTTCACTGTCAACTTTATCAGTTGCGATGTCTAACAAGGTTTCATCAAGTTTCACAAAATCACCAACATGTTTATGCCAGCGCAAAACAGTAGCTTCCATGATGCTCTCACCAAGCTTAGGCATTAATATATTGACAAGGGCCATTTTACCAGTTAAGTTTCCAAAAATCCGTTAGTAAAATTACTCTATAAATGGCTTAAATCGACTGAATGGAAGAATAACTTATCCAATACTTTTCCTCAAAAAATCCAGTGCATAAACCGCGGTCAATTCAATATTTCTTTTTCTATCAAATCGAAAACGGAAGCTTGTCGCTTCTGTCTTTTCTGCACTGCTAAAGCCGACACATACAAAGCCAAGTGGTTTTTCTGGAGTATCGCCGGTGGGGCCCATAATCCCCGATACAGCTAAACCGTAATCTGCACCTGTTTTTTCTCTTATGCCTTCAGCCATTTTTTTAACGGTTTCAAGACTAACGGCACCAAATTCTTGCAAAATTGCTGTTGGAACATCCAATAAATCGGTTTTTAATTCATTGGTATAACTCACAACACCACCTAAATAGAAAGAACTGCTGCCAGGAATCAAAGTAATTAAATGTGAAATATATCCACCGGTACAACTTTCAGCTAACGCCAGGCTTTTATGGCTGGATTTTAATTTTTCTGAAATGGCTTCTTGTAAACTGATGTCTTTATCGATAACCAGAAAGTCTTTTACGATTTCTTTTAGTTCATTGAAATATTTATCTAAAACTGAGTTATTGTCGAGTGCTTGTGTTGTGCTTAAGCGCAACCTGACCATTCCATAATTAGGCAGGTAAGCAAGTTTTATGCCATATGAAAGTGATGCTTCAAAATTGGTTAATAATTCTGCAAGAAATGATTCTCCTATTCCTGCTGTTAGCAATGTGCGATGTTCTATAGGTGTTATTTCAAACTTTTTGAGCAGTTCTGGAATCACATATTCATCCATCATACCCTTCATCTCAAATGGAACTCCTGGCATGCTGACGAATATTTTTCCATCTTTTTCAAACCACATTCCTGGAGCGGTTCCTCTCAAATTCTGAATGACTGTACAAACATCTGGTACTTCTGCTTGTTTGAGATTTCTTTCAAGGAGTGGACGATTTAATTTTTTTGTAAATATGTCAACCACATTTTGTTTTGCTAATTCATCAACAATCAGTTTTCCTCCAAAATAGGAGCATAGCAGTGGTTTGGTAATATCATCTGAAGTAGGTCCGAGTCCACCTGTGATGAGTATAATATCATTTTTCTTTTCTTCTTCATTAAGCGCATTCCATATATTATCCCAGTCGTCACCTATCGCTACTCTGCGGTTGATTGAAAATCCAGCTTTATTTAAAACTTGTGCCATCCATGCACTGTTGGTGTCTATGGTTTGTCCAATCAATAATTCATCTCCAATTGTAATGATAGATATGGTTTTTGGGGATTTGAAGCTCATGATTATTGATTAAAAAAAGATTCAAGTTTGGATGTAAGCAGAGCAGGCATTTCTGTTTTTTGAAAAGTGATTTTCTCCATGAAATAGAGCACAACCTTTCCTTTGCAGAGCAATTGTTCTTTTTCATTATAGACTTCCTGGTGGAATTCTATTTTATGGTCTTTTGGAAGTTGAAGTAAAGATGTTCTGATGGTGAGTAAGTCGTCGTACAATGCTGGTTTGATAAATTTACAATCCAAGCTTACAACTGGCATAATTACACCAGATTGTTCTACATCCTTGTAAGTGATTCCAAGTGATCTCATGGAATCGGTTCTTCCTACTTCAAAGTATTCAATGAATTTAGCATGGTATACAACTTGCATTTGGTCTGTGTCAGCATACCTTACACGCACATGGGTATCGAATGAAAACATGTTATAAATTTATTTACTTGCTATACCGTCAACACTTGCTCTTCCTGGTCCGCACAGTAGTAATGTCAGAAATCCGGCTAAAAATAATGTTGCTTTTTCACCGGTATCAAAAAAATCCATTTTGTGGACACTGAATAAAGCTATCGACATATTAATTAACAAAGGTATTGCCACCAGTCTGGTAAATAAACCAATTGTTATAAACAATGCACAAAAGAATTCTGCAAAAATGGATAATACAAGAGAGGAAGTTGAGCCGATACCCATGAAATTATAGAAGGCTGCTTTTCTTTCGTTGAAATGAACAAGTTTATCATATCCATGAGCCATCATCAATAGCCCTAAAGATATTCTCAGCAGTAGCATTGAAGCGTTGAAGGCAAACGCATTGTAGTGGATGCTTAATAGTTTCTTCATGTTCTGCTTATTGGAGTATATTCTAAATGTTAGTTAAATGTTACTTCTCAAAGGTACAATATTGTTCCATTCTGCTCATTTAGGAGTTATTTTTGATTGTTAAATTTTTGCTGAAATGACCGGTAGGCCGATTGTTGCTTTTTTGTATTCTTTTGTCTTCTTTTTATTTATTGTCCAATCTGGAAATGGGCAGGTTACGCTTTCTGCCTCCAAGCGAAATTTAGGTATTGAAAAAGCACAATCACTTTTTGAAGTAGGGCAATTTGACCTTGCTAAACTTGAAATTGAAGGATTATTAAAAATCGCTCCAATCAATGGGATACTTTCTGATAGAGAGATTGAAAACTTGCAGTATTTGCATGTTGTTTGCGGCTTGTCTCTTGGAAATTATTCTGCAGCACAGGAAGCTATTCTTTTTTTGAAAAAAGCAGAAACTAAATCATTATCGGCCAAATTAGCTTACTACTTGGGGAACTATTTTTTTGATTTATCAAGATTTGATGAAGCTTTAACATATTTGGAACTCACAGATGCAATGTTCCTGACAAACGATCAAAGTGAACAAGTTCAATTTAAAAAAGGCGTTTCTTATTTTTCTCAAAGGAAATTCGATAATGCAAGTCCCTATCTAAAAAGTTTGTATCAAATTAAAAATAGCAAATACCATGATGATATTGCTTATTATCTCGGGTTCATATCTTTTGCTGAAAAGAAGTACAAAGACGCTTTACCAATGTTCTTAAGTATTGCAGAAGTAGAAAAGTACAAGAATGTTATCCCTTTTTATCTTTCGTTTATTGAGCACGAATTAGGAAATACCAATCAATCCATTCAATACGGTGAAGCTTACTTACGGGGTGGTGATAAGATTCACCAGAATGAAATGCTTCAATTGCTAGGTTCTATGTATTTTAATACGGGAAATGAAACCAAGGCAGTAGGACTCTATGAGCTATTACTGGGTAAAGGCATTGTATTGACCAATGTTCAAAAGTTTGAGTTGGGTACAGGTTATTTTCAGCAAGCAAAGTACGCTAAAGCAGTTCAACAGCTTAGTCCTTTATCAACACAAACTGATTCAGTTGGGTTAAATGCCATGTATGTGCTTGCCCAGAGTTATTTGGGATTAGGACAAAAAGCTAATGCAAGAAGTTCTTTTAGTTATTGTATTTCTGGAAAAATTGCAGAGCCTAAACGCGAGTTATCCATTTTTTATTTTGCGAAATTATCTTTTGAACTCGGTTTTGAGGACCAGGGGTTGAACGGTATTTCCGGATTTGTTTCGTCATATCCAAGTTCTAAATTTTTACAAGAAGCAAATGGTATTTTGTTTGCGCACTATGCCAAGACGAATAATTTTAAAAAAGCAATCGCTTTTATAAAAACCAATGCAATATCTGATTTTTCAGATCCATCTGTTTTAGCGAGGGTTTATTTTGGACGAGGCATGGAATTGATCAATGATCTTGATTATACTCAGGCAGATGCTATGATGGCTGATGCGACAATGGTAAAAGATAGAATTTATTATGGTCCTGCTTTATTCTGGCGTGGAGAAATTGCTTACCGAAATGAAAAATATGATGCAGCAATTGGCTTTTTTACAAGTTATTTAAATGCTAATACTCGACCTTTAGGTGAGGCCAGCACATCTAATGCTTTATACAGTCTTGGTTACGCATATTTTGAAAAGGAAGAGTATAATAAGGCGCAGTCTTATTTTGAAAAATTAAGGACGGGTTCGCCAGATATCAGCAGTATTTTAAGAAGAGAGATAATGCTTTTGTCTGCCGACTGTTCATTCATGTTGAAAGAAACAGGGAAAGCTAAGTCGATTTATAATGCGGTATATCAGGAAGGCGGCAATGGTGCTGACTATGCCTTGTTCCAGCTATCACTTATTGAAGGCATAAAATCTCCGGAGGGTAAAATAAAGCTTTTGAAGGAGGCTGAAAATAAGTTTCCTGCATCTGATTATCGGGCTTTGATTTTTATGGAATTGGCTGATACATATTTGTCAGAAGAAAAGTATGAGTCTGCAATACCATATTTGAAACGAATTCCTCAATTGGTGAATAAGGATGATGATATGATTCCCGACGCATTATTGAAATTAGGAATTGCATATTACAACTTAGATCAGTCAGAAAATGCAATTGATAAGTTCAGAGAATTAATCTCTGCATATCCAAGTACACATCAATCTGCAGAAGCACTAGAAAGTGCAAAGACTTTATATGTCGAACAAGGTAAAATCAATGAATATGAATCTTTTTTGCAAAGTAGCGGGAAATCTCTTTCTGCTATTCAGAAAGACTCATTGCGCTATCAGTATGTTCAGTCTTCTGTTAGCAGTGCAGATATTCCATTGGCAAGGCGTTCAATGAGTCAATATCTTTCGGAATTCCCTAATGGTTTATTTGCGATAGAGGTAGAGCATTTGCAGGCTGAACTTTATCTTGATGAAAAGGACTGGGTCAATGCTGCAAAAAGTTTTGCCAATTTAGCGGAAAGAGGAGCCAGTCGTTATCAGGAAAAAGCACTCAGACAGGCGGCAAGGCTTTATTTTTTCGAAGTAAAAGATTATGAAAAAGCGGCTAACCTTTTTCAACAACTTACCAGCAGTAGTTCAAAATCTGAAATAACGCTTGAGGCTTTAAGGGGAGAGGTAAGGTCTCGTTATTACCTAAAACAATGGATGGCAGGAATCAGAGCTGCTGAACAATTGCTTTCTAACTCAAAAGCCAATCCAGACGATGTATCATTTGCAGCAATTATTCTAGGTTATTTTTCGCAAATGAACAAAGAATATGAAAAGTCTAGTGCTAGTTTTGAAAGAGTTGTGATTGGAAATCAGTCGGGTTTAGCTACTGAAGCGCGTTATCAACTTGCTTGGAATAAAGTTGAGCAGGGTAATTTAATTGAAGGTGAACAATTGTCTTCAAAAGCAATTGAATCATCTGGGTCAAATGAATACTGGATAACAAAGTCTTATATTTTGCTTGGAAGGATATTTCTACAGCAAAAAGACTATTTCAATGCAAAAGCAACACTGAAAAGTGTAATTGAGAATTGTACTATTGCGGATTTGAAAGCAGAAGCTGAAAGATTACTCGAATCAGCTGTTTCTGCAGAGAAAAACGATAATAAATGAGCTTAAACTTTATTTCAAATAGATCAAAATTTTCAACCCTAAAGGCGGTAAGGATTTTGCTTTTTTCTTTTTTTATTTTCTTTACTCAAGAAAATAAAGCTCAAGTAAAAAAGAATAGCGTAGAAGAAATTAATATTACATCTAGTTTCAAACCAAGTATTGTCAAAACAGGGAAACTTGAGTTTTTCCCAGAGATTCCATTAAAAGATACCCATAGTTTCAGGTTTAACTATCCATTTGATGCAGTCAGTTTTAAAACTCCTTTATCTTCTTTTTCATTGAAACCGTTGGCCTATCAAGCGCCTCAACGTGTGGATGAAAAAAACAACGGATTTGTGAAAGTTGGAGGGGGTAATTTGAACACTCCATTTCTCTCAGCAGGTTATCAGTCAAGGTTGAATGACAATATTTTTTCACTTGGTGTAGATCACATTTCTTCAAAAGGGAATCTTCAAAATCAACAGTATTCAAATTCAAAAGTAACCGGACAATTTAAGCGACAGCTTGCAGATAATCAGTCGTTTAATATTAATCTTGGTTATCAAGGAGATGCATATCGCAACTATGGGTATGATACCAGTAAATTTTCATTCAGCGAAGATGAATTGAAGCAGCGGTTTAGTCAATTCTCTTTCGGGGCAGGATTTGATCTGGTTGCAGGTAATAACGCATCGATATTTATTAAACCAGATATTCAATTTGATTATTTAAGCACCAGACGAGGTGCAAATGAAATGGATCTTCAGTTTAGAGTGCCTTTAACCTATGTGGTGGATAACAATGTTAAACTGAGTGCAAATCTCGATATTGACTATGTTCAATTGAACAATGAGTCAAGTGCTAAATCTTCAACTATTTTAGTTCAATTGCCTTTAAAAGTTGACTACTTAATTGACGGTCTCTATGCAAGTGGAGGAATTGTGCCTGTTTTGAAAAAGAATAAAGTTACACTTGTGCCAGATGCCAAGCTTGTATATACTTTTAAAGAAGGAACTTCAGTACGACTATTAGGAGGTATTTCAAACGCATTCAATGTGAACTCTCTACAAAAGCTATATGAAATCAATCCCTTTTTGATTACTCCTGATCAATTAACTGTTTTTCAACAAACCAATTATTATGCTGGTTTTGATTGGTTAAATGCTAAGGGACTACAATTGCAAGCTAAATTAGGCTTTGTAAAATTTAAGAATTTGCCCTTATTTATTAATGAAGGGCAAATCTCTGCAGACCCCAGTGGTAAAGATTTTTACGTTTTGAATGAAACTGCTGCTACTGCTTTCTTCATCGAAAGCAATCTGGGCTATATCTTTAGCGATAAACTTGAATTTAATTCAACTTTAAAAGCTTTTTCATTTCAATCGCAAACCCAATTTGTAGATCCATATGGTATCCTTCCACTTGAACTGAATTTAGGGCTGCAATGGAAGCCTGTTCAACCTTTGAACATTAAAATGAACGGACAGATTTTTGGTGGAAATATGGCTAAAGAGTCTGGAAAACTTCCATTCAGAACCAAGGGTATTTTTGATTTAGGTCTCGCTGTGGATTATAATTTGAATAAAAAATGGACTTTATGGATTGATTTGAATAATATTGCGAATACCAAGTATCAGAGATGGAATGGCTACACTTCGTTTGGATTTAATTTTTTACTTGGTATAAAATTTAAGTTTAATCAATAGGCACAAAAATATCCATGCAACAACAGCAACTTCCTTCCTTGTTATATAAGTATTTTACCCAAACAGGTTCGGTAAACATACCCAGCATTGGTAATTTAGTGTCTATCAAAACAGATGCTGTAAACGACTTTGTTGTAAAAGAATTAAGACCCGGCTCAATTTCCATAGATTTTAGTGCCGGAGATCAGCAAATGGATATTCGTCAATTTGAATACCTGGTAAATAGATCTGGAGATCAAGCAGCGGATGTTAAGCATGCACTAGTTGTTCTTGGCGAAGAGCTACACCATCGTTTGCATTTGGAAAAAAAATTGGAATGGATGGATGTTGGTTCTTTTTTCGTTGATGAAAATGGACGTATTCAATTTCAGCCCAAGGTTAATCATGTTGAACTTCATAAGCCTGTCCATTATCAACATGTGATAAGAAAAGATGCTGTTTATGAGATGCGCGTAGGCGAGGAGCAGAAATCTACTGTGGAAATGGAAAATTACTTCGAGGAACAAAGAAGTTCAGCCGGTAAGAATAAATGGAAGACAGGTGCCTTCGTTCTGGTCGGATTGATAGTTGTTGCTCTGCTTGTTCGTTATAGTAAAGGCAGCTTCAAGGTATTGGATGGACGATACCAAAAAATTACTTTTACAGGTATCCAAAGTACATACAAGGTTTTATAACTCAAAAGTATGATGGTCTCACAACCTTGCTCTATTTGTGGGAGCACTCATTGTTCAAAAAGTTTTAGTGTAAAAGATTTTTCCGTTACTCAGGAAGATTTTATGCTAAACAGTTGTAATCAATGTGGTTTCTTGTTCACTGCAGACGCTCCAAGTCCATCTGATATTAGCAGGTACTACCAATCTGATGTTTATATATCTCATACTGACGGAAACAAAGGATTGATTGAGCAGCTTTATCAACTTGTAAGAAAAAAGACACTTGTTGGTAAAAGAAAACTTGTTTCAGGAATCAGTGGTAAACAAAAAGGAAATGTTTTGGATTATGGGTGTGGTACTGGAGCTTTCCTAAATGAGATGAAAATATCAGGTTGGCAGGTGAGTGGTATTGAGCCAGATAATGGTGCCAGAAAACGGGCAGAACATTTGGTTGGTTCAAAGATTGGTCTTCCAGAGGAATTGTCTGAATTGTCTTCCGGTCAATATGATGTTATTACCATGTGGCATGTGCTTGAGCATGTCCATGAGTTAAATTGGACAATTGAACAGCTCAAGCGTTTACTTAAAGAGAATGGAAAACTCTTTATAGCAGTCCCTAATCACCATTCTTTTGATGCCCGTCATTATGGATCCTTTTGGGCCGCGTATGATGTGCCAAGACATTTGTATCATTTTACTCCGAATACAATAAGCCTGCTAATGGAAAAACATGGCTTAAAAGTTATTTTCAAAAAAGCAATGTGGTTTGATTCTTTTTACGTCTCTATGCTCAGTGAAAAATACAAAAGCGATAAAATCAATTATTTCAAGGCAGTTTACATTGGTTTAATTTCCAATTTCATCACCGTTTTCAATCGTGAAAAATGCAGCTCATTGATCTATGTTGTTGCTAAATAGTTATTGTGCTATAGATTTTACAGCTACCTGAAACATTTCCTCTTTATTGTTCAAGACATAAAAATAACCTGTTTCTCCAAATGCAATTCTTGCCATTAGCGCTTTGATCCTGATTTTAGTGAATTCTTTGGCATAATTGCTGCTGAGTGAAATTGTAATTTTATTGGCCGATGCGAATGCATAGAGTTGCTCAATTATTGCATCATCTACTTTAAATTGTTGATCAAATTCACTGATACTTTTAAATTGATTTATCTCACTTTTGTGAGCAATATAATACCTGTAAGAAAAGTTACCAATGGTGTTTTGCTCGTACAATTGATTGAGTGTAGTATCAAACAAAATAGAATTGATTGTAATCACTTTATCAGGGGTAATTCCGCCTCCTCCAAACAATTTCTTTCCTTTTGCGGTTGTAAATGTAGATTGGTTTTTTATTGAAGTATCATTTATATATTTTTCTCCTTGATGCATACGTGAGAGCACTTCCATCTGGTATTTGTAATGATCTTTATCGTATGGTTTTTGTATGCTTCTTCCCAAAGGTGTATAGTAGCGAGCCGTAGTAAGTCTAAGTGCGGAACCATCAGACAAAGTATATTGTTCCTGAACAAGTCCTTTTCCAAAACTTCTTCTTCCTATAATAGTTGCTCTATCTAAATCTTGTAATG
>Ga0078894_10002052_pt1 | contig 15140 bp, 11 predicted proteins | sample LauGreSu1BDMLBSD_2_FD_67506 | JGI IMG/M metagenome (GOLD analysis project Ga0078894, IMG submission 67506) | Freshwater lake microbial communities from Lake Michigan, USA - Su13.BD.MLB.SD (version 4) (version 4) | ecosystem: Environmental > Aquatic > Freshwater > Lake | place: Lake Michigan... | reverse complement strand
CGAGGTCACCTCGATCCGACCATCCTCGCGCACGCCGATCACCGCGGCGGCACCCGCCTTCTTCGCGCCGTCCACCTGATTGCGCGTGGCCTGCGAGAGGAACCGCTCGGCGTTGAGGCCGTGGTTCACGCTGAAGCCGGCCCCCCGGAGCGCGCTCACCAGCCGGAGCGCCTCGGCGTAGGGACGGCCGACGGCTCCATTCCCCGCCACGAGGTAGAGGTCCGCTCCGTCGGCCCCTGGGGCTGGGAAAAGCCCACGGTCGGCGAGCAGTTCACCCAGCACCACATCCCCCATTCCGAAGCCGAGCGCGGGGAGATCGGTCCCGCCGAGGGACTTGAGGAGGGTGTCATACCGTCCACCGCCGCAGATGGCGCGGAGCTCCCCCTTGGCGTCGAAGAGCTCGAACACGATCCCTGTGTAGTAGGCGAGCCCACGAACGATGGAGAGGTCCAGATCCACCCACGCGCCGAAGCCGAGCGCCTCCAGGTGCTCAAGGTAGCGCCCGAACCGCTCCACGTGCTCCGCCGCGGCCGGTGCCGAGCCGAACTCCGCCCGGACGGCGTCGAAGGTCGTCCCGGCAGCCAGCCCGAGGACCCGCTCCACCTGGGTCGGGGTGAGCCCGGCGGCCGTGAGCTTCTCCGCCGACACCTCGCGCGGCTGCCGCGCGATCTTGTCCACCACCGCGTACACAGCGGGAATCTGCCCCTCGGTGACCCCGAGCGTCGTCAGGATGCCACCGAGGAGCCTGCGGTCGCTCACCCGCGCGCGGACATCGACGGCGGTCAGCCCGAGCTCGCGCATGATGTCGATCGCGGCGCCGAGCAGCTCGGCGTCCGCCACCTCGCTCGATTCGCCGACGATGTCGACGTTGAGCTGGTAGTGCTCGCGGAGCCGCCCACGCTGCGCCCGCTCGTAGCGAAAGAGCTGGGGAATGGAGAACCACCGGACCGGCTTCCGGAGCGCATTGGCCCGCGCCCCGACCATCCGAGCGAAGGTGGGGGTCATCTCGGGACGGAGCGCGACCTCCCGTCCCCCCTTGTCCGTGAAGTTGTACAGCTGGGCGACGATCTCGTCCCCGCTCTTCCGGGTGTAGAGGTCGAGGGGCTCCAGCGGAGGGCCGTCGTACTCAACGAAGGCGTACCGGCGCGCGACGGCCCGCCAGGCCTGGAAGATGTGGGCTCGGCGGGCCAGCTCGTCGGGATAGAAATCGCGGAAGCCTGGAAGGGCCGCACCACTCATCCGAGAAAGCTACCCGGTGGCCGGATTCACCTGCAACCGCGCCATCGCGTCGCCGACGGTGTGAAAACTCCCCGTCACGAGGACGGTCTCCCCTCGCGAGGGGGCCAGCTCCAGCGCCGCGTCGAAATCCGGGACCAGTTCCGCGACCCAGCCGGCGTCCGTGGCGTACCGCCAGGCCGCCGCAGCGTCCCACGCCCGGCTCGCCGGCGCCGTCGGGGCGTTCGTCAGCACGAAGCGGTCCACCACCGGGGCCAGCGCGTCCAGGATCCCCCGCCAATCCTTGTCGCCCAGCACGCTCACGAGCGCCACGACCGGCCCGGCCGGCGCGATCGCCCGCAGGGTGGCCGCCGAGACGAGCGCCCCATCCGGATTGTGCGCGACATCGAAGATCCACGCGCCGTGACGGGAGAATCGACCCGCGAGGCGGAGGTCGGCCAGCAGCGGAGCCGCCATCTCCGGGGCGACGTGGAACGGGGCCGGGAGCGCATCGAGCATCGTCAGGGCCACCAGCGCATTGCTCACCTGATGGCGGCCCGGGAGCCCCATCACCACGTCGAGGGGCTCGGCCCCCGCCCGATTCCAGCGGAACCGGGTCCCTGCCCCTGTGGGCTCGACCTCTGTGGGGTGGCCTTCCTCCGCCACCACCCGCACCGGCGTCGCGCCACGGCGAACCGCCTCAGCCGCCAGGATGGTGCGGATCTCCGCATCCGGCTCCCCGACCACGGCCGGCCGACCGGGCTTAAAGATCCCCGCCTTCTCCGGCGCGATCTGCGCGCGGGTGGTCCCGAGAAATTCCATATGGTCCAGCCCGATCCCCGACACGCCAGCGACGAGCGGATCGACCACATTGGTCGCATCGAGCCGTCCCCCAAGCCCCGTCTCGATCACCGCCACGTCCACGCGCGCCTCGGCGAAGAGCTGGAATCCCATCGCGGTCGTCGCCTCGAAAAAGGTCGCCCCGAGCCGTTCGACCGTGGGCGTCCACCGGTCGAGGAAGTCGACGATCGCCGCCTCGCCCACCGGTCGGCCGTCGATCAGGAACCGCTCCCGGAAGTCCACAAGGTGCGGCGAGGTGTACTTCGCCACCCGCCAGCCGCGCTGGCGCAGGACGTGCTCGAGTGCCGCGCAGACACTCCCCTTCCCGTTCGTCCCCGCAACGTGGAGCACCGGGACGCGGCGGTGCGGGTCACCGAGCGCTGCGAGCAGCGCCTCCACGCGGTCGAGCCCGAGCCGCCACTGCCCCGTCGTCCGCGCGAAGAGGGCGTCGAGCGCGGCGCGATAGTCGGTGCCGCTCAGGAGGTCGCCCACCCCGTCGCCGCAGGCTTCCCGCTCATATGCCGCAGCAGCTGGCCGATGGTCCGCTTCAGCTGGTGCCGGTGCACCACCCGGTCCACCATCCCGTGCTCAAGGAGGAACTCCGCCGTCTGGAACCCCTCCGGCAGATCTTGCCCGAGGGTCTGCTTGATGACGCGCGGCCCGGCGAACCCGATGACCGCCCCCGGCTCGGCGAGGATCGCATCGCCGAGCATCGCATACGAAGCGCTGACGCCGCCCGTGGTGGGGTTGGTGAGCACGGAGACATACGGGATCCGACGCTCCGCCAACTGGGAGAGCACCGCCGACGTCTTGGCCATCTGCATCAACGAGAGCACCCCCTCCTGCATCCGGGCCCCACCGGAGCAGGAGAGCAGGATGAGCGGCCACTTCTTCTCGAGGGATCGGTTCCCAAGCCGGGCGATCTTCTCGCCGACGACCGACCCCATCGAGCCACCCATGAAGGCGAAGTCCATCACCCCAAGATTCACGGGGGTCCGGTCCATCTGGCCGGAGACCGTCAGGATCGCATCATGGGGTCCCGCCCCCTTCCGGGACTTGGCCAGTCGGCCCGGGTACTCCGGGAACCCCAGCGGGTCCACCGAGGACACGTCCTCGTCCTTCTCATCCGCCGTCCCCTCGTCAAGAAGGAGGGTGGCGTACTCGTGCGCCCGGAACCGCCGATGGTGGTCGCAGGCGGGGCAGACGTTGTGATTGCGGTCGAACTTCTCCGCGATGTCCGTATGCCCGCAGGCCTCGCACTTCTCCCATGCATCCTTGGGGATCTCGAGGCGCTCCCCCCGGGGGCGGAGGGGCTTCTTTTCCTTCCGGAACCATGCCATGGACGGAAAGCTGGACAGCGCGGGGGGCCTGGGCAAGCAGGCCGGCGACTTCCTAGAGCTGGTCGGCCCGCCCACGCCCCTCGGACGAGATCAACAGGAGGATCCCCACCGAAAGCCAGCTCGCCAGCATGAAGGACCCGCCATACGAGAAAAACGGGAGCGGGATCCCGGTGATGGGCATCAGTCCGACGGTCATCCCGACGTTCACCATGAGATGGGTGAACCACGCCGACGTGATCCCGAAGGCGACCAGGGAGGCGAACGGCGTCGACGACCGGACCGCCACCCGGATGGTGCGCAGCAGCAGCGCCGCGAAAAGCGCCAGGGCGATCGACACCCCGAGGAACCCGAACTCCTCTGCCACCACGGGGAAGATGAAGTCGGTCTGCTGCTCCGGGAGGAAGGCGAGACGCTTCTGCGACCCGAGCGTGAAGCCCTTGCCGAACAATCCCCCCGACCCGATCGCCACCTGGGACTGGATCAGATGGTACCCGGAGGCCCGCGGATCGCTCGACGGATCGAGGAAGACGAGCAGGCGTCGCTGCTGATACGGATCGAGTCGGTTCCAGAGCAGCGGCGCGAGGACGCCGAGCATCAGGTTCCCGGCGACGACGACCACGCCCTCCCATCGGGCGGGCCGCACGAGTGCGAGGACGGCCAGCAGCACGAGGAACCAGGCCCCCCAGAGACCGGTGCTGAAGGCGAGGATGAGGCTGATGCCCGGACTCGCGGCGAGGAGCAGGAGCCACCAGCTGACCCCGGCCCAGAAAAGCATCGCGTAATAAATGCCGATGAAGACGATCCCTGTCCCGAGGTCCGGCTGCGCCATGATCAGCAACCAGGGGATGCCCACGACCGTGGCTGAGGGGATCAGTTCGAAGAGCGTAGCCGGCGCCCGACGCGCGGCACCGAGCACGTGGGCCAACATCAGCACCACCGCGATCTTCGCGAGCTCAGATGGCTGACCGAGCCGGACCCCACCGACGGCAAGCCAGCTCTTGGTGCTCGCGGCGGTGCCAGCGCCCTTGCCGATGAAGATCAGGAGGAGGAGGACCGCACACGCCGCGACGTAGGCCGGGACGCTGACCGCCTCGAGCAGCCGACTGCTCAGCCGCGTAATCACATAGCCGGCCATCACGCCGAGCACCACCCACGCCAGCTGAATCCGCCACAGCCCCTCGACGAAGGTGGGCACATCGGTCTGCCCGGCCGAATACACCATCGAGAGCCCGAACGCGGTGAGCAGCAGGGCCACGAGGGCCAGCGGCCGATCCGCCGGCAACCGGAGCGAACGCATCATCCCTCCGTCTCCGGCAACGCGACCACCTCGCGCTTGAGATAATGCTCCATGATGCGCGTCGCGATGCGCGCGGCACGCGACCCGTGGAGCCCGAACTCGAGCATCACCGCGACGACGATCGTCGGGGCCTCCGCCGGCGCGTACCCGACGAACCAGGCGTGATCGCGGCGGATGTCCGCCGCGTTCTGCGCCGTGCCGGTCTTCCCCGCGACAGTGATTCCCTCGAGCCGCGACCCGGCGGCGGTCCCCGCGCCCACGACCGCCGCCAGCGCCTCCTGGATCCCCTGCATCTGCTTAGGCGTGAGCGCGAAGAGGGGTGCCCGGGCCTCCGACGCCCCGACGATCATCGGCTGCGCCGCGGTGCCATCCGTCGCGAGCGCCGTGTAGAAGCGCGCCATATTCGCCACGGTCTGCGAATGCTCCCCCTGCCCGATCGAGAGATTGAGCGTGACCGCATTGCTCCACGCACGCGGCCCGAAGCGGCGGTCGTAGTACTCGCGCGCGGGGTCGGTCGGGTACAACGGACGGTTCTCCGACGGTAGATCGATCCCGGAGCGCTGTCGGGCACCGAGCTTGAGCCCGCCCGCGATCAGGCGCTGGAGCCCGATCTTCAAGCCGAGCTGATAGAAGTACGTGTCACAGGAATGCTGAATGGCGCCGGCGAGTGTCACGTTGCCATGGCCCTTCGGATCCCAGCACCGGAAGTAGCGGTTGCCGTACTGAAAGCCACCGCGACAGGGTGTGGCCATCCGATCGTCGATGTCGACCAGCCCCGCCTCCATCGCCGTGATGGCGGTCGCGAGCTTCCAGATGGACCCCGGCGGGTACGTCCCCTTAATCGCCTTGTTGTAGAGCGGTCGGCGTGGATCGGACTGCAACGCGTTCCAATAGCTGCGCGGGATGCCGCCGGTGAAGCGGTTCGGGTCGAAGGTCGGCGCGGAATGCAGGGCCAGCACCTCACCGGTCTGGGGCACCATCGCGACGACGCCGCCGATCAGCGAGTCGCCGAAGATCCCCGCGATGAATCGCTGCAGGTCGAGGTCGAGATTGGTCCGCAACGCCTCGGGCGACGCGGGGGCGACATCGCCGCGGGCGCGGTCCCGGACCATCCGCCCGCGTGCATCAACCTCGACGAAGCGGACCCCTTCCCGCCCCCGGAGACGGTCCTCGTACTGCTTCTCGAGACCATCCTTCCCGATCTGCTGCCCGGCCTTGTAGCCGGCGAAGGTCGAATCGTCGAGTTCACGGTCGCTGATCTCGCCGGTGTAGCCCACGAGCGCGGAGACGACGGAACTGTCGGGATACCAGCGCTTGGGCGCCGATTGAATGATCAGTTCGGGGAATTCGAGCCGACGCTCCTCGAGCGCCGCGACGAGACGGAACGGCGCGTCCGTGAAGAGCACCACGGGGCGTGACGCATCGTGGCGATAGCGGCGGATCGCGCCCCCCACCTGCTCGGGCGTCACGGGGCTCAAGGCACCGATCCGTTGCATCATCTCGCGCACGGCCCGTTCCGTGCGCGCGAGATACGAGACGGTGTAGCTCGGGACATTCTCCGCGATGACGGCGCCCTTCCGATCGAGGATCATCCCGCGCGCCGCCGGCAGCGGAACCTCGCGGAGCCGGTTGTCCTCGGCGGCGAGACGGAAGCGCGCGTACTCAATCACCTGCGCCCGGAAGAACGCGGCGAGGAGCACGCTCAGCGCGAGAACAACGAGGCCGGAGGCGAGCTGCGCCCGCCGTTGCACCTCGTTCGGCTGGAAACTCACCGTCGCCCTCGTCGCCGATCGGCGGGCGGCGGAAGGAGGCGCAGCGCGAACACCCCGACGACCGTCGTGACGATCGCCCCGAGCGGCGCCCACCAGACCAGGCGCACGAGCAGTTCGGTGCCGTGAATCCGCCCCGCCACGAGGACGGTGAGGACGTCCGACACCACGCGCGCGACGGCGAGCACGGCGGCGGTGGCCGCCAGCCGCTCCTCGAACGCGCCGGCCGAGAGCCGCGCCACCCCATAGGCCACCACGCTGAGCGCAAGTGCCGAGGCGCCGAAGGCGTCCGGCGCGGTGGAATCCCGGAGCAGGCCGAACACGAATCCGGTGAGCGCCGCGACCCCAGGTCGCACCCGTCCGGCGACCGCCACCACCGCGATCAGCAGCAGGTCGAGCACACCGCGTCCGTCGAGCATTCGCAGCACGGCGAGGTCGAGCACCACCAGCGCCGCGATGCCCACGATGAGTCCGAGGGTGCGACGTTCCATCAACGACTCCAGACCGAGTCAAGCCCCGCCGCGACGCGCGGCGCGCGAAGCACGAGCACCCCCGACATCGCAGGGAGCGGCACCGCCGGGGTCAGGAGATAGCTCCGCACCCACCCCCCTTCATCGGACAGCACCCGCAGCACCGTCCCGATCGGCACCCCCGCCGGGAAGACACCGCCCAACCCGGAGCTGACGATCGCCGTCCCCGGTGCGAGCAGCGTCCGAAACGGCACCCCGGCGAGCTCCAGCAACCCCTCACCGCCTCGATTCGACGTATGCGCCGTGACGATCCCGACAGCGGACCCATCGGCGCTCATCGCGCTGACACGGAAATCCGGATGCGCCCAGGTCAGCATCACCGCCGACCGCGCGTCCACCGTCGCGACGAGGCCGGCCACGCCGGCCGCCGTCACCACCGGGCTGAGCGGGGCGATGCTGTCCTGTGCGCCGACCGAGAGGAGGCGCGTCGACGCGCCGCCCGGTGTCGACGCCGGCAGAGCCTCCGCCGTGACGTAGCCCCACGCCACCCGCGGGGCGAGGCCCAGCAAGCCACGCAACGCCGCGTTCTCCGCAGCGAGGCCGACGGCATCCTGCGCGAGGCGGGTGAGGCTGTCGGTCGCCCGACGCAGGGCGCTCGCCTCACGGAGCGCCCGCTCAGAGCGCGTGACCGAGGCCTGCCCCGCGAGGAGCGGCGCGACGAAGGTCTCGCGGACGGCCTGGGCGATCGGCTCGCGCCGAACCGGGGCGAGCGTCCGGAGTGTCAGCGCGGCGAGGACACACGCCACGACGAGCACGGTGTCCAGTCGGTCGTTCGAGCGGGCGCCGCGTGCCACGCGTCGCGGCGGCTCAGCTCGTGAGCACCGACCAGTACCGCTCCTCGTCGTCGAGGATGCGGCCCGTCCCACGCACCACGCAGGTCAGCGGATCCTCATCGACGTGGATGGGGAGCCCCGTCTCCTGCGTCAGCAGCACGTCGAGCCCCCGCAGCAGCGCGCCTCCGCCCGTCATCACGATGCCCCGATCGACGATGTCGGAGGCGAGCTCCGGCGGCGTGATCTCGAGCGCGCGGCGCACCGCGTTCACGATCTGTTGCACCGGTTCCTGCACCGCCTCGCGGATCTCCGCCGAATGCACCCGCACCGTCTTCGGGATGCCGGAGACGAGGTCGCGCCCCTTCACCTCCATCTCGCGCTCCTCCCCGAGCGGCGCCGCGGATCCGATCTGGATCTTGATCTGCTCGGCCGTCGGCTCGCCGATGAGGAGGTTGTAGCTCTTCCGCATGAACTGCACGATGCTCGTGTCGAGCTCGTCGCCACCGGTGCGGATCGACGTGTCGGAGACGATGCCCGAGAGCGCAATCACCGCGATCTCCGTCGTCCCGCCGCCGATGTCGATCACCATGTTCCCCGTCGGCGTATCGACCGGGAGACCGACGCCGATCGCGGCCGCCATCGGCTCCGCGACCATGAACACCTCCTTCGCGCCGGCGCCGAGCGCTGAGTCGCGCACCGCGCGCCGCTCCACCTCGGTGATGCCAGACGGAACGCAGACGATCACGCGCGGCTTCACGCGGAAGACGTGATTCTTGATGATCAACTCGAGGAAGAAGCGCAGCATCTTCTCGGTGACCTCGAAGTCGGCGATCACGCCGTCCTTCATCGGCCGCACCGCGATCACCCCTTCGGGCGTGCGCCCCAGCATCCGCTTCGCCTCGAGCCCCACGCCCTTGATGCGCTTGGTCTCGCGATCAATCGCGACGACGCTCGGCTCGTTCAGCACGATGCCCTCGCCCTTCACGTAGACGAGCGTGTTCGCGGTCCCGAGGTCGACGGCGATGGCGTTCGCCGTGAGCAGACCACCGAGATTGAAGGACGGCCAACGCATGGGAGAGACTCGCTCGCGCGATCCCGCGACGCGGGACCGGAGGCTGACAACGGAGGGGAAGTGCCGGGGCCCGTTGAAGTTAGCGGACCGAACGCCAGCGCGACAGCCAGCACCGCGGTGGGCAGGCCGCCCGAGACGCGCTGCGGACCGGCGGCCCGACCGACCCCACGCGGCACACGCGGCCCTCTCAGGGTCGGAAGGTCGCGTCCTGCGGGTCGAAGAGCACCGTCAGCGGCACGAGCTGCGACACCGCCACCCCCGCGCGGACCGCCGGCCGCCACACCCGCGCGACGACGGCCCGACGGACCGACTCCGCGAACGCAGGATGGGTGGCCCAGAGCACGCCGAAGGTGTCCAGCCGCACTCGGCCCGCCGCATCGAGGACGAACTCCACCTCCGCCGCCCCTGCGACACCGGCGGCGTGGAGCGAGTCAGGGTAGAGCGGCGCGAGGCCGCGCGGATCCACCAGCTGCGCCGGCGACTCGACCTGCGCCACCAGGAACGCCTCGCCCGCCTCCACGAGCGCTGCGGCCCGCGCGAAGGGCGTCGGGTCCCCGCGACGACGCCGCGGGACGGTGACTTGCCCCTCCCGGCTCCAGAGCACGATTGTCCCGCCGCTCGTCGACGACCGCCCCGCGCCGCCGAACTGCGCCGGAACGGTCGCGGGGCCGGCATAGACCTCCACCCCCGCAAACGTCCGCGCATCGAACGCATCGATGTCGAGCTCGACGCCGCCCAGGGGGGCCCCATCCAGCCAGACAAGCGGTGCGACATTGGCCCCACGGAGCCGCATCGTTGTCATCCCGCCCCGACGGGTCTGCATCTGGAGTCCCGGCAAACCTCGCAGCAGGTCGGAGAGTCGACGGATCCCCTCCCGATCGATCTCCTCCGCAGTGAAGAAACGCCCCTGCCCCTGCGCCCGGCGCGCGTAGAAGCCCGCGAGGGGCCCGCGCAGATCGCGTCGCCCAGTGACGACGACGGGAGGCAGTCGGGGCGAGATGCGGCCGAGCATGAGCAGCAGCTCCCCGCCACCCACCCCGAGGACGGGGATGGTGTCCGGCGCGAAGCCGACACGCCGTGCCACGACCTGCCCACCAGCGGCCGGCGCTGCAGGGAGCACGAAGCGGCCAAGCGAATCCGCCTCGACCTCCGCCCCCTGTCCGGTCGCGAGGAGGAGCGTGACCCGTGCGCCGGCCAGCGGACGGCCATCGGCATCTTGCACGACCCCCGCCAGACGGACCGACCCCTGCCCCGAAAGCACGCTGGCGGTCGTGGCACCGAGCGCCACGACCGCCAGCCACCGGATCCCGAGGGCCCGAATCGCCATCCCTACTTGAGGAACTGCTCCGGCGCGTGGTACTCCATCCCGAACGCCTCGGCGACGCCCTGATAGGTCACCTTGCCGTCCACCACGTTGAGCCCCTTGAGGAGCGCGCCATCCTCGCGGAGCGCCTGCTTCCACCCCTTGTTCGCGAGCTTGAGCGCGTACGGGAGGGTGGCGTTCGTCAGCGCGAGGGTCGAGGTGCGCGGCACGCCGCCCGGCATGTTCGCCACGCCGTAGTGGATGATCCCATCCACCGTGTACACCGGGTTCTCGTGCGTCGTGGCCTTGATCGTCTCCACGCAGCCACCCTGGTCGATCGCCACGTCGACAATCACGGCGCCCGGCCGCATCGTCTTGAGGTCCTCACGACGGATGAGCTTCGGCGCCTTCGCGCCCGGGAGCAGCACGCCGCCGACCACGAGGTCGGCCGTCGCGATCTGCTCGAGGATGTTCTGCCGGTTCGAGAAGATCAGCTGCACGTTCGACGGCATCACGTCGCTGAGGTAGCGCAACCGGGGGAGCGAGGTGTCGAGGATGACGACCTTGGCGCCCATCCCCGCGGCCATCTTCGCCGCGTTCACCCCCACGACGCCGCCGCCGAGGATGACGACCTTCGCCGGCGGCACGCCCGGCACGCCGCCGAGGAGCACGCCACGCCCGCCATAGAGCTTCTCGAGGTACTTCGCGCCCTCCTGCACCGCCATCCGACCCGCCACCTCCGACATCGGCGTGAGGAGCGGAAGCTCGCGGCTCGGGAGCTCGACCGTCTCGTAGGCAATGCAGGTCGCACCCGAGTCGAGATGCGCCTTCGTCAACTTCTCGTCCGCGGCGAAGTGGAAGTAGGTGAAGATCGTCTGCCCCTTCCGCATCCGCGGCCATTCGACGGCAATCGGCTCCTTCACCTTAATAATCATCTCCGCCTCCTTCCACACGGCGTCCGCCGTCGGGAGGAGCTTGGCGCCGACCGCCGTGTACTGGTCGTCGGCGAAGCCGGAGCCTTCACCAGCCCCCTGCTCGACGAAGATGGTGTGGCCGGCGGCCACGAGGGCCTCCGCACCGGCGGGGACCAGCGAGACACGGTTCTCGTTGGTCTTAATCTCCTTCGGGATGCCGATCTTCATGGCGCAGGGATACTCGGAAGAGTGTCAGGGGGGTGCGCCGCGCGGCACGAGCGCACGGCCGAACGGCGGTCAGACAGGCCCCAACCGGACGATCGTCTGCCGGTTGGCGCCGTAGAAGTCTCGGCAAACGGCCGCGACTTCACCAGTAGGCACCGCGTCAACACGGGCCAGGACCTCGTCGAGCGGCCGATACGGCTCGTTGAACAGCGCCACCGCGGCCGCCCGATACATGCGGGCGCTGACGCTCTCCATGGAGAGCGTGATCTGGCCCTTGAGCTGCTGCTTCCCCATCAGGAGCTCGTCCTCGGGGATGCCCTGGGCGACCAACGCCTCCAGCTCGGCGTGTACCGCGGCCGCCGCTTCCTCCGCACGCTCGGGCGCACACCCCACGTAGATCCCCTGCGACCCGGCGGTCACGTGGAAGCTCTGGAAGCTGTGCACCGAGTAGGCGAGCCCCAGTTCCTCGCGAACCCGCTGGAAGAGCCGAGAGCTCATCCCGCCCCCGAAAAGGGAGTTCACGAGCATCAGCGCGTACCGCCGCGGGTCCCCGTGCGGGACGATGGCGTTGCCGTAGACGAGGTGGAGCTGCTGCGTGTCCCGCTCGATCCGCTGCTCCGACGCCGGCATCGGCCGCGCGGGCGGCACGGGGACGCGGGAGACGCCGCCCCCCGGCAGATCGGCCCACCCCGCCGCGGTCAACACCTCGAGCAATCGGTCGTGCGAGACATTCCCCGCCGCCGCGACCACGACGTTCCCCGCCCGGTAGGCGCGGTCATGCAGCGCCCGCAGGTCCTGCACCTGCAGGGCGCCCACCGTCTCCTCGGTGCCGAGGATTGAGTAGCCGAACGGGTGCTCACCCCAGAGGGCCGCGTTGTGCAATTCGAAGACCACATCATCTGGCGTGTCCTCGACCATCGCGATCTCCTCGAGCACGACCCCACGCTCGAGCTCGAGGTCGGCCGGCCGAAGCATCGGACGGAACATCAGGTCGAAGAGCACATCCGCGGCCTGCGGGAGGTGCTCATCGAGCACGCGCGCCTGGAACGAGGTGTGCTCCCGACCGGTGTAGGCATCGAGCGAGCCGCCCAAAGCCTCGAGGGCGAGGGCGAGCTCGCGCGCGGACCGCCGCTCGGAGCCCTTGAACACCATATGCTCGAGGAGGTGCGAGACCCCCATCTGATCGGGCGTCTCGTGGATGGAGGCGGCGCGGACCCAGGCCCCTAACGCGACCGACCGCACTCCCGGCATCTGCTCCGAGAGTACGGTCAGTCCGTTCGGCAGGACGGTCCGCTGCACGCCGCGCTCAGCGACGCCGCGCACGGACGCGTCGGTCACTCCTTGTCGCGACCCCCGCGGCCACCACGGCCGCCCCGGGGACGGTCACCGCGCGGCCGCTCGGCCCGCGCCTCGCCACCCTCGCCGCCCTCGCCGCCCTCGACCGACTCACCGCCGGCCGGCGCCTCGGCGCCACCCTCCGGCTTCGGCAGGAGCGCCTTCATCGAGAGGCGAAGGCGACCCCGCTCATCGCGATCGATGAGCTTCACGGTGACCTGCTCACCCTTCTTGACGATGTCTTCCGGCTTCTCGACGCGGTGATGACGCATCTCGGAGACATGGAGGAGCGCCTCGGTGCCCGGCATGATCTCGACGAAGGCGCCGAACGCCGTCACCGACTTCACCGTGCCCGTGTACGTCTCCCCGACGACCGGCTCCGCGGTGATGGCCTGCACCATCTGCCGCGCGCGCTCCATCGCCTCGCCGCCGACGGCGGCGATGGTGACGAGCCCGGAATCGTCGACCGTGAGCTCGGCCCCGGTCTCCTCCTGGATCCCGCGGATGGTCTTCCCCTTCGGCCCGATGAGGTCGCCGATCTTCTCGGGGTTGATGTTCATCGTGACGATGCGCGGCGCCCACGGCGAGAGCTCCGGGCGGACGGTCGGCAGCGCCTTATCCATCTCCCCGAGGATGTGCAGACGGCCCTGCTTCGCCTGCGCAAGCGCCTCGGACATGATCTTGAGGTCGAGCCCCTGAATCTTGATGTCCATCTGGATGGACGTGATCCCCGCCTTCGTCCCTGCGACCTTGAAATCCATGTCGCCGAGATGATCCTCGGTCCCGAGGATGTCGGTGAGGACCGCGTACTTCTTCCCTTCCTTGATCAGCCCCATCGCCACGCCGGCCACCGCGCCCTTGAGCGGGATGCCCGCGTCGAAGCAGGCGAGCGAGCCGCCGCAGACCGACGCCATCGACGACGAGCCGTTGGACTCGAGGACGTCGGAGACGATACGGATGGTGTACGGGAACTCCTCGAACGCCGGGAGGACACCCTGAATGGCGCGCTCGGCCAGGTTGCCGTGGCCAATCTCGCGGCGGCTGGTGCCACGCACCGGCCGGACCTCACCCGTCGAGAACGGCGGGAAGTTGTAGTGCAGCATGAACGACTTGGTCGTCTCCTTCGCTTCGTCGATGCTGTCCATCCGCTGCACGTCGTTCGCGGTGCCGAGCGTCGCGGCAACGAGCGCCTGCGTCTGCCCGCGCGTGAAGAGCGCCGAGCCGTGGGCGCGCGGCAGCACGCTGGAATCGATGCTGATCGGACGCACCTCGGTCGGCTTCCGGCCGTCGACGCGGAGCCCGGTCTCGAGAACCTGCTCGCGCAGCGCGTTGTACTCGAGGTCGCCGAGGACCGCGCCGACGAAGGGGACGTGCTCCGGCGCGAGCGCCGACGCCATCTCCTCCTTCACGGTGTCCTTCACGGCCTCGACCGCCTCGATGCGGGTGTGCTTCTCCTTCTGGTTGATCGCGGCCTCAATCTTTGCCTTGGCAGCCTTCGTGACGGCCTTCGTCACCTCGGCCGGCACCTCGGTCTTCACCCAGGCCATCTTCTCGGCGCGCCCCTTCGCGAGGAGCTCCTCCTGCAGCGCCACGAGCTCACCGATCCCCTTCTGCGCGACCTTGAGGCCGTCGAGGACGTCTTCCTCGGACACCTCGAGCGCCCCGCCCTCGACCATCATGATCGACGACTCCGTGCCCGCGACGACGACGTCCATGTCGCTGAACTCGAGCGCCTGGAAGGTCGGGTTGAGCACCCACTTCCCCTCGACGCGGCCGACCCGCACGCCGGCGATCGGGCCAAAGAAGGGGATCTTGCTCGCGTTCAGCGCGAACGAGGTGGCGAGGAGGCCGAGCATGTCGGCGTCGTTCTCCTGGTCCGCCGAGATGACGCTGACGAAGACCTGCACCTCGTTCTGGAACCCCTCGGGGAAGAGGGGACGGATCGAGCGATCGATGATGCGCGCGGAGAGAATCTCCTCATCGCGCGGGCGCCCCTCTCGCTTGATGAACCCGCCGGGGATCTTCCCCGCGGCGTAGGTCTTCTCGCGGTACTCGACCGTGAGCGGGAAGAACGGGAGCGTGCTGCGCTTGGGGCTGACGGTGACCGCGGCGAGCACCATGGTGTCGCCGAACTGGACGAGGGCGGAGCCGGCGGCCTGCTTCGCCATGCGGCCGGTCTCGATGACGAGACGGCGGCCCGCGAAGGTCCGCTCGAGACGATGCATCATATCTGAGATATCCTGACGGTTGCACGAAGCGCGCGATCCGCGGGGTGCGGTCGCGCGCTCGTGTGGTGGAGTCGCTTAATAGCGGAGGCCGAGGTCGGCGATGATCTTGCGGTACGAATCGACGTCGGTGCGCTTCAGGTAGTCGAGGTGCCGCCGCCGCTTACCGACCATCTTGAGGAGGCCCCGACGGCCGTGGTGGTCCTTGCGGTGGATCCGGAAGTGCTCGGTGAGGTAGTTGATCCGCTCGGTGAGCACCGCGATCTGCACCTGGGAGGACCCGGTGTCGGTCCCATGCTGGC
>Ga0078894_10002051_pt1 | contig 15143 bp, 11 predicted proteins | sample LauGreSu1BDMLBSD_2_FD_67506 | JGI IMG/M metagenome (GOLD analysis project Ga0078894, IMG submission 67506) | Freshwater lake microbial communities from Lake Michigan, USA - Su13.BD.MLB.SD (version 4) (version 4) | ecosystem: Environmental > Aquatic > Freshwater > Lake | place: Lake Michigan... | reverse complement strand
GATCAGGCGCACGCGCGTCTCCGCAAGACGTACGACCTCACCGAGATTCAGGCGGATGCCATTCTGGCGCTGCGACTCGCGCGCCTGACCGGTCTCGAAGTGACGGCACTGCGCACCGAAGCCAAGGAGCTCGCGGCGCGCATCAAGGAACTGAAGGCGCTGTTGGCCTCGCAGGACAAGCGCATGGCCGCACTCGCCGACGAAGTGAACGCCATCGTGGATCGTTTCGGCGATGCACGGCGGACGGAGATTGTCACCGAGGAGGCGGCGTCCGACGTGGTCGAGACGGTCGCTGATGCCGAGGTGCTGGGCGTGGTCACCTTCGGCGGGCGCGTCTTGCAAGCGCCGTTGCCGTCGGGGCGTTCGCGCAAGGCCACCGGGCGGGCGGAGACGATTGACGAACTGCCGATGGTACGCGACCGCCTGCGGCTCTCGGAGCACGTGCTGGTGCTCTCGCGCGACGGACAGGCCTACAGTCTGCTCGGCGGTGAGCTGCCGCCAGCCGCTCGCAGTGGGCGCGGCACGGCGCTCAAGGAGCTGGTGGAGTGGCCCAAGCATGGCGCGCCGGTGCTTGGCGCGATCGTGCGTGACTTCGCGCATCCGCTGTTCGTGACTATGGCGACCGCCACCGGGCAAGTGAAGCGGACCGCCATCAGCGAGTTCCGCAATGCGCGGCTGGCGGGCATCCGCGCCATTCGTCTCGACAAAGGTGATCGCGTGGTGAGTGCGGCGATCACCACGGGGCAGGATGAACTCGTACTGGCCACGTCAGGCGGCCAGGCGATCCGCTTCCTCGAAAGTGACGTGCGCGACATGGGCCGCGACGCGGGCGGTGTGCGTGGCATTGCCCTGCGCGCCGGTGATCAGGTCGTGGGGATGGCCGTAGTCCACGGGGGGCAGGAGCTGTGCGCCGGCACGGTGCAGGGGTATGTGAAGCGCGTGGTGGTGGAGCAGCTGCCGTTGCAGGGCCGCGGTGGACAGGGGGTGCAGCTGATCAATCAGGCGGAACGGGTGGGCGCGGTCGCCGGCATCATGACCGTGGAGGAAGAGATGGTCCCCTGTTTCCTCACTGGGGCCGGCGCGGCGGTGAGTGTGGTGCTCGACGACATCCCCGTGGTGACGCGGATCAGCAAGGCCACGCGTCCGTCGGATTGGGCGGGCAGTACGTCGGCCGTCGCCCTCGTGAGTACGCCTGCCGACTAGGGCGGTGGGCTCAGCGTGACGTGAAGTACAGCCACACGGCGCTGCCGATGCCGATCGTCGACACGGCAGCGCGCACCCACGCCTGCGGCACCCGCTGCGCGAGCCCGGACATCGCATAGCCACCCACGCTCGAGCCGACGGCCATGACGAGGGCAATGGGCCAGTTCACGAGCCCCTTCACTGCAAAGGTTGCTGCGGCGATGCCGTTGAAGCAGATCCCGTTGAAGTTCTTGAGGCCATTCATGCGATGGATGTTCGTCATCCCCATGAGGCCGAAGGCCGCGAGCATCACGATGCCGGCGCCCGCACCAAAGTACCCGCCGTAGATCGCCACCACATACTGCAGGACCATCATCCCCTTGGTGGGTTCGATGGGCGTGGGGCCGTGCGGCGTTTCGGTCATGTAGCGGCGCAGCCATGCCATGACGCGCGCCTGGAAGGCAAAGAGCAGCGTGGCGCCGAACACGAGCCAGGGCACGATCGCGCGGAACTGCTCGTCACTGGTGGCCATGAGTAACACCGCCCCGGTGAGCCCTCCGAGCAGGCTCGGAATGGCCAGCTTCACGGCCCAGCGTTCGGCCCCGGCGAGCTCACGACGGTACCCCATCATGCTGGCGAACGACCCAGGCCAGAGCGCGACGGTGCTCGTGGCGTTCGCCGCCACCGGTGTCACCCCCAGCCCGAGCAGGGCCGGGAAGGTGAGCAGGGTGCCGCCGCCGGCGATGGCATTCACCATCCCGCTGATGGCGGAGACCGCGGCGATCGCCGCCAGCTGCGAGACGGATGGCTGAGAGAGGAGCATTGACGAACATTCGCCAAAACGTCTCCCCTACGTCACCCCATCGCGCCGATCAATTTCGCCAGCGCGTCGGCCGCGCTACAGGCTGCGCGACGCCAGTGCGAGGCACACCCATCCGGCGATGAAACAGACGCCGCCGATCGGCGTGATGGCGCCGAGCGCACGAATGCCCGTGAAGGTCATCGCGTAGAGCGAGCCGGAAAAGAGGACTGTCCCGCCGACAAAGAGCCAGCCGGCCGCGTGGCCCAGCGCGCCGGGAGTACGACCAACCACCCACGCCACCGCCAGCAGCGCCAGGGCATGGTACATCTGGTAGCGGGCGCCCGTCTCGAACACCTCGAGCAGGCGCGGCTCGACCCGGGCGCGCAGGGCGTGTGCACCGAAGGCGCCGGCCGCTACCGAGAGGCCGGCTGACAGGGCACCCATGAGGACGAAAAGTCTTTCCATGCCGAAAATCTACACGCGGAGCAACAGGGCGGTCCTAGGGGGGCCGCCCTGTCCACCCAGCTGCGCTCCTCGCCTTACTTGGGGCCGATCTGATACTCCTTGGGCGGCGTGGCGCCGAGGAGATGCTGCACGAAGTAGTCCCACCGGCGGCGCATCATGTAGTTCGTGGCAGCACCGAAGCCGTGGGCTGCGTTGGGGATCATCAGCAGATCGAAGTCCTTGCCGGCCTTGATGAGGGCATCCACCACGAGGTAGGTGTTGTCAGGCGGCACATTGTCGTCGAGGGTGCCGTGTGCGAGCAGCAGCTTGCCCTTGAGGTTCTTCGCCAGCGTCTGGTTGGCTTCGACATCGTAGTTGTCGCCGTTGCTGCTCTTCACGAGCAGGCCGTGGTAGCGCTCGCCCCAGTCGTCTTCGTAGTTCCGGTTGTCGTGATTGCCCGATTCGGAGATGCCCACCTTGAAGAAGTCCGGGTAGCGGAACATCGCGCCGGCGGTGGCGAAACCACCGCCCGAGTGTCCCCAGATCCCGACGCGATCGAGGTCGATGAAGCGATAGCGCTCGGCCAGCTGCTTCATCCCCGCCACCTGATCGGGGAGCGTGTTGTCTCCAAGGCGCGCATAGTAGGCGTCGTGGAACGACTTGGAGCGCGTGGGATTGCCGGTGCCGTCGATCGCCACCACCACGAAGCCCAGCTCCGCGAGGGCCTGGTTGTCACGCGTGGCCGCGGCGAACTGCCGGCTGCCGACCGAACCGCCCTGTGGGCCCGGGTAGATGTAGTTCACGATCGGGTACTTTTTCGTGGAGTCGAGCGTGGTCGGCGTCCACATGAGACCATACAGATCCCACTTGCCATCGCGATCCTTCACGGTGATGCGCGTGGGCGGCTTCCATCCCGCCGCTACGAGCTTGCTGATGTTCCCCGTCTCGAGCGTGGCCACCAGCTTACCCGACTTCGCGTCGCGCAGCACGGCGGTCTGCGGCAGGTCGGGGCGCGACCAGCTGTCCACGAACTGCGCGCCATCGGGCGACAGGGACACGTTGTGGTCACCGTCTTCCGGCGTGAGCAACGTGAGTCCCTTGCCGTTCATCCCCACGCGATAGAGGTGCCGGAAGTAGGGATCGCGCCCCTTCTCCTTGCCGGCGGCGACGAACCAGATCGTACGGCTCTTCGGATCAATGCGTTCGATCGACAGCACGGTGCCCTCACCGGTCGTGATCTGCTGCTTGAGGGCGCCGGTGGTGAGATCGTAGAGGTAGAGCTGGCCCCAGTCGTCGCGCTCGGAGAACCAGAGCACTTCGTTGCTTGCAGGGAGCACGCGCCAGTTCTGATCGCCGTCACCGCTTTCGAACTGCGTCTTCACGTCCTCGCGGAGGACATCACGGACGTCCCCCGTGGCTGCATCGGCCACGCGGAGCGTGGCCACCTTGTGGTCGCGCGAATTGCTGAGGAAGGCGACCTTGGTGCCGTCCGGGTACCACTCAGTGTCGGCGAGCTTGCCGCCACAGGCGATGTGATCGCACACCGAACTGCGATGCTGGTCCGGCGGCATCCTGAAGCGCACGACCTTGGCCGCGGTCCCCGAGAGGTCGATCACCACGCGCTCGATCATCGTGATGGCGCTGTCACCGGGGAGCGGGTACTTCCACTGCAGCAGTTCGGGGTGTCCCACCTTGTAGCGCACGAGGTACATCTCCCCCGTCTTGCGCTGGTCCTGCTGGAAGGTGGCGATCTTCTTCGAGTCGGGAGACCAGAGCAGGATCGCACGATCGCTGTGCACCCAGCCGGCGTTGTCGGTGGCGTAGCCGTAATCCTTCACCCCGTCGGTGGTGACCGGCGTTTCCTGGTTGGAGGCCACATCGCGCACCCACAGGTTCCAGTCACGAATGAACGCGGCCTTGGTGCCGTCGGGGCTGAGCACTTCGGGGGGGCGTGTGCGAGTGCGTGCGGCGCCTTGCGGCGCTGCCGCTGCCGCCGGGGCCGCGGGGCAGGCGGCGGGCGTGGTGGCGCAGTTGGTCCTGGCACCCTTGGCATCGACCAGCATGAGCGGCTGCGTGCCGTCGGCCTGACGTACGCGGTAGGTGAACCGGCCGTCGGGGAGCCATGAGGGCTGCACCCCCGTATTGGACACGAGGGGCTGGGTGTTGAAGCCGAGGAACTTCTCGGCGCGCGCATAGTCGGCCGAGGTCAGGGCCCGCGGCTGGGCGGCGAGTGTCGCGAACGGCGCGGCGACCGCGAGGGCGGTCAGGAGGGCGGTACAGCGCATCGGCGAAATGGGGTAGAGGGAATGCAACCGGCGGAAGTTGGCGTCGCGTAACGGGACGGGAAAGCCCGCCCCTCAACTCGCGCGCGCGATCGCAGCCGCGGTGCGCAGGCCGACCGCGGTGAACGTGAGCGTGCCGTTGCAGCAGCTCGCCGTGGGCTGCGTGGGCGCACCGCCCACCCAGAGATTTTCATGCTCGTGGGCTCGACCGAAGGCATCCACCACGCTGGACAGGGGGTCCGTCCCCATGCGGCAGCCACCCGTGGGGTGTTCCTGCCCGAGGTCGTTCGCGCTGTTCTCCATGCGCAGGATCTCGCCATTGCCGGCCTTCGCCATGCGCCGGAACAGCTCCCGCAAGGACTCCTCCTGAAACGCCCGCAGCGCGGCGCTCTCCGGTGCGTCCTTGAACGCCACGCGCGGCATGGGATCTCCCCAGCGGTTGGTCCGCGACGTGTCGAGCGCCAACGCACTGTCCCGGTCGGGGAGCACGTCGTAGTAGCCACGCACGCGCGCCGTCGCGCCCTTCGCACGTCCCTGCCACTCCTTCAGCATGGCGTCGCCCAGTAGCAAGCCGCCCTGCTCATCGCGAAGGCGCGGTTCACGCCCCACGCTCGACTCCCAGATGCGCAGGTCGTGCCGCAGATACCGCGACAGCTTCCCGGGGCGCATGAACTGCTTCGATACCAGCGAGTGCTGCACGTTGATGCCCGGGAACAGCTCCATGGGAAGACGCAGGTACGCGTTCACATTGCGATGCCCCGCCAGATACTTGCCTACGAGTCCGCTGCGGTTGGCGAGCCCGTTGGGGAACGCGCTGCTCTTCGACAACAGCAGCAGATGTGGTGACCAAACAAAACCGGCGGCAAGTACGAACGCCCCAGCCCGGATCTCGAACGGCGCACCCGCGGCATCGGTGCGATTGCCGGTGGCGCGGGTAATGCGCCCGCTCTTCGGATCGGCCTCCAGTCGGCGCACCAGTGATTCGGTGAGCAGCGTGATCTTCTTTGCCGCCAGCAACGCGTCCCACGTGAAGTCCGGCGAGTACTTCGCCCCCGAGGGACACACGGGATAACAGGTGTCGCACCGCTGGCACTGCGCGCGCCCATCGTGCGGCACGGAGTTCTTGGCGCTTGGCGTGCTCCACGTGGCGATCCCCGCCGTGCTGGCCCACCCCTGCAATTGCGCCAAGTTGTAGTTGATGGGCAACGGCGGAAGTGGATACGGCTTGCCGCGCGGATCGAGCGCCAGCGGTCCCTGCTCGCCGGCCACGCCCATGCGCTCCTCGGCTTCCTGGTAGAACGGATCGAGCTCGTCGTACGTGAATGGCCAGTCGGATCCTACGCCGTACAGTGAGCGGAGCTGGAAGTCTTCGGGCGAATAGCGCGGAGAGACGCCGCCCCAGTGCATGGCGAGTCCACCCACGTGCATGCTGGGGGAGAAACCCCACGTCGTCCCCAGCGCGTTCTGGTCGTCCACATGATCGGACTTCCAGGGGCTCTCCCCGTAGGCGAGGAAGCGCTCGCGCGCCTGCGCCCGTTGTGTGAGGGGCGTGGTGGGCTTGCCCGCTTCCACCACGAGGATGGATTTCTTGGTGTGTTCCGACAGATGGGCTGCCATCAGTGCGGCCGTGATACCGCTGCCGATGATGCAGATGTCGGCTTCGTGGGTGGTGAGCGTGCCGGTGTGGATGATCATGTGGCAGCCCCCGTGGGGGCGAGAGGTAACGGTTTGCGGATGGCGTCGTTCAGCACCCGGCAGGAGGCCGGCGTCACCTTAGCACCGAGCGCGAGGTTCCATGCCGTGGGGGAGGCGCTCCAGTGCGCGAGCAGCGCGAGCGCCACATGCCCCGCGCCGAGTGGGGCCGGCAGACGGTCGCCGCGTTCGGTGCGCAGTACCGCATCGAGGAGCTCCTGCCGCCGCGCCACGGGCAGTTGAGTGAACGGGGTGCGTGTGGCTTTGCGCGCCAGCGTATCGAGCGCCTGGAGCTGCGCGCGCCAGGCCGGGGCTGGATCGGCCGGTAGGTAGCGGACATCGGCGTAGCCATAGCCGTGCATCTCCTCGGCCACGGGCTCATAGCCGTTCACCCAGGCAACGAAGGTGGTCGTTGCCTCACGGCGTCCTGCCGCGCCGAGCGACGCCGGCAGTACCGCTTCCGCCAGCGCCTCGAGGAGTGGCTGGTCCATGCCAAGCGTCCGCGTCGTCTCGGCGTCGTCGGGGGCCGGCGTGGCCGGATCCTTGACGGCGCAGGCGGCGGCCGAGCCGACCGTCACCGTGCCGACGGCAATCACACCCGCCGTCTTGAGGAACGTGCGGCGTGCTGATTCGCCGGTGCCGGAACCGTTGTCTGTCACGTGCTGCCGCCTCGCGATGGGGGTCTGCTGTTCGATAGACAGAAGTGACGTGCCGGACGGTCGAAGGGCAAGATTCCACCGCCCCCGCAACTTGCGGCGGGGCGACCGAACGGACAGCGTTCGGCACGGCAGCCGGGGCAAGCGGCGCACGTTTGGCCCTACACGGTTCGTCACATCCTCGAGGACTCCATGATTCGTACTGGTTCGGCCGTCTGGAACGGCACCATCAAGGAAGGCAACGGCACGCTTACCACCCCGAGCGGCGTACTCAAGGCTACGCCGTATTCGTTCACGCTGCGCTTCGAAAACGAATCGGGTCAGGACGGCACCAATCCAGAAGAGCTGATCGCGGCGGCGCATGCTGGTTGCTTCTCGATGGCCCTTTCCGGTCAGCTCACCCGCGCCGGCTTCACCCCGGAGTCGCTGGCGACGTCGGCGGCCGTGACGCTCGAGCAGAAAGATGGCGGGTTCGCCATCACCAAGGTCCACCTCACGCTCGACGCGAAGGTGCCGGGGATCACGTCCGAGCAGTTCCATGAGCTGGCCAATGCGGCCAAGGCCGGTTGCCCGGTGTCGAAGGTGCTGAACGCCGAGATCACGCTCACGGCCACCCTCGGCTGATCCCGATGCGGGTGCGGCAAGACGTGCGGGGCGCCATCCTGAGGGTGGCGCCCCGTCTTGGTGTTGTATATATTCGCAAATGCGTATGTGTGTACGTCTTGGCACGCGGTGGTGACGACTGGCGGCGGAGCGACGATGGCCAACAAGCGAATGGGTCCGGAACTGCTGGAGATGGTGGCCGAGCGCTTCAAGGCGCTCAGCGATCGCGCGCGATTGAGTCTGCTGCAGGAGCTGCGCGGGGGGCCTCGGGCCGTGAACGAGCTCGTTGAAGCCACGGGTATGGGGCAGGCCAACGTGTCGCGCCATCTTGCGCAGCTGTTCGCGAGCGGCCTGGTGGCCCGCGAGCGCGACGGCGTGTACGTGCGCTACGAACTCGCCGACAAGGATGTCCTCAAGTTGTGCGAGCTGGTGTGCGGGCGGATCGAGACGGAGCTGTTGGAGAAGCGCAAGGTCGTCGCCGGCCGCTGAGCGGTACGCCTCAATGCCAGAAACCCGAACCCGAGGCCCTACACTGATCAGTGTGGGGCCTCGGGTTCGGGTTTCGGTTATGGGGACGAGTGCCCGCCGGCTCTTACGAGCGGCGAGCTACTTCAGCGTCCGCTCGAAGAACGCCCACACCTTGGTCCAGGAGTCGATCTGCTCGGGCGAGTCTTCCCGCTCGAGCGTGGTGCGATTCACGCGGCGGCTGAAGGTGTGCCCCACGCTGGTGGGCCCCGGGGTGGGGTTCACGTAGATCTTGGTTTCCGCCAGCTGCGGCTTGCGGGCCACGAGCGCATCAACGAGAGGCCGCGCTTCCTCGAAGTTCACGTCTTCGTCGTTGGTGGCCACGTGCACCAGCAGCGGCGAGGCGAGGCTGTCCACCCAGTAGTAGGGCGACCGGCGCACGTACTCCGCTCGGTTCTCGTACGGCAGCCCCTTGAGCCCCGCCTGGGTGGCGAAGGAGCGCTGGTACGACGGCCCCTTGAAGGACAGGCGGAAGAGCAGGTTGGTGACGGGCACGATCGCGGCGCCCGACTTGAAGGGCGTTCCCTGCGCTTCACGCGTGAGCAGCAGTGCGGTGATGTACCCGCCGTGGCTCCACCCCATGACACCGAGGCGGTTGGGATTCACGTAGGGCAGGCCCTTCAGGACGTCGGCCGCGGACTCCACATCATCCACCTCCATGCCGCCGTAGTCGATGGCGTTGTGGTGCTCCTTGCCGAAACCCGTGGAGCCGCGGTAGTCGGGGGTAATGATGGCGTAGCCGCGTTCCACCGCCTCGCGGATGAAGGGCCAGTAGTTCTGGTCCATGTTGCCGTGCACCCCGCCGTGCACCCACACCATCGCCGCATGCTGCCGCGGGCCCTTCGGGGTGAGGGGCTCGAAGAGATAGGCGGGGATGGTCATGCCGCCCGCCTGACTCTTGTAGGTGATCTTCGAGAACTTGAGCACCCCCTTCGCGCGCGCGGCGAAGATGCTGTCGGTGCGCGCCTTGCCCGCCATCTGCTGCTCGTAGTTCGCGAGGGGATGGTCTTCGGGGCGGTTGCTCACGTAGAGCTGGCGAGCCCGGGCCGAGTCCATGGGGACGACCTGCCGCCGGGAGGGCGGCGCGTCATCCTGAGCCTGGGCGGTCCACGCGGTGGCTGCCATCAGCAGCGTGGCGGAAAGCAGGGGGCGAAGCTGAATCATCGTTGAAGAAGGTGCGGGACAGACAGCGCACCGCCGAAACCGCCGGCGGGGCAGGGAGCCACCCCCATAACGTACCACGGGGCGCTCGCGCTGGAGCTTCGCGTGCGGACCGCTACATTCGCCCCATGCACGATGTTCATGTGGCCATCATCGGCGCGGGGTTCACCGGCATCGGGGCCGCGATCCGCCTGCACCAGCACGGCATCACCGATGTGGTGCTGCTGGAGCGCGCCGACACGCCGGGGGGCACCTGGCGCGACAACCACTATCCCGGGTGCGCCTGCGACGTCCCGTCGCGCCTCTACTCGTTCTCCTTCGCGCAGAACCCGGGGTGGTCCCGGAAGTACTCGGGACAGGCGGAGATTCAGCGGTACCTCTGCGGCGTGGCCGACACGTATGGCATCACCCCGCGTATGCGGTTCGGCCACGCGATGCACTCCGCCCGCTGGAATGACCGCACACAACGCTGGCACATTGACACATCGGGGGGGACGTACTCGGCGCGCGTGCTGCTCCTGGCGACCGGGGCGCTGAGCGATCCGGCGTGGCCCGCCATTCCCGGGCGCGACGAGTTTGCCGGCCCCGCCTTTCACTCGGCCCAGTGGCGCCACGATGTGTCCCTCGCGGGCAAACGGGTGGCGGTGATCGGAACCGGTGCCTCCGCCATCCAGTTCGTGCCGGCCATTCAGCCGCAGGTGGGCGCCCTCACGGTCTTCCAGCGTACGCCGCCGTGGATCGTGCCTCGCCACGATCGCGCGGTATCCGCTTTCGCGCGGTTCCTCTTCCGTGCCGTGCCGGGGCTGCAGTCGTTCGTGCGCGGCGTGAGCTATGTCGCCCACGAACTCACCTTTCTCCCCTTCCGGTACCGGCGCATCCGTCAGGTCACCCGCCACCTCGCCCTGCGGCACCTCGCCGCACAGGTGGCCGATCCGGTGCTTCGCGCGCGTCTCACCCCGACGTACGACATGGGGTGTAAGCGGGTCCTCGTTTCGGACGACTTCTACCCGGCGCTGACGAAGCCCAACGTCCGTCTCGAGACGAGCGCCATCGAGCGGATCGTACCCAACGGCGTGCGCACACAGGATGGCACGGTGCACGAGGCCGATGTGCTGATCTTCGGTACCGGCTTCCGGCCTACTGACCCACCGCTTGCGCCGTTCGTGACCGGCCGTGACGGGAACACCCTGGCCGATGCCTGGCGGCACACGCTCTCGGCGTACGCCAGCACCACCATCCACGGATTTCCCAATCTGTTCGTCATTCCGGGGCCCAATGCGGGGCTGGGGCACTCGTCGATGATCTACATGATCGAATCGCAGATTGCCCATCTGGTGGCGGCGCTCGATCACATGGCGCGCCGCGCGATCGGTGCGCTTGAACCGACCCGCGACGCACAGCATGCGTGGACGCGCGAGGTGGACGCACGCATGCAGCACATGGTGTGGGTGGAAGGCGGGTGCGCCAGCTGGTATCTCGATCGCGGTGGGCGCAACAGCACCCTGTGGCCGGGTTTCACGTTCGCGTTTCGGCGTGCGGTGACACACTTTCGGCCCGAGCATTATCACGGCGTGCCCGTGACATCCGCCGCCACGTCGCCCATCGTGTCGTAACCCGCGCTGTTTCAACCCCCACGCCGCCGTATGGCGCTCCGGCATGGGCCGTAGCGGCCAGCTTCTCCTTCCTTCGATGCTCATGCGACCGCTCACTCTCGTTGCCGCCATGACCCTCGCGCTCTGTCTGGGCCAGGCGCCGCTTGCCGCCCAGGCGCTCGCCCACACGCACGGCGCAACCGATACGCGCATGCCCACGGAGGGGGGACAGGCCGCCTTTGCGGCCATCGCGGGGGTCGTGAAGATCCTCGAGGCGGATCCATCCACCGACTGGTCGAAGGTCAATCTCGAGCGGCTACGACTGCACCTGCGTGACATGGACCTCGTGGCCCTGCGCAGTGCCGTCACCGCCTCGCCCGTGGTCGGAGGCGCCACCTTCGTGGTGCGCGGCACCGGGGAGACGGTTGCCGCCATCAAGCGGATGACGGCGGCGCATGCGAGCATGGTCGAGATGATGGGCGGACCCCGCATGGCGCGGACCGAACTGCCCGACGGCGTGCGTCTCGTGGTCACCGCGCGCGACTCGGGGTCGGAGGCGGCTATCGCGCGCATCCGCGGGCTCGGGTTCATCGGGCTGATGGCCAGCGGCGACCATCACCCCATGCACCACCTCATGCTGGCCCGCGGCGAGGCAATGGCCGACCACGGCCACCGCTGAACGGGGCGCGCCCGAGACGCCGGCTCGTCCCGTATCTCGGGGCAACGCCGGTGCGTGCGATCGCGTAGACTTGAGTTGGCCGGGGCCGCGGTGGCGCCGGCTCCCCTCGTGACTCGATCCATATGTCCCGACCCTCCCCGCGCTCGAGGTCCGCTCTGGGCCGCCCGGGCCGCCTTGCCAGCGGACTGCTTGCGTCGCTCGCGTCCGCGTCGCTCGCCGTCGCGCCCAGCCTTCTCGCCCAGGGGCTTCCGGCCGACTCTCTGCTGGTCCGGCCGCTCACCTTCCGCAACATCGGCCCCGCGTCGATGAGCGGTCGCATCACCGACATCGCAGTGGTCGAGGCCCCGCGCGCCGTGCGCGGCGGACGCCTCGGCACGGTGATGTACGTGGCGGTCGCGACGGGTGGCATCTGGAAGACCACCAACGCCGGGCTCACTTGGACCCCCGTGTCCGATTCCATCGGCGTGGGTTCGATCGGGGCCGTCGCGGTGGCCCCGTCGAATGGCGACGTGGTGTGGGTGGGCTCGGGCGAGTCCAACAACATGCGCAGTTCGTCGTACGGTATCGGTGTGTTCAAGAGCACCGACGGCGGCAAGTCGTGGTCGAAGCCCATGCTCCCCACGTCGCAGCACATCGGGCGCATCGTGATCGATCCGCGCGATCCCGATATCGTGTACGTGGCGGCCATGGGCCCGCTCTGGGCCCCGGGTGGTGACCGTGGCGTGTTCAAGACCACCGACGGTGGCAAGACGTGGACGAACACGAAGAGCCTGTCCGAGCATACGGGCTTCACCGAACTGGTGATGGACCCGAACAACCCGGATATCCTGTACGCCGCGTCGTATCAGCGGGAGCGTCGCGCCTATGGGTTCCTGCCCAGCGGTCCCGAGAGCGGCATCTGGAAGACCATCGACGCCGGCAAGACATGGACGCGGCTCACGCAGGGCCTGCCGAGCGGTGACGCGGGCCGCATCGGGTTGTCGGTGTGCCGCTCGCGCCCCAATACGCTCTACGCCAGCGTACATGCAAAGGGCACGGCCAACGGGTTCTATCGCACGGACGATGCCGGTGCCACGTGGAAGCAGGTGGATCGCAGCAACGGCACGGCGTGGTACTACTCGCAGGTGCGGTGCGATCCTACCGACGCCGAGCATGTGGTGCGCCTCAACGTGGGCAGCACCGAATCGTACGACGGCGGCAAGACGTGGCGTCCGTATGCAGGCGGCGGTGGCGTGCACAGCGATCATCACGCGCTCTGGATTAACCCGGAGGACCCCGATCACCACGTGATGGGGAACGACGGCGGCATGGACATCACGTACGATCGTGGCCGCACCTGGTATAACGTGGAGAACATCGTGGGCGCGCAGTTCTACGCCATCTCCGTGGATGATCAGTGGCCCTTCTACCACGTGTACGGCGGCTTGCAGGACAACCAGACGTGGGGTGGCCCCAATCGCACGCGCAACAGCTTCGGCCCCACCAATGCCGACTGGGCGCGTATGGCCGGTGGCGACGGTTTCTTCAATGTGGCCGACCACTTCAATCCGAACGTGGTGTACGCCGAATCGCAGAACGGCGGCATCGTGCGCTACAATGCGCGCACCGGACAGACCAAGGGGATCAAGCCGCCCCAGCGTGACGGTGAGAAGCACCGCTACAACTGGAGCGCGCCGATCGTTCCGTCGCGCCACTCGGGTGGCACGGTGTACTTCGCCGCCAATCATCTGTTCAAGAGCACCGATCGCGGCGACGCGTGGAAGACGATCAGCCCCGATCTCACGCGCAACCTGAATCGCAACCAGCTGCCCATGCGCGGCAGTGTCCCCCCGCGGGATGCACTGGGTCTGCACGAGGGCACGGCGGCGTTCGGCAACATCAGTGCCGTTTCGGAATCTCCGCGACGCGCCGGCGTCCTCGCTGTGGGCACCGACGATGGGGTGATCGCCGTAACGCGGAACGACGGCGGTAGCTGGACGCGCGTGACGAGCTTCCCCGGGGTACCTGACACGACGTACGTGAGCGGTGTCCAGCTGTCGAAACACGCCGACGGCGTAGTGTACGCGACCTTCGACGGACATCGCAGCAACGACATGAAGCCGTACGTGTACAAGAGCACCGACTTCGGTCGTACCTGGACGAGCATTACCGGCAATCTCCCGGCAATGGGCTCGGTGCAGGTCGTCCGCGAGCATCATCGTCAGCCCAACCTGCTGTTCGTGGGGACGGAATTCGGGGTGTTTTTCACGGTGGACGGCGGCACCACCTGGACGCCGATCCGCAGTGGCATGCCTGCCGGTGTCCCGGTGTGGGATCTGCACATCCAGGAGCGCTGGAACGATCTCGTGGTGGGGACGCACGGACGTGGCGTGTACATCCTCGATGATCTCTCGCCGCTCGAACACCTCGCCGAAGCGCGCACGGCGCAGGCGGCGTATCTGTTCCCGGCTCGTACGGAGCTCGCCTTCCAGCTCGACAACAGCCGCATCAGCGGCATGGGGTCCACCGGCTTCACCGGGCAGAACCCCGAGCACGGTGTGCGTCTTGCCTACCTGATCAACAGCGTGTCCGCTGACGCGAAGGGCAAGCTGGAGATCGTCGATGCCGGTGGCCGCGTGGTGCGCGAGCTGCCGGTCAACACCAAGCCCGGTCTCTATCGCCCGGTGTGGGATATGCGTGTGGGCGCGCCGCTCACGGGGGCCGCTGCGGCGGCGCCGGCCGGCGGTCGCGGGCAGGGTGGTGGGTTCGGAGGCGGCTTTGGTGGCTTCGGCGGTGGCAACCGCTCGTACCCCGCGGTGCCGGGCAACTACACCGCGCGTCTCACGATCACGCCAGCGAGCGGCGCGGCGACGGTGCTCACACGCCGCTTCACGTTGCTCCCCGACCCCGAGCAGACCATGTCGGGTGGCGAACTGCGATCACTCGACGCCTTCCGGCTCGAGGTGATCACCTTCCAGCGCAAGGTGACGGAGGCGCAGAACAGCGCGGACAGCACCATCCGCTCCTTCGCGTCGCTGAAGCAGGTGGCCACGAAGGACAGTGCCAAGCTCACGCCGGCGCTCAAGGACCAGCTGGCGTCGATCGATAAGGTACTGAGCGGCTTCACGCGGGAGATCGGTGCTACGCCGGCCGCACGCGCGGCGCAATTCCAGGCGCGCAGCGCCGGGGCGACGCCGCCGGAGCTCGACATGGAAGACGAGAACCGCGGGGCAAGCGGCGCTCCCGACATGTCGTTCAGTGGCCGACTCGGCACACTCAACTCGGTGGTGAGCGCCAGCTTCCCCGTGAGCGCGGCGCAGCGCTCGCTGCTCGGACAGTTGCGCCGAGAACTCACGTCGCAGGCGGCCGAGGTGGCGAAGGTGAAGGCCACGTCGCTGCCGGCGCTCACGAGCGCACTCAAGGTCGCTGGCATCGCGGTGCCGTAACGGCGGAACAGCTCGTCGAGGTACACGGAGGGCGGAGGACACGGGGAACGGCCCGTGCCCTCCGCCCTCGTCGCTTTTCTGTTCCCCGTATCTCCGTTTC
>Ga0078894_10002050_pt1 | contig 15150 bp, 13 predicted proteins | sample LauGreSu1BDMLBSD_2_FD_67506 | JGI IMG/M metagenome (GOLD analysis project Ga0078894, IMG submission 67506) | Freshwater lake microbial communities from Lake Michigan, USA - Su13.BD.MLB.SD (version 4) (version 4) | ecosystem: Environmental > Aquatic > Freshwater > Lake | place: Lake Michigan... | reverse complement strand
CTATGCGGAACTGCAGCGGCTGCAGGACGAGCTTGGGCGCGCGGTCGGCGGACTTTTCGGTCCGGTGAGGGCCTTCCAGCAGGCGAATTAAGGCCCCGTTCGGGAAGCCGCCGCGGCGGCCTCAGGCCGGCAGTTCCCACCCGCGCCGGGGCGTGCGGCTCAGGAACGGGTCGGCGGCGCGCGTGTTGGTGACCCGCATCGCGTCGGCGTCCCAGACCAGCTTCCGGCCGGCCCGGAAGGCCACGTTACCCAGGTGGTTCGACTCGGTTAGCCAGCCGCCGTATTCGAAATCGGCGAGGGCCTTACCCGAGCCGCGGATGGCGTCGAGCCACTCCCGGTGGTGAGAGGACGTCCGTGGCAGGAAGGGCGCGGGGCGCGGCGCGGTAGCGAAGTCGGCCTCGGGCAGGAGGACGTGCTTACTGTAGTCCGAGAGCAATTGGCCTTTCGCACCGATGAAGAGCACTCCGTTGGCCCAGCGCGGGATCCGCTCCTCGCGCCAAGGGGCTGGGCGCTCCTCGCCCTGGTGCCAGGTCATCCGGACCGGCGGCAGGGCGCCGCGGGCCGGGAACTCGTAAACCGCGCGCATCGAGGCGGGGGCGATCTCCGGGTGCGGCTCCGGGCCGAAAGCCTCGACGGTGAGAGGTGCCCGCAGGTCCAGCGCCCAGAACGGGAGGTCATTCCAGTGGGAACCGAGATCGCTCATCGTCCCGTTGCCGAAGTCCCACCAGCGGTACCACTTCGGTCCGGGCACGTAGACCTCGTTGAAGGGCCGCTCGGGTGCAGGGCCGAGCCACAAGTCCCAGTCGAGGTCCGGGGGCACCGGCATTGCGGGCGGTCGCGCCGTGACGTGCACGCGGTCCTGGTTGGCCTTCGCGGCCTCCGCGCCCTGTAGCCCCCAGGCGCGGGAGACCCAGACGTGAACCTCGGTTACGGGCCCGATGACGCCGCCGCGGATCAGCTCCACGACCCGGCGAAAGTTTTCGCTGGCGTGGATCTGAATGCCCATCTGCGTGACCACGCCCGCCGCGCGGGCCGCCGTACGCACGAGGCGCGCTTCGTGGACGTTGTGCGTGAGCGGCTTCTCGCAGTAGACGTGCTTTTTGGCCTTGAGCGCTAGGAGCGTCGCGAGTGCGTGGGTGTGTTCGGCGGTGCTGACGACCACGGCGTCGAACTCGCGTTCCCGGTCGAAGAGCCGGCGGAAGTCGCGTTCCTGCCGGGCCCTCGGATGCGCGGCCGCCGCGGCCGCGAGGCTGCGGGCTGAGACATCGCAGAGGGCGACGATGTCCTCGGAACCGACTCCCTTCAGGTTGCCACCGCCGCGACCGCCGGTGCCGATGACTGCGAGCCGCAACCGGCTGTTGAGGTTCTGGCCGCGGAGGAAGGCCGGCGCGGCCAGCGCGGCGGCGGCGCGACGGGTGAACTGGCGTCGGGTCAGGAACGGGTCGGGGGTTTTCATCGGGGTGAATTCAAAGATCGAGGACGCGATCCATCCGCGTGGCCACGTCGGCGAGGTAAGTCCAGTCGCCGCCCTTGACCTCCGCGGCGGCCCATCCCGCGAAGCCGATCCGGACCAGCTCCGCGCGCACGGCGGGCCAGTTGATGCTGCCTTCGCCCAGCGGGACATCGAAACCCTTCTGCATCCCTTCACGCATCGCTCGGCCCAAGTCGTACTCCTTAACGTCGAGCTTCAGGATCCGGCGGCCGAGGACCTCGGCCCAATGCTCGGCGACGCCCCAGCGCATCAGGTTGCCGACGTCGAAATGCACCTGGACCCACGGGCTGCCGACCTCGTCGATGAAGCGGGCGAGGTCGAACGGGCTGACGAGGAACGTGGCCCAGACGTTCTCCACCAGCAGCCGGATGCGCGCGCGTTCGGCGAGCGGGGCTGCCTCGCGGAGCTGGTCCCGGCAGCGCTCCCAGTTGCGGACGAGGGAAGTCTTTTGGTCGTAACGGGCGACCACGAGCATCGAGTCACCGCCGAGGCGGCGCGTGAGTTCGATGCCGTCGCCGAGCGCCTCGGTACGGGCGCCGACCGTTCCGTCTATCACCAGCCCGCTCGCCCGGCTGGCGGCGAGCCAGTCGGCCTCGTCCGTGACGTGGCTGAGGCTCGGCTCGACCCCGTCGAACCCGCACTCGCGCAGCCGACGGAAGGAGGCCTCGAGCGGCTGGCCCTTGGCTCCGGTGACCATACCCCACTTCAGCGACTTGCGGATCCGGCCCGTGAACTGACCGGCGGTGGCGCGGGGTGCTAGGGCGGTGGCTGAAAGGGCGGCGGAGTGCAGGAAGTGGCGGCGGAGCATTGTTCAACCGGGGTTGGGGGTGGAGGGCGCGCGATCAAAGTACAGTCGCACCTCGGCGCTCGGAGCCTGCAGAAGCTGTTGCGCTCGCTGCAAGGCGCGCTTCGTGGCGAGGTTGGGGTTCTCTGCGGAAGGAAAGACATTCTCGGCGCCGAGCTTCGCGAGCAGCCCGCTATTCCGCAGGACGCGCAGTACATCCTCCTGCACGCCGCTGATCAGGAGGTGGCGTCCGGTCTGGCGCATCCAGTCGTCGAGCGCGTGCAGGGCGAAGACCGTCGTCGCGTCGAGGTGACGGGCGCTCCGGAGGCGCAGGATCACAACCCGCAGGTCCTCCTGCTCGAGGCGCTGACGGATCTGCTCTTGGAAGAGGTCTGCGGCCCCGAAGAAGAGCTCCCCCTCCACATGGATGATCGCGATCTGCGGGTGCGCGCGGACTCCCTGCTCGGGGAGCTGGGCCAGTCGGTCATCCGCGTCGAAGGTGTACTCCACGAGCTTGGGCGTGGAGGCCTTGCGCAGCGCGAAGGCCAGCGACGCGCCAATCCCGAGGTAGATCGCGGTGTCCAGCGGCAGTAACAGCGCGGCGGCGAAGGTCAGGCCAAGGACGATCGCGTCGGAGCGCGTCGCGCGGGCGGCGATCCGGATGTGCGACCAATCGATCATCCGCAGACCCACGAGGACCAGGGAGGCCGCGAGGGCGGGGATGGGGATGTGGTTGAGGAAACGGGACGAGAGCAGCAGGGCGACTAGCAGCAGCAGGGCCGCGGCCAGCCCGGCGATCCGCGTGGCCGCGCCGCTCTGGACGTTGACCGCGGAGCGCACGAAGGAGACGGAGCCCGGGATCGTTCCAAAGAAGGCGTTCGCGAGGTTGCCAGCGCCCAAGCCCATTACCTCGCGGTTCGCGTCGATGGTGTCGCCGTGGCGCGGCGCGTATCCCTTGGCGAGCGACACGGCCTCGATCATCCCGAGCAGGGCGATCGCGAGCGCGGTGCTCAGGATGGTGCGCAGCAGCGGCAGATCCTCGGGCCCGAACGGCACCCCCGCGTACTCAGGCAACACGGCGTCCAGTGCCCCCTGATCAGCCAGGGTTGGAATGTTCAAACCACGCAACTGCGGTACGTGCCAGCTCAGTAGGGTGATCGTCACCAAGCCGAGCAGCACCCCGGGCCACTTCGGTCGCGCGGCCCGGAGCAACAGGTATAGCGCCAGCGCGGCGCCGCCGGTCAGCGGCACGGCGTAATTGAAGTCCAGCCGGGCGATCTGCTGCAGCCCCGTCCAGAGCTGGATGAGCATCGGCTGGCTGCGGTCGCGGGGGATGCCGAAGAGGCCGTGCAGCTGCGTGATCACCAGCAGGACACCTGTGGCGGCGGAGTACGCGATTACCACCGAGCGCGAGATAAACTGGGTCACCTGGCCAAGGCGGAGCAGCGCGGCGAGGATTTGCAGGACTCCGATGAGGCCGGCAAGGACGACCGCGAGCTCGAGGGGCGTCAGCGCGGTGGCGCGGCCGTAGTGGATCGCCGACGCGACGAGCAGCGTGACCGAGTTGGTCGCGCCGAAGATGATCACCCGCGAGGAGAAGTAGAGCGCGGAGACGAACGCGCCGACGATCGCGCACATCAGCACCGTGGTCGGGGGCAACCCCAAGACCAGCGCAAAGCCCAGCACCTGCGGGATGGAGACCAGGGTGACGGTCAGCGCTGCCTGCAGGTCCCGCCGCAACTCAACCCGGCTATAGCCCCGCAACTCACCGCCCAGCCGGGGGAGGAGCAGACGCCAGTTGGGCTTCAGGCTGTCGAGCAGCGGGGAGGCGTCGATCACGCGCTCGAGGCAACCAGCTCCGGTCAGGCGAGGCAAGCGCCCCGGCGTTGGCGGTGGGTTCGGTCAGCGCCGCGCGTCGGCGAGGAACCGCACGAGCAGGGTGCGGAAGCGTTCGATATCGAGAGGCTTTGTCAGGTGCTCGTCCATCCCGGCCGCGAGGCATTGCTCGCGCGTGCCGCGGGCGAGCGATGCGGTGAGCGCGAAGATGGGCACCCGCTGGCCCGGGGGCTCCGCCTCTCGGATGCGCCGGGTGGCCGCGAGCCCGTCCGTTTCTGGCATATGCAGATCCATCAGGATGACATCGAGCCCGCCGCGGGCGGCCCGGCGGATCGCGGCCTCGCCGCCCTCCGCGACCTCGGTCTGGAATCCGTGGCGTTGCAGGAACAGCTCGAGCAGCAGGCGGTTGGTCTCGAGGTCGTCGACGATCAGCACGCGCGGGCCTCGAGAGCCGAGATCCGGCGCCACTGCGGTGGGAGGCAGCTCACTCCGCGCCGCGGGACGCAGGGGCAGCGCGACGATAAACTCCACGCCGCCGGGCGCATCCCCGTCGACGGTGATCTCGCCGTCCATCAGGCGCACGAGGCGGTAGGCGAGCCCGAGTCCTAGCCCGGGTTGCCCTGGCGCGGCGCCCTGCGTTCCGCGCGCCGCGGCGAAGGTCGGGAACAGCTCGGCCTGCCCCCGTTGGCCTTCCCGGGGAAGGGATTCCTTGATGCGCAGGCGCAGCTCACCGGTCCCGTGGGCGAACTTCGGGGCGGTCCAGATGGCGGCGAGCTCGACCGCGCCTCCCGGAGAAAAACCGATGGCGTTCCCGAGCAGCTTCGCGACCACCTGCGCGAAACGCCGCCGGTCCCCCCACACCAGCACTTCCGCGAGGCCGTCGGCCGAAAGTTGCGTCGGGCAGGTGGGGGCCGTGCCCTTTGTCCGCTGCTGCGCCACGCAGGCGTGCAGGACCTCGAGCGGGGCGAAGGGGCGCTCCTCCAGACCGAGCCGACCCTGCTCCAGCCGTGCGTAGTCGACCAGATCCTGCAGCACCCCTTCCATTTTGGTGGCGTGATCCAGAATTGCCTCGACGTGCTCCCGTTGACGGCCGTCCAGCGGGGTGGTGCCGAGGCCTTGCGCGCCCGCGCGCAGGTCCTGCAGCGGGGCGCGGAGCTCCTGTTCCGCGACCGTGAGGAAATCGTCCCGCAGCCGCTCCGAACCGGCCTCGCTCGAGGCGGCCCGCAGGAGTTGCGCCTCGGTGGCCTCCCGCGCTTGCTCGGCGCGCCGGAGGCGCTTGCGCTGTCGGAACGCGAGGTAAAGGAGAAGGCCCGCGGCGGCTGTCTCCCCGATCAGCACCAGCCGGACGGTTAGCAGCGACGCGAAGGACACGTTGGCGTCCTCGTCGAGCAGGAAGGTCGCGGCCTCCGCGAGCACCGCTCCAATGAGCAGGATGCCCCCGACGAGACACAGCTTGCGCAGCCAGTCCCCGGCGCGGGGGTAAACTTTGGGAAGGAGCCCTCGCGCCCGCACTAGCCCGATCACCGCAAGCGCAGCTGCGCCCAGCGCGTCGAGGCGCCACTCCAAGAACCAGCGGGAGAGCTCGGTCTTTAAGGACATTCGAGGGACGCCCCAACGGTCAGTCGCGCCTCCCAGTGGCGACAAACTGCGCTTTTACGTATTTTTGATCACGGCATCCCCGCGGGCTACGTGATTCCACGTAGCGGGGTGCGGGATCCGCTTACTGCGCCCGACGGGCAGTGCGGCGAACGGTGGGCGTCTCGCCTGCGGGCAGCGCGAGCAAATCGTACTCCTCGGCGCCCGTGATTCGGACCTCGGCGAAGTCGCCGACGGGAAGAGTGAGGGGCACGTAGACGCGGCCGTCGATGTCGGGCGCGTCGCCCTCGGCGCGGGCGACCCCCGGCTCATCCACCAGCACGCGGCGGCACTGGCCCACGGCGGAGGCGTTGAGCTCCGCGGCGATGGTGCGCTGCAACGCCATTAGTCGGTGCCAGCGCGCCTCCTTCACCTTCGCCGGGACCTGCGCCTCCATTTTGGCGGCGCGGGTGCCCTCCTCGGGGGAGTAGCGGAAGACGCCGAGTCGCTCGAAGCGGGTCTCCCGGATGAAGGCGCAAAGTTCATCGACGTCGGCCTCGGTCTCCCCGGGAAAGCCGGTGATGAAGGTGGTGCGAAGGGCGATGCCGGGCACGCCCGCGCGGATCCGCCGGATAAGGTCGCGGATGTGGTCCCCGGAGGTCTCGCGCTGCATCCGGGCGAGCATCGCGTCGCTGATGTGCTGCAGCGGCATATCGACGTAGCGGGCAACCTTCGGGCAGGCGGCGATCGTGGCGATCAACTCGTCGCTCCAGTGCGCGGGATGGGTGTAAAGCAGGCGGATCCAGAAGTCGCCCTCGATGGCGTTCAACTGGCGCAAGAGGCTGGTGAGGGCGGCGCCGCGGCTCGAGTCAACCGGCGTGCGCGGGCCGGGGCGCTGTTCCCAAGTGTCCATCCCGAAGTAGGTCGTGTCCTGCGAGATCAGGTTGATCTCGCGCACGCCCTCCTTGACCAGCTGCCGGGCCTCCGCGACGACGCTCTCGATCGTGCGGCTGCGGTGGCGGCCGCGGATCTGGGGGATGATGCAGAAGGTGCAGGGATGGTTGCAGCCCTCCGCGATCTTGAGGTACGCGAAGTGACGTGGCGTGAGCCGGAAACGCGGAGTGTCGTAATCCGGGATGAAGGTGGATCGGCCCTGGATGAAGACCGGAGGCCCGTCCGCGGCCCGCTCCCGCGCGAGCAGGCCCTCGATGATCGGCGCCACGGTGGTCACCTGGTCGAGGCCGATGAAGGCGTCTACCTCGTCCTGTAGCTCCGTGCGCAGGTCGCCCGCGAAACGCTGCGCCATACAGCCGGCAACGATCAACTTCTGCTGGCGCCGGCGGCGGCGCATCCCGCGCTGCCGGTGGACCTCGAGGATGTGCCCGATCGATTCCTCCTTCGAGGAGTCGATGAACGAGCAGGTGTTGACGATGACCACGTCCGCCTCGTCGGCACCGGGCACGACCGACATCCCGGCCTGCTGCAGGTGGCCGACCATAATCTCGGAGTCGACCAGGTTCTTGGCGCAACCGAGGGAGATGAGGCTAACCTTGACCATCCGGGAAAAGAAAAGGCCCCGCGGGCGCGGAGCCGGGAGTCCTAGGGGGTGGGCCCGCCCTTACTTCTTCTTGCCGGCGACCTTCGCCCGCTCCTTGCGGCGCTTCAGGTAGGCGGCCCGGCGTTTGCGTTTGATGTGCTTGTTGAGTTGTTGGCCCATTGTGGTGTCAGGTGGTCGCGGACGATTCAGATGGCGGCGCGCCGAGTCAAGCGCCGCGCGCGGGGTCAGAGCACGGGCCGCCAGCCGAGACGGTCGCGGAGACTGAGCAGCCACCCCGCGTCCTCCGGGTGCCGCCGCCGCGCCGTGTCGAAGCGCGCCGCTAGCGCCGCGTCTGGGTCCTCGCCGCGCGCGCGCGCCGCGGAGGCGACCACGGTCGCCTCCTCCCGGAATTCCTCCCTTTCCTCGGTCGTCATTCTCACGCGGGGGAAATGACGCGCCGCCGTGGCGAAAGGTTCCGACGGCGCCACGCTTGACCCGACGCCGCGCCCCGGCTGAGCGTCGGGGATGGCCGTCAAGACCCCGTGGGCCCTGCCGCTGTTGACCGTCGGGTTGCTCGCCCGCGATCCCGTGCTGGTGGACTTCACCCGGCTGCAGCTCGATCCGCACTACTGGAGCGAGGGTGCGGCGATCGGCGACCTGAACCGCGACGGCCGGCCGGATGTGGTGTCCGGCCCGTACTGGTGGGCGGGACCGGACTTCCGCGAGCGCCGCGAATTCTACCCGCCCGCGCGCACGACGACGGTGAAGGATCCGGAGGGGCGGTCCCGCACGTTTCCCGGCTACGAGGGGGCGCTGGGGCTCAAGAACGCCTACTCGACCGACAATTTCTTCGCGTTCGTCCACGACTTCGATGGCGACGGCTGGAACGATGTTCTGACCTACGGGCTCCCGCACACCCCTGCCTACCTCTACCTGAACCCACGGGAGCGAGGCGGTCACTGGCCCCGCCACACCGTGCTCAACGAGGTGGACAACGAGTCGCCGACCCTGGCCGACCTCGACGGCGACGGGCGGCCCGAGATTGTCTGCGTCAATGGAGGTAACTTCGGCTACGCGCGTCCGGATCCACTCGATCCGAGCCGGCCGTGGCCGTTCCGGCCGATCACCCGCGCCGGGAACTGGCAGCGGTTCACGCACGGGCTGGGCGTCGGCGACGTTAACGGCGACGGCCGGCTGGATGTGCTCTTTAAGGACGGCTGGCTGGAGCAGCCTAGGGATCTCGCGGGTGACCCGGAGTGGCGCTGGCACCGTATCCCATTCGCCCCGGCCGCGGCCCAGTTGTTCGCCTACGACGTCAACGGGGATGGCCGCGCGGACGTCATCACGGCCCTAGCCGCCCACGGTTTCGGCCTCGCCTGGCACGAGCAGCTGGCGGAACGGGACGCCCAGGGCTCGCCGCTCTTCCGGCCGCACATCTTCATGAATCAGCGGCCCGATGAGAATCGCCACGGCGTGACCTTCTCCGAGCTGCACGCGGTGGAGCTCGCGGACGTGGATGGCGACGGCCTGAAGGACATTATCACCGGCAAATGCTTTTGGGCACACGGTCCCTCGGGTTCCCCGGACGGGGACGCGCCTGCGGTGCTGTATTGGTTCCGGCTACAACGCGGTCCGGGCGGCCAGGTGGATTGGGTGCCGCAGCGGATCGATGCCGACTCTGGCGTGGGGCGGCAGATCGCGCTCGGGGACGTCAACGGCGATGGCCTTCCCGACGTCGCGATCGGCAACAAGAAGGGAACGTTCCTTTTCCGCAGCCAGTCGCGGCCCGTGGATCGCGCCACCTGGGAACGCGCGCAACCTGCGGTCCTCTATCCCGGCGCGGTGCGCCACGAGTTGCGGGCCGCGGACCTCGTTGTCCACACGCGCCGCTCGGCCGAGGTCGCGCAGGCCCGGAGCGCGGCGGTGGAGAATCCGGCGCGGCCGGGCGCGGGCGAGGCGCCGCGCGATGGGCGAGGGGAGCCGCTAGACACTGGTTTCGAGCGCGGCGACCTGCGCGGCTGGACGGCAGTGGGTGCCGCGTTCGAACGGCAGCCGGTGACCGGGGACGCCGTGTTCGCTCGTCGGGCCCCGATGCGGAGCGGTCACGTGGGGCGTCATTGGGTGGGTTCCTACGAGGATGGCCGAGGTGACGGCGCGACCGGGACGCTTACCAGTCAGCCCTTCCGCATCAGCCACTCGCGTGCGAGCTGTCTGCTCGCGGCGGGCGCCTATGAATCGCTGCGTCTCGAACTGATCGCGGCGGGCACGGGCGAGGTATTGTTGCGCGTGTCGGGCGCCGAGCTGCGCCGGAAGGTGCCGGGAAACACGGAAACGATGCAGCCGGTGATCCTTGATCTCTCGGCGCTGCGGGGCCGGGAGGTCGCGCTCCGGCTGGTCGACGAGCAGGCCGGGGGCGCTTGGGGGCATCTCAATTTCGACGACTTTCTGCTTCACGCGGAGGATGCGGCGCTGCCCGCGGGGCCTGTCTTCACGTCGGGGCCACGCTGAGGGGGCGCTCAGGCCGGGCCCGCCGCTTCCGCGGCGAGAATCCGGTTCCCATCGCGCCGCCAGCGGTAGACGAGCGGGCCGCGCTGGCGTTCCAGTTCCTTGCAGAGCCCCGGGGCCTCGCGGCGGGTGACCTCAAGTTCGGCCAAACCGTCCAGACCGCAGTTGAGCAGCCGGGCGTACGGTTTGAAGTGTTCGACGCGGCCGATCACCCGGGAAGCCCCTGCGGGGTAAGTGCCCGCCGTCCGATCGAGGGCGAGGAAACAGTAGGGGAGGCTCCGGAGGTCGATGCCCGCGCGCTGGCCGAACCGGACCCAGCGGGAGTCCGCGAAGATCTCGGCCGGGGGCGGCGCGAAGAAGTGGCACCAGTGCCGTTCCTGGCCGGCCGAGAACATCGGGCACGGGCCCGCGATCGTGCACGGTGCCACCAACGAGAAACGGGCCCGCCAGCGCTCCCGCTCCGCCCCGAGCCGACGGCTCACGTCACGGGTCCCCGGCTCAACCCACAGCACCGCGTCCGCCCGCGCGATCAGCCGGCCTAACTCTTCCCACGCTGCGGGGGCCAGCTCGTTGAGGACGTGGCTTAGCAGCAAGAGGCCGATCGGCTCGTCCCCGGCGAGGAAGTCAGGGGTGGCGGTTCGGACGTCCAAACCGGGAAACTCTTGGCGGGCGGATTCCGCGGCGAAGTCGATCGCGAGCGGGGAGTGGTCCCAGACCGTCAGGGAGCCGAAGGACTCCGCCCCCCAGGCGCCCAGCAACCGGCGTCCGGCGACGCCGCTCCCGCAGCCCCAGTCGAGCACCGCGCGCCCTCGGGGCGACCAGCCGCGTCCCCGGAGTTCCCGCAGCACTTGGTCCCATTTCCAGCCGATGCGCTCGCCGAACGTCAGGTCATAGCTCGCGAGGTCGGAGCGTGACCGCCAATACGGCTCGGAGCCTGGGCCGGCGAGGAACCGTGCGCGCAGGCGATCGAGCGCGGGCCAATCCAACTCGTCCCAGCTCATCGCGGCGAGGCGGGGTTGGCCACAAGGTCGAAACCCAAATGCCGCGCGAGCGCCTGCGTGCGGATCCCGTAGGCGGCCGCGAACTCACGGACGGCGGCGGCCTTCCCCGCATCCCCCAAGCGCCGCTGGCGCAGGCCGGAGAGCAGCAGATTCTTGGCGGTGTGTTCCGCCCCGGTGAACTCCGCGACCTGGGTGGCATAGCCGGCCCACTCCAGCAGGAGGGCCCGCAGGGCATCGGTGGCGAATTCGGCGTGGCGCTCGCGGAAGATGCCGTGGCGCCAGACGGGCGCCAATCCCGGCGGGGCCTCCAGCGCGGGCCGCAGCTCGTGCTGGCAACAGGGCGCCACGACGAGGAGGCGCGCGCCGGCGCGGATGCCGATGGCGAGCGCGTCGTCCGTGGCGGTGTCGCAGGCGTGCAGGGCGATCAGGAGGTCGCAGGGCTCGTCCCGCGAGGGATCGAGTCGTCCGGCGACGAACGCGAGCCGGTCCCGCAGGTCGTGGCGCTCGGCGACCTGGTTGCAGAACGCCACCAGCTCGGGGCGGGCCTCGAGCCCGCGCACGCGGAAGCCGGGGCCCAGAAGGTGTGCGAGGGCGAACGTGAGGTAGCCCTTGCCGGAGCCCGCGTCGATCACCTCCAACGCCCTCCCGTCACGCTCCTTCGCGCTTTCCGGCGGGAAGGCCGTGTGCAGCAGCGGTTGCAGCAGCGCGGCGAAATGCTGGATCTGGCTCAGCTTGCCCGCCATTCCCGCGCGCGGCCGACCATCCGGATTGGTAACCCCGAGGTCCTGCAGCCACGGGGTGGAGCCGGGCAGGACGTGATCCTTGGGCCGGTCGTGTTGCCCCCGCGCCGGCGGCACGAGATCCGGTTGTGCGGGCAGGGAGCGAAGGCGCGGGCGGCCGCCGGGATTCGTTTCGAACTGATGGTGCCCGGTGGCGGTGAAGAGGTGCGCGTCGAGGAACTCCGTACCGAGCAGGCCGGCGAGCAGGTCCGCGGCCTCGGCCGGCGGCAGGTTGCGGGTTACCTCGCGGGTGGCGTGCCTCCAGATCAGGTTGACGCGGGCGCCGTCGCGCAGCTGGACGGGCCGCGCGAATAGGTTCCTCAGGGTAGGATCGGCGCTGGCGGGCTTGCCGAGGGTCAACTTGGCGAGCGTGCCGTCCGTCACGGCCGCGCTCAGCAGCTCTAGGAAGCGTTCGCGGGGCGGGCGGACGGGCATCGGGCGGGCCGGCTCAGGGCAGGAACTCGGTGGTGAGGGCAGCCGCCGCCGTCACCTTGCCGGGCTTGAGCAGCCCGAGTTCCTCCAGCTTGGCGATCTGCGCGGTGTAGCGAGCGGGGTCTAGACGGCCGACCTTGGCCGGGCCGCCGTCAGCATCACGGCCGGTGACGAGCTTCTCCTGGAGGATCATCCGCCGGGAGAAGTCCATAAACGCGTCGGTGTTCTGCGCGTGGGCTTGCTTCAGGGCGGCGTGGGCGGGGGCGGGATCGCCCTCGAGGTAGTCGCGCCAGCCGCGGATGTACGCGCGGGTGAAGGCGCGCAGCTCGGCGGGACGCTCGCGGGCGAACCGACGATTGGTGATTAGAACCGCGTAGCCGCGGAATCCTGCGTCCCACGTAGAGAGGAAGCGGGGCATCTTGCCCCCGGCCTGGGTGATGTGGAAGGGCTCCGCAATGTAGTAGCCCTGCTGCAGGGCCTCCTTGTTGCCGAGAAAGGCTGCGCTCGAGAAGTTCTGCGCCACCACGTTCACGGTCAGCCCGTACTTTCGCTTCAAGAACTCGAGGAAGGGCCAGCCGGGTCGCGCGATGATCGTCTTGCCTTGCAGGTCCTCGAAGCGCCGAACCGGGCTGTCGGCGTGCACCAGGATGCCCGAGGGATCGTCTTGGAAGACGGCCGCGAACTGCACCAGCGGGAGGCCCTCGGCCTGCTGGAGCAGGGTGCTAATGTCATCCGCTTGGCCCACGTCGGCCTTGCCCGTCGCCACGGACGGGACCACTTGGGCGCCGGGACCGCCGGGCAGCAGGACAACCTCCAGCCCCTCCTCTCGGAAAAACCCCTTGGCCTGCGCCTGGTAGAAGCCGCCGTGCTCCGGCTCCGGCACCCAGTCGAGCTGGACGGTGATGCGGGCGGGCTTATCGGCGGCGAAGACGACGCCGAGCAGGAGCGGCAGCCAGAGGAGAAACTTCATGGAGGGGAGAACATTCGCGGAAGGCGGAAAGGCAAGGGCGCGTCAGCGGTCGGTCCGCTCATAGGAGTCGTGCCAAGCGTGGAGCGCGGACCAAGAAAGGGCGAGGACGGCGGCGTTGAGGGCGAAGCCGAGCAGGCAGGTGGTGGCCGCGGTGGCGAAGAGAGCCGCGTACTTCGCCTGGCTGGCGAAGATGACCGCTTGGAAGCCGAGCCCGCCGCCGTCGCCGGCGGAGGAGCCCGCGTTCATCTCCGCGACCACGGCGCCGATTGGCGAGATGGTCGCGGCGATACGCAGCCCGGTAAAGAAATACGGCAGCGCGGCGGGGATGCGCAGGAGTAGCAGCTGCTGCCAGCGGCGCGCGCGGTACAACTGGAAGAGTTCCACGAGATTGCGGTCGGTCGCGATCAGCCCCTGCGTGGTGTTCACCACCAGCGGGAAAAAGGCGATGACGAAGGTCAGCAGCGCGACGCTGCGCAGGCCGGCGCCGACCCAAATCACGCAGATCGGGGCGAGGATCGGCAGGGGCGTCATCTGCAACGCCATCAGGTACGGGTAAAGGCTGGACCGGATCGAGGCGGAGAGGGAAAGGAGGATCGAGAGCCCGGCGCTCACCGCGACCGCGAGGGAGAAGCCGAGCAGCGCACCCTGCGCGGTGTTCGCCGTGGCGCGAAGCAGCAGGTCGCCGTGCTCGCCCCAAGCGCCCCAGACCATCCCGGGCGAGGGCAGCAGAAACCGGAGATCGTCCGAGAGGTACAGGTGCACGCCCTGCCAGACCCCGAGGAAGAGGAGCCCGGTGGCGACGGGCAGGAGGAGGCGGCGGTTCGGGCGGAGCATCGGCGGATCCGGTTCAGCCGGCGGGCGAAACCGCGCGGAGCTGCCGGGAAACCTGGGCGACTAGACGAAGGTATTCCGGCTGGAGGCGGGTCTCTGCGGTGCGCGGATGCGGGAGGGGCACGGTGACCTCCGCGTGCACGCGCCCCGGGTGGGAGGAAAGGATGAGGATGCGGTGGGAGAGAAACACCGCCTCGGCGACGGAGTGGGTCACGAAGAAGCCCGTCCAGCCGCCTGCGCCTTGGAGTGCGAGGAGTTCCTCGTTGAGGCGCTCGCGCGTCATCTCATCGAGCGCGCCGAACGGCTCATCGAGCAGCATCAGGCGGGGGGACAACGAGAGGGCGCGGGCGAGCGAGACCCGCATCCGCTGCCCGCCGGAGAGCTGCCGCGGATAGGCCGCGCCGCGGTTGCCGAGCCCGACGAGCTCCAGCAGGCGGGAGGAGGTGGCCGCGCGGTCCGCGGCGGCGGCGCCGCCTAGCCGGAGCGGCACCTCGACGTTGGCGCGGACGCTGAGCCAGGGGAGCAGGGTGGCCTCCTGGAACACGAAGGCGACCGAGGCGGCGGGGTCGCTGGCCGGCCGGCCCTCCACGCGGAGGCTGCCGGCGGTGGCGGGGGTCAACCCGGCGATCAGCCGCAGCAGGGTGGACTTGCCGCAGCCGCTGGGGCCCAACAGCGAGACCATCTCGCCGGGATGCGCCCGGAGGGAGATGTCCTCGAGGACGGGCGGGCCGTCGCCGAAGCGCTTGGCGACCGCCTGCAGTTCGACCGCGGGAGACAGGGACATCGCGCCGAGGAGGCTAAGGCCCGCGGGCGGTGTCGAGCGGGAAACTCCCGCATCACTCGTAGCGGAGGGCGTCGATTGGGTCGAGCTGGGCGGCCTTGTAGGCCGGGTAGAAGCCCGAGATGATGCCGACGAGCGCACTGCCGGCCACGGAGATGAAGATCCAAGTGGTGGGCACGAGAACGGGCCAGCCGTTGTAGGAGGAGAGTGCCTGCGAGCCTCCGACGCCGACGGCGACCCCGACCAAGCCGCCGAGGGAGCTGAGCAGGATGGCCTCGATCAGGAATTGCGTCAGCACGTCCTTGCCGTGCGCGCCGATGGCGAGGCGGATGCCGATCTCGCGGGTGCGCTCCGTCACCGAGACGAGCATGATGTTCATGATCCCGATGCCACCGACGATGAGGGAGACCCCGGCGATGCCCGCGAGCAGGCCGGTCATCGTCTTCGCGGTGGCGGTGGCGGCGGTCGCGAGCTCCTCCTGGGTGCGGACGGTGAAGTCGGGTTCGCGCCCGCGGCGGCGCTGGGTGAGCAGGTCCTCCACGGACTGCTTCACCTGGGCGACCTTGTCGGCGTCGGCCGCCTGGATGCGGATCATGCTGATCGAGGTGCGGCGGGAGACCCGGCGCA
>Ga0078894_10002048_pt1 | contig 15154 bp, 20 predicted proteins | sample LauGreSu1BDMLBSD_2_FD_67506 | JGI IMG/M metagenome (GOLD analysis project Ga0078894, IMG submission 67506) | Freshwater lake microbial communities from Lake Michigan, USA - Su13.BD.MLB.SD (version 4) (version 4) | ecosystem: Environmental > Aquatic > Freshwater > Lake | place: Lake Michigan... | reverse complement strand
GCCCTGAAATTGTCCAACTGGGACACCCGGGCCGGTACCAGCGCCGACGCCAGGAAGAAAACCGGCTTGGCACGCGGGCGCGGCATCAGCTATGTGCGCTACAACGGCACAACCACCTATGTGGCGGCCGTGGCCGAAGTAGAGGTTGATCGCACCAGCGGATATGTGAAGGTGACGCGGGTGTGCGTGGGCCACGACTGCGGGCAGATCATCAACCCGGATGGACTTGCAAATCAGATCGAGGGCGGCGTGATTCAAACCGTCAGCCGCACGCTGATGGAGCAGGTCAACTGGGACCGCCGCAAGGTGACCAGCGTCGACTGGGGCAGCTACCCCATCCTGCGCTTTCCCGATGCGCCCAAGGTCGAGGTGGACATGATCAACACCCCGGGCGACGTGGCCTGGGGTGCGGGCGAACCCACACCGACGGCCATTCCGGCGGCGATTGCCAATGCAATTTATGACGCCACCGGCGCCCGGCTGCGCAGCATCCCGATCACGCCCGCCAAGGTCAAGGCTGCTTTGGCCAAGACCCAGGCCTGAGCCTCGGCGATCCCTGGCCCCGACAAGCTGCCCTTGCTTTCAGCCGGGCAGCTTGCCCAGCATGCGGTCGGAGATGATCTTGAGCTGTATCTCCGATGTGCCTTCGAAAATCTTGGTCAACCGCGCGTCGCGCCAATAGCGCTCCACCGCATGATGCGTGGTGTAACCGGCGCCGCCCAGAATCTGCAGCGCCTGGCTGCACACCCGCTCCGACATCTCGGAGGCAAACAGCTTGGTCATGGCCGCTTCGGTATCGCAGCGCAGGCCTCGATCGATTTGCATACACACATGGTAGTTGAGCTGGCGGGCGGCTTCGATCTCGGTGGCCATCTCGGCCAACTTAAAGCGCACGGCCTGAAAGTTCGCGATCGGCTGGTCAAACTGGATGCGCTCCTGCGCGTACTTGCTGGCGTCTTCCAGGGCGCCGCGCGCCAGGCCGATGGAGCGTGCTGCGGTGTGGGCGCGGTAGGTTTCCAGGCCCCGCGAGAAGGCGGCAAAAGCGCGGCCTTCCGGGCCAATGAGAGCGCTGGCCGGTATGCGGCAGCCGTCGAAAGCCAGCTCCCAGGTCTTCCAGCCGAAGTAACCGATCTTTGGGATGGGCGAGCCGGCAATACCCGCCGGAAAGCGGCCACGCGGCTTGTCGATGATGAAGGCGCTGATGCCCTCGTGCTTGCGCGCGGGATCGATCTCGGGCGAGGTGCGCGCCAGCAGGTAGATGAAATCGGCGCCATCGGCAAAGGTACACCAGTACTTGCTGCCGGTGATCACCCATTCATCGCCATCGCGCCGCGCCCGGCAAGAGACGCTGGCCAGATCAGAGCCGGTGCCCGGCTCTGACAGGGCCAGGGCCCCGAGGTACTCACCCCGGGCCACCCGCGGCATGATGGCTGCACGTTGCTCATCACTGAGCAACTGTGAGCCCATAAAGGTATTGCCGCGCGCGATGATCGAGCCCACGCTCATCCAGGCCCGCGACAGCTCCTCGGCGATCAGGCAGTACTCAAAGCAACCCAGCCCCAGACCGCCATATTGCTCCGGGATGGTGATGCCGAAATAGCCCAACTCAGCCATCTTGTCGATGAGTGAGCGCGGCATATCGCCACGCTCTGGGTCCAGCTTATTTGCCAGCGGCAAAACCTCCTGCATGGCGAACTCGCGCGCCGCCTCCTGCAGCATTTTGCGTTCCTCGCTCATGACGCTGGTGTAGGTTTCGCTGGCCATACAAGCACTCCGGAGTTTTGGGTTGACCCAGGTATGGTAATTGGCAGGCTACAGCCTTGTAATATGGCTGCTGCCAGTCCATCTGGGCTCGCGGCAAATAAATTGGCCCGCCCGATCCCAGGCCATACAGCATCTGCGACAGGAAGGAAGACCGCCATGCCTAGCCCATCACCCCTGAACCGATTGATCCGCTTGCTTGCCCTGACCCTTACCACGCTCCTGGGTACTTGCCTGGCTTGGGCCCAGAGCGATACGGGCTTTCCGGGCAAACCCATTACCTTGGTCGTAACCTACCCGCCTGGCGGTGGGGCTGATGCCATGGCCCGCCTGGTCGCGCCCAAGATGGCAGAAGCTTTGGGGCAATCGGTGGTCGTCGAGAACCGACCCGGCGCGAGTGGCCAAATTGGCGCGGCCGCCGTCGCAAAAGCACCCGCCGACGGCTACACGCTGATGCTCGACGCCTCCTCTTTTGCCGTCAACCCAGCGCTCTATCCCAAGCTCCCTTACGACAGCCTCAAGGCATTCAAGCCCATAGGCGTGATCGCCCTCTTCCCGAATGTGGTGCTGGTCCATGCGGCTTTTCCCCCTCAGAGCATCGCCGAACTGATCGCGACGGCCAAAAAGAGCAAGAACTCGGTGGCCTATGCGTCCTCTGGCAATGGCTCTGCCCAGCACCTGGCCGGCGCCTTGTTTGAATCGGCCACCGGCGTGGACATGGTGCACATCCCCTACAAGGGGGGCGGACCTGCCCTCAACGACGTCATCGGTGGGCAGGTTCCGCTGTTTTTCGGCAACCTCGCCTCCACGCTGCAGCATGTGCAAAGTGGCAAGCTGCGGGCACTGGCCGTGACCTCGGACAAACGTTCTGCCATCCTGCCCTCCACCCCCTCCTTGGCCGAAGCCGGGGTCAAAGGAGCCGAGATTTACGAATGGAATGCGGTGTTCGCGCCTGCGGCCACACCACCGGCCATCGTCAGCCGCCTGGCGAGCGCATTTCAGCGTGCGCTCGATGCGCCAGAGGTACGCCAGCGTGTAGCGCAGCTCGGCGGCGAAATGCAGCGGACAACGCCCGAGCAGGCGCAGGCCTTCATCGAACAACAAATCGCCTTGTGGGGCCGTATCGTCAAAGAGCGAAAAATCAGCATCGAATGACGGTGTTTTGGCGGGCCGCTGAGCCAGGCAGAGCGGTGCATCCCCTGGCTGTGATGGCCTGCCTAGCGCGTGAGGTTCAGCCGATAGCTGAACGCACTCGGATGGTAAATACTGCACTCGTGATGCAAGGCCTGATCAGCCAGCGTGTAGACCGTTCTCTCCACACGCAACATGGCCGAGGGTGCTTTGAGCTGGAGCCGCGCGCACTGCTCGGATGTCGCAAGGTCGGCCTGGATGTCGACCGTGGCACGCGCCACCCGCAGGCCCAGCAGGGTTTCGTACAGGGTCAGCAGATCCGCCTGCTGCAAGGCCTCCACGTCCAGGCCCTGCGAGGCCGTCGGGTGTATCCAGGTGTGGTTATCGGACAGTGGGTGGTCGTCGACGAAGCGCAGGGTATGGAGCTTCATGCAGGTCTGCCCCTCGCGCAAGCCCAGCGCAGCGCGCACATCCGCCGGGCACCGCTGGGATTTCCAGGACAAGACCTCGGTTCGCACCTGGCGGCCCTGGTGTGAGAGGGCTTCGGCCAAGCCCTGCAGGCGGCTGAGGTCTTGCACCACCAGCGCCGGCGCCACAAAAGACCCCTTGCCCTGCACCCGGGTGATCAAACCCTCGACCGCAAGATCGGCCAGGGCATGGCGCACCGTGATGCGGCTGACCTGGTACTGCGCCATCAGCTCGCTTTCGCTGGGCAGTTGGTCTCCGGTCAGCCAGCGTCCGCCATGAATGTGCGCTCGCAGACCATCGCGCACCCGGCTGCGCAGGGTGTGGCCTGTGGCAGCCGCAGCTTCTGGTCCGGAAATTGCTGAATTCGTCATGACATGTTATAACATGTTAGCCACTCACCAGCTTGGTGCGCCTTGCCCCTGGTGCTCATTGACCTCAGGAAGTAGATCTCATGTTCAACAACTCATCCCTGCGTCGCCGCCTGCTCACTGCGGCCGGTCTGTCCCTGCTGACCGGCACCTGCTGGGCGCAAGCCAGCGACTATCCGCAAAAGCCGATCAACGTCGTCGTGCCCTTCGCAGCCGGTGGCAGCGTCGACTCCGCAGCGCGTCTGGTCTTGCAGGGCATGAGCGAGCGGCTCAAGCAAAGCTTTGTGATTGAGAACGTCGCGGGCGCCTCGGGAACCATAGGCACGCAAAAAGTCGTGCGCAGCGCGGCCGACGGCTACACCCTGCTGTTTGCAGTGGCCAGCCCGATCAACGTGGCGCCCGTCGTCAGACCCTCCAGCGTCAAATACGACGCGCTCAAGGACTTGGTGCCCATCGGCGTGGCCGCCACCTCGCCCTTCGTGCTGATCGCCAATCCCAAGCTGCCCGTCCAGTCGATGGCCGATTTGGTGCTTGCAGCCAAGAAGGATCCCGGCAAGCTCAACTACGGCACCGACGGCGTCGGCACCTCGATGCACCTCACGGCCGAAATCATCAAGCTCAATGCAGGTATTGATGTGGTGCATGTCCCCTACAAAAACGGCCCCCAGGTGTTGACCGAGTTGGCGGGCGGAACGCTGGAGCTGGCGGTCATGCCTATTTCTCTGGCCCAGCCCTTCATCAAAGACGGCAAGGTCAAGGCCCTGGGCGTGACCTCCAAGACCCGCTGGCCCAGCCTGCCCAACATCCCGGCCATTGCCGAGACGGCCGGCCTGCAGAAGGTTGACGAAGACTCCTGGTATGGTCTGCTGGCTCCGGCTGGCACGCCCAATGCCATCCTCGACCGCTTGACCGTGGCCCTGCGCGAGACCTTGAAGGACCCGGCTGTGGTGGAGAAGATGAACGCGGGTGGCCTCAAGCCCATGGTGCTCGAGCGCGGCGCATTCGCGGCGCTGCTGCAACGCGAGCGCGAGGGCTTGATCGCCGCCGTCAAGGCAGCTGGCATCAAGCCCGACTAAGGCCGCAGGGCGACACAGCGATGCGGATCCCTTGAGCACAGCAGGCGCCTTGGCGCTGTCAGCATGGCTGCTGATTGCGCTGGCGGGACTGGCCATCGGCGCTACCTCCATTGGCGGCGTGCTGGTGGTACCGGCCTTACACGGCTGGTTGGGCTATCCGATCATCGACGCAACCGCCGTATCGAGCCTAGCGTTTTTCTGGACCGGGCTTTGGGCCTTGTGGCGGCTGCCGCGCATGGGCCTGGAGCTGATGCGGCGCGAGGGCCCGTGGCTGGTGGCGGCTCTGTGCGGCGCAGTGCTTGGCGCCTGGCTTGGAGGCTGGGTGCCTGCACCCTGGATCCGGGCGTGGGTGGGAATATTGGCCTTGACATCCGGCCTGTATGGTCTGTGGCGCGCTCAGGGTGCAGCGACCCTCGCCAGCGACACCTGGCCCTCAGCGCCCATGCAGGTGCTGATGGGGACCTTGGTCGGCGTGGGCTCGGCCATGTCGGGCACGGGCGGTCCGGTCATGCTGCTGCCTTTGCTGATGCTGTGGCGCTGCGAGCTTGCACGCTCGGTTCAGCTGGCCCTGGTCATACAGCTGCCGATCGCCTTAGCCGCCACCGCGACCCACAGCGCCGCGGGCCGGTTGGATCTGGGCACCGGCCTGCTGGTGGCGGTGGTGCTGCTGGCGTCGGCCGAGTTGGGTCGGCGCCTGTCCCGGCACTGGCCTGCCCGTGTCCTGCAAACCGTTACCGCCGTGCTCCTGCTGGGCACGGGCCTTTGGATGTTCTCTCTTGGATGAAGCCATGCCGCCGACACTGACACCCCATGATTTCCAGGGCGAGGCCCTGCTCCTGGCTCCCGAGTGGACCCTGATCGACGATGTGCCTCTGACCGGCCAGGCGGTGCTGATTCGCCGCGGTGTGTTTGAGGCGGTCGGCCCGGCGCAGAGCTTGCGGCAGCAATATCCGGATATGGCGATGCGATCATTACCGGGCCGCCTGCTCATGCCGGGGCTGATCGACACGCACAACCACTTGACCCAGGCCTATGGCAAGTCCCTGGCCTTTGGGGAACCCTCGGAGATCTTCAAGCGCATCTGGGTTCCGCTGGAGCAGCACCTGACCGAGGAAGATCTTTTCCTGTCGGCACAACTGTCGGCGCTTGAAGCCTTGCGAGGAGGCTTTACCACGGTGTGCGAGGCGGGCACCCGCTCCAGCGCAGGCGTGAAGGCCATTGAAGCGGCGGTGCAAGCCGTCGGAATCCGCTGCGTGCTCGGCAAGATCTGTCACGACCTGGGCGTCAGTGTGGACCAGATTCGCGAGGTCGAGGCCCAAGCCGAACAGCACCTGAGCCAGTACCCGGCGGGCAGCCGCTTGCACGCCTCGCTGGCGGTGGCCATCCCCGAGGCGGCCAGCGATGCCATGCTGCACCGGGTCTCGCGCTTGTGCCGCGAGGCGGGGGCGGCGTTTCAGGTTCATGTCAACGAGCATCTGGCCTCGGTCGAGCGTTCCCTGGTGGCCCGCGGCCTGCGACCGCTGGAGGTCCTGGCTCAGGCCGACGCGCTGGGCCCAGAGTTGCTGGCAGCCCATGTGACCCTGGTCACTCCCTCCGAGCTGCTGCAGCTGCGCGACGCAGGCGCAGCCGTGAGCTACAACCCGGTGGCCAGCAGCTGGAAAGGCAATGCTGTGGCGCCCGCCCTGCTCATGCACAAGCTGGGCCTGCGGCTGGGCCTGGGAACCGACGGCACCCGCGGCGATGCATTTCGCCTGATGGACGCGGCCGAGACTGCCCAGCGGCTGACCAACGGAATGGACGTGGGAGATTTTTCTAGCGGCGCCGGCTGGACCTGGCTGCACATGGCCAGCGCTGGCGGCGCCAGCGCCGCGCATCTCTCATCGGTCACCGGACGCATCGCCCCGGGCCTGGCCGCCGACTGCCTCTTGCTCGATGTGCAGGTGCCCGAGCTGTGCCCCTCCTGGGACCTGGGCTGGGAATTGGTGCGACTGGCCAGCAGCCGCATGATCGAGATGGTCATGGTGGGCGGACAACTGAGGCTGTGGCAAGGCTGGCCCATAGACTGGGACGCCCGGGCTCTCCTTGAGCGCGTTCAGGAGCGCGCCCGCGCGGCCGTTCAAGCAGCACCCATCGTGCGCATACACCCCGACTCGGCCCAGGCGCGCGCAGCGAGCAAGCTGGCTTGAACACGATTTGCCGGCCATGGCGCTTGCCAGTGGCGACGCCTAGCTGCGCAGGAGAGCGCGCATGTTTCTTGCAAGAAGACGGATACAGTCCAGGACTTGCTTCTCACCTCACCCACACCCCTACACATGAGCTCACTTAACTTCATCGGCGGAGAAAAAGGCGGCGTTGGCAAATCGGTCGTCGCACGGGTGTTGGCGCAGTACTTCATCGACAAGCACCAGCCTTTCATTGGCTTTGACACCGACCGCTCACACACCACCTTTACCCGCTTCTACCAGGACTACGCCTCACCGGTGATCGTCGACAGCTATGAAAGCCTGGACGCCATCGCCCTGGCGCTGGACGAGGCGAGCGATGTCAAACCCCATGTCATTGTGGACCTGGCCGCGCAAACCGCAGCGCCGGTGGGCCGCTGGATTCAAGAGTCGGACCTTTTCACGGTGATGACCGACATGGGGGTAAAGGTCAACTTCTGGCACATCGCTGACGCGGGCAAAGACTCGGTAGACCTGCTGCAGACTCTGCTCGACACCTACGGCGACGGCCCGAGCTATGTGGTGGTGAAGAATTTGGGGCGGGGCACCGACTTTTCTCAGCTGGACCGGTCAAGCGCCCTGCAAACGGCGCTTGCGCAAGGCGCGCAGGTGGTGAGCCTGGGCCAATTGCAGGAAAGCAGCATGCGCAAGATTGACCGCCAGGACGCGAGCTTCTGGGCAGCGGTCAACACCACATCCGGGCCGGACAGCCTGGGCCTGCTCGAGCGCCAGCGGGCCAAGCATGGGCTCAAGAAGACCTACGACACCCTGGAGTCTTTGCCCCTCTGAGTGGCGCTGCGCGAGCTGCACCGAATCAGACCGCTGCAAGCACGCCTTTGGTGCGCTCGCGTGAAGGCATTCACCGCTACAGAACCAGCTAAGGGGCCTCACCAAGCCCCAGATAGTCGGGGGCAAATGAGTGGATAAAAGCAAAAAAGCGCCTGCGAGGCGCTTTTTTGCGAGGGTCACAACCATCAAAAGATGAATGGCAAGTCACTTCACTTTTTCTAGGGTGCTGCAGAACGCCAGGTTGTATTGCATTGAACTCGTGGCACCGCAGTACTCGATCTTGCCGCCCTCAATGGTGCCGGTTCCGATTCCTTTGTCTGCAGAAATGACGAAACTCTTACCATCTCTCGAGATGACACCCGCCAGGTGAAGCTCAGCGCCGTTGGCGCTTTTGGTCACGCCATGAAAACTTCGCCCCTTTTGTTCCAAGAACCTGATTTCGTTTTGTAAAGGCTGCTGGAAGAAAGCGGGGGGTGATTTTTTTGTTTCTGTACCCGACCGTGTATAGGCGCCCGCGCTCGGCTTCCAGGTGCCCAAGATATTGGGAATTTCAGGCTCAGCGGCGTGACTTGCTCCTGCCAAAGCGGCGAAAGATAAGCAGATCAAAGACAGTTGCTTCATTCGATGTCCTTTCGTATGCAACGGTGATAGCTATTCAGCTAAATTTAAAAACCTCGTTACCAGTGTAACTTTTCATAAAACATTGCAACCATTGATCTACCCTCTTCCGGCGTACCACGGCGAAAAAGCCAGGAGGTTCTGAGACGAAACGGGTTTGAGACGGGTACCGGGTGTGCATGGCGATGGGGTCAGTGAGGAGCCCAAAGCAAAAAGCCCCGCGTGGTCCGGGGCTCTGAGCGCCTGACAACTCGACTGAGCGAGTTAGCAGGTCTTGTTCCGGCGGGGCAGAAGGGATTGCTCGCATAACTCGCTCACCATTGGCCCTCACAGTTTATGGAGGGGTCAAGGAACCGAACGGCCAATGCGACAATCACGAAATGGCACACCTTCGCAGCTCAAAACTGATCGCCAGCCTCGTGCTGGCGTGGTTTGCGCTGTTCCTGGGGTCTGCGATCGCCTCGTCACTCATCAAGCCCGGCAGCATGCAGGTCATTTGCGCTGCGGGCGGTGGGATGAAGCTGGTCGACACCGACACCGGAGAAGGCAAGGTAGCGGTGGCAGCGGGCTTGGATTGCCCCTTGTGCGCATCGGTTTTTGCCCCCGTACCGGACCCGGCAGCGCTTTTGCAAAAGCGCTCTCCTTTGGCAACTGCCCTGCAAGCCACTGCAGCGGCTCGTATCGCTTCGGCCACGGCGCCACCCCTGCCCGCCCGAGGGCCGCCCACCAGCGCTTCCTGACCCCCCATCCGTAACGCCTGCGACTCGCGGGTGTCCGGTTTGCGGCTGCGGATCATGCCGTAGAAGGCTGGTTAGACGATTTCATGCAAATCCCTTGTCTTCCCAGATCCTGAGCGCCAGGCTGCGCGCTTGGGCAATGGCAAGTGTGCTGCCCACTGGTACCTCACACGCGGTCACGATTTCCGCTTCGGGTTGATCGTGATCACTCCATCCCGTGTGACACCTGGCGTGCCTGCCGTCCATGCCTTCATGTGCAACAGGGTAGCCCCAGTAACGATAGAAAAACCTCAAGGAGAAATCACCATGACTCGACCCATCCATCAACATTTGCCCATCGCATGCCTGGCGGCGACTCTGTTGTTTTTCGCGGCAAGCCCGGCGCCAGCCCACGAAAAGCCAGCAACTCACAGAACAAGTGCCCAATCTATTGAGCATGTCATGAAGGCGCAGTTCGACAAACCCGAAGCCCCGCTCACAGTCGTACCAGTCACCATTGAGGGGGACTACGCCATTGCTGGCTGGATTCAAAAGGATAAGGGCGGGCGAGCCTTGCTGAAGAACGAAGGCGGCAAGTGGACCATTCGGGTGTGTGCTGGAGATGGCCTACTCCGAGTCTCAACACTCGAGATGGCCGGGGTCAGCGGGCCCATCGCCAAGCGACTGGCTGAAAAGGTCGCCGCCGCTGAAAAGCGACTCCCGGTTGACCAGGTCAAAAAATTCTCGCTCTTTGAGGGAGTGCTGAAGATCGAAGCTGGTACAAACCATGGCCATAGCCATGACTCCGGGCACAAGCATCACAAGTAGACTCAAAGCACCCCAGCGGACGAGCGAGTCGGATCCTCGGTGGGATGGAGATTGGCAAAGGTCTCCATGATCCTGTGGCGCGACCGCTTGCATTCGGTACGACTCCAACTCGGCCTTGAAGTTCGCTCAGCCAATTTGTTCTGAAAAATGAAAAACGCCCCGAAAGGGGCGTCTTTGCTGGTGCTTTGGCGGCTCAAAAGGGTTAGCGTGAATAACTCCCTCAGTTTTTAGACCCCATGTTTTTGGTGGGGCTGGGGATTCGAACTCGCGCAGGCCCTAGATTCCAGAGATCACCGCATCCATGGCGGACACCCATGCGCTGGCCTGCGCTGACACGTTGTCGACTGCTCGCCTCAAATTTTTGGCGGGTAGCGGCGCAGCATAGTGCGCAAGTGCATGAAGGCGCTTGCCTTTGACCACAATGACGGGGCACAGAGCGGTGGGCACCTTGATTGCCGCATCGAGTTCGGCCAGCGGCATGGTCAGCCGCATTGAAAGAGCGTCGAGCAGGTCGCTCTGTATCACCACCACGTATGGGATGCCATCGGCAGCGCTGTGGCTTGGGTTGGGGAAAACATCGCACTGGGCCATCGGCGAATCACCACGGACGCAGGTCGGCTCCCGGAATACCGTGGACCTCGAAGCTGGCATTTTGAGCAGCGATCCAGTCACCGAACTCGGCTTCAAATCTCTTCTTGCGCGCGGCACGACTGGCCTCGTCGTGATGGGCCTGCAGGGCATGGTAGTGCTCGGCAGAGAGGATCACGGTATCGAGTTGACCCGCTTTTTCCACGAATATCGGTTCGCGTTTAGCCTGAGCGGACAGGCTACCAAAACGGTTCTTGGCTTGGGTGGCGGTGACGCGCATGGCAGGATCCATCGAGAAGATGGCCATCTTAGCCATTCGCAGACCCGCACGGCAAGGAGGGCCGGTAGCCGAGGATTCACCGCAATGCTCAAGGTCAAGCAAAGCAGCTCAATGCAGGGGGCTGGCCCTGACTTCCTTCCTTGTTGATGGGCACGCCGGAAGGGGGCAGGTCACTGAGGACATCGTCATTTGGCCCTAAGCTTCGTTCACTTCGTCAATCATGAAAGGCCTCATATGCAGTTTGACACTTCTCAAGTGCCCCCTGGCGTCATCGTTCCCGACGACATGTCGAACATCTATCACGACCTAGGCTACGCGCCTGCGGTACGCGTCGGCGACATCATCTTCTGCGCCGGACAGGTTGGCCGTGACGCACAGTTGTCGGTGATCCTGGAGCCCGAGGCGCAGTTCGAGGCCTGCTGGAACAACGTCGAGCGGGTACTCGCCGCGGCCGGATGCACCTTCGATGACGTGGTGGACATGACCACTTACCACGTTGACATGCCGCTGCACTACGCCCTCTTCAAAGAGGTCAAGAACCGCCGCTTCCCGCGCGGCAAGTCGGCCTGGACGGCAATCGGTGTGCAGAGCCTGTCGCGGCCAGGCTTGCTGGCGGAAATCAAATGCATCGCACGCGGCCATTGAGCTGGAAACGCTGACCCGCCCCCTTGCGGTTCGCCACGGCCAAAAACTCAGGAGGCTCCGAGACGAAACGGGGCTTGAGACAGGTTTCGCGGGTGAATGGCACTGGGGTCAGGGATTCGAACTGACGGTTAAGAAATACCCACCTTGCTGCGCGTAGCGCCACGCGCTACCGTCGGATCTATGATCCGAAGCTTCAGGCATAAGGGCGTTGAGCGCTTCTTCACATCAGGCTCGCGCGCCGGGATCCAAGCTGCTCACGCCCCGCGCCTAGCTCGGCAACTTTCTGCGCTGCATGCTGCGGCCCGACCGGAAGACATGAACCGTCCAGGCTGGGACTGGCATCACTTAAAGGGTGGGCTTTACGGTCATTGGTCAGTGGCCGTAAACGGCAACTGGCACTTGACCTTTGCATTTGAAAACGGCGATGCCATCCTGGTGGACTATCAGGATTACCAATGAGGTGACTATGAGTTCGATGTTCAATCCCCCCCACCCCGGCCTCACCTTGAGGGACGACATCCTGCCCGCATTGAATCTGCAGGTCAGCGAGGTCGCCGCCCAGCTAGGCGTCGACAGGACGACTTTGTCCAAGGTACTCAATGGACGGGCTGCAGTCAGTCCTTCAATGGCACTGCGCATTGAGCGTTGGCTGGGGCGCGACCACGGAGGAGCCGCTGAAGTGTGGCTGGCGCAGCAGGCTGCCTTCGATCTCTGGCAAGCGCGGATCGCAGCGAAGGCCAGCAAGAGCCTTTTGGGCATCAAGGCACTGAGGGTTCAAACGGCATGACCGGGGAGCAGGACTCCGCGGATACAGCCGCCACCCCGGCGCTGCTCCTATGGTCGCGCCTTGTTCAAGGCGCAGCGGCTGTCGTCATCGTCCTGAGCTTGATATTGCTGTTGTCGCCACGTCTCGGGGAAACAATCTTTAATTTGGTTTATTTCCACCAGTTGTCCATGCCCGTTGAAGTGCCGCGCCTTGCGCGTGGCTACATTTGGTTTGCCAACGGCATCATCGGCGCCGTGATGGCTGGCTGGATGATCTGCATCATCCTGTTGGCCAGAGGCCCATTCCTCGAAGGCCGACTGCACGCCTGGAACACCATCGCCATTCCACTGACCAGTTGGTTTCTGATCGACACGGCGTTTTCAATCGCCCATGGCGTCTGGGGCAATGTGTTGCTCAATACGGCAACCGGGCTGATGTTCGGTATCCCCTTGCTCTTTTCCCGCCGACATTTCATCGCCAAGCACTAATTTCGCGGTCGGGCTTCCGGGAGCACAAGCCTGCGGTTGGCCATCGACATCGCCACAAACAGCGTTCAGCCGCTACGGCTGGTGGGGGGCAGGTCACCATCCTCGCCCAATGCGCAACGCGATGTCTTGATTGGCAGAAAAGGGAGCAAAGGACAGCTGCGAAAAGCATCAGCCCCGATGAGCCGCTACAAAACCGTGCGAATTTATGGTGGGTTCAATACTTCAAAAACATCACGCGCTCCGTGCAATATGCGGACGATGGTGACCTGCTCTGTCGTGGACTCAAAAAAGATCACGTAGCTGCCATGCGCGCATGAGCGCAAGTTATCAGACAGTTCGGGCCGCCGACGATAGCCAGCAGGATTGAGACAAATCTTTTCGCAATGCGCACGCAACTGAGCCACGAAAGTTCCAGCGCGAATCGGATTGTCTTGCGCAATGTAGTCACCGATCTCCTCAAGATCGAACGCTGCCAAAGGCGTGATCAACAATTGCATCAGCGATTTTGGCGAGTCGCCTGCTGTGCGTATTTGGCTTGTAATCGATCAAACACGGGTTCGGCAGCAAGTGCTGCGCCGCTGGCCTTACCTGCGGCAATATCATTTTTTAATGCTTGGAGCTCGATAGCCTTTTGGCGCTCGGCGTCTTCGAGCAATCGCAGTCCAGCACGGACGACTTCACTGACGTTGCTGTAGCGGCCGCTTTCGACTTGATCGCGAATGAAGGTCTCGAAATGAGAGCTCAGGGCAACGCTGGTGGGCATGATGATCTCCTAACAGTTAATAACTATTATTTTCCCACTCGCAAGTCTAGTCAAGATTGATGGATCGGGTGCCGACAGAAAAGACGCAACTACGGTTGGCCGCCCTCAGGTCGCACAAGCAAAAAGCCCCGCGTGGTGCGGGGCTCTGAGCGCTTGGCAATTCGGCTGAGCGAGTTGGAAGGTCTTGTTTTGGCGGCCCAGAAGGGATTGTTTAACTAACTCGCTCAGTTTTTAGGCTCCCTGTTTTTGGTGGGGTCGAGGATTCGAACTCATGCTCAGCCTAAAGTCGGGCTTGACGAAAATGTTTCCCATGGGATACATTTAATGGCATGATCCAGATCCAGCAAACTGAGACTTACGCCAAATGGTTCGCTGGCCTGCGAGACCGAGTCGCTCGCGCCCGCATTGACATCCGCATCCGGCGCCTGTCCCTTGGGAACGCTGGGGATACCAAGCCCGTTGGCGAGGGCGTCTCGGAGTTGAGAGTCGATCACGGGCCCGGATACCGGATCTATTTCATCCAGCGCGGCGAAGTCGTGATTGTCTTGCTGGCTGGAGGCGACAAGTCCACTCAGGACAAGGACATCCGCAACGCCAAGGCGTTGGCAAACGATCTGAAGGAGTTTTGATCATGCCGAAAACCAAGACCCGAGTCTGGGATCCCGCTGAGCATCTCGTTACCGAAGAGGACATGGCGGCTTATCTGGAAGCAGCACTCCAAGAAGGCGACTCTGCACTGATCGCCGCTGCGCTCGGCGATATTGCGCGCGCCAAGGGCATGACTCAGATTGCCCGCGACGCTGGGCTAGGGCGCGAAAGCCTCTACAAGGCCCTATCTGCCGAGGGCAACCCCGAATTTGCGACCATCATGAAGGTCATCGCGGCACTCGGGTTGCAGTTACATGCGTCTCCATCAAGAACTGCCGCATGACGACTACGAACACCCAAGGTTCACCATGAAGAGTTACTACGAGCGAATCAAACCCCACTGGGGGCTCGAGGTTGCTGCTGCCACCCGAGCCGAGTCCAACGGAGACCCATACCTTGCGTTTAGGCACTTGGAGCGTGCTCACATCCTCGGGCAAAACTCAACCTGGCTACACATACAAACACACATCCTGATGATGCGCTGGGGGTGGCGCCAGTCGAGCAGCAGGGAGGTCACTGGGCAACTCTTTCGTATCTTCGGAGCTGCCACAAAAACCGCATTCGGCTTGATTCCCGCGGGCAATACTGGGGGGTCCAACGTCAGCCCGTTCCGAAGAATGCCTGTTCCTCGCGACCTCCAGACGCTCATGAGCGCTGCCCGATCTGCCGATTAGCGCTCTGTCTGATCGGTACGGTTCAATAATCGACTATCGAACTCGCTCGGTCAATTGGCTCTGAGCAGATCGCCGTCTCAATCTGAGGGAAGGCCCTCTGACGGGGTACTTTCTTCAAAACCACACCGCGATCTGATTGAAAAACATCAATCAGATCAATGCGTTACAAGCGGGGATTTGAAGCATTGAAGATTTGAAAGAATCTTCTGGCGGGGCAGTAGAGATTGTATAAATAACTTGCTCAGGTCAAGAAGCATCGTTTTTTGGTGGCGTTGGGGATTCGAACTTGGGTCGGTGCTTCAGATTCAACTTCAAGTTTGTATTG
>Ga0078894_10002047_pt1 | contig 15154 bp, 17 predicted proteins | sample LauGreSu1BDMLBSD_2_FD_67506 | JGI IMG/M metagenome (GOLD analysis project Ga0078894, IMG submission 67506) | Freshwater lake microbial communities from Lake Michigan, USA - Su13.BD.MLB.SD (version 4) (version 4) | ecosystem: Environmental > Aquatic > Freshwater > Lake | place: Lake Michigan... | reverse complement strand
ACAAAATATGGATGGTTATTGAAGGAAATGTAAAGCCTCAAAAAATGGTGGCTTTCCCTGCCAATATAAAAGACGACAATGAGTTAAAAAATTTATTACTACTCATTGCACAAAGTGAAATTTTTAAAAACCCCAACTAATCAAGTTACATGCGAATTGTAAGTTATAATGTAAACGGTATTCGAGCGGCCATTAAAAAAGGTTTGATAGAATGGTTAACCGAATATCCTGTTGATGTATTTTGTATACAAGAAACGAAAGCAACTCCCAACGATATTGACCTTTCTGTATTCACCAACCTTGGCTATCATGTTGCTTGGTTCCCAGCACAAAAAAAAGGATACAGTGGGGTGGCTGTTTTTACCAAAAAAAAGCCAACGCAAATAATTTGTGGAACTGGACATGAACTTAGTGACTTTGAAGGACGCGTGATTCGAGTTGACATTGGTGAACTTACTATTGTCAACGCCTATTTCCCCTCAGGAACAAGTGGCGAAGAGCGTCAAAATTATAAATACCAATGGCTGGAAGAATTTAATACCTGGATTCAGACTCTAAAAAAAGAAAGGCCCAATATTATTTTAGCAGGTGATTACAATATTGCACATAACGAAATTGATATTCACGATCCAAAAGGCAATAAAAAATCATCCGGTTTTTTACCTGAGGAACGAGCTTGGATGGATCAATTTTTAGCACAGGATTGGGTGGATAGTTTTAGACATAAAAACCCAACTGAATTGGGTGCATACTCTTGGTGGAGTCAACGTTTCCCTTCGGTAAGACTCAACAATAAGGGTTGGAGAATTGATTATTTGTGTACGACCAAATCACTGGAAAGCAGCATAAAAGCAGCAACTATTTTGCCGATGGTGAAACAAAGTGACCATTGCCCAATTGTTCTAGAATTAAAATAAAACTACCAAACGCCGGCTATGCAAGTATTTAACATAAGCTTTCAAATTGCGCCAACGCTGCAAGCACAATGGCTTGAATGGATGAAAAATAAATTTATCCCAATGATCATCGCCACCCATTGTTTTCAGGATCATCAATTTTATGCACTTGATGTCACATCAGATCAAGCACCCACTTACACCCTACAATTATTTACAACTGACCCCGAAAAGCTTGTCCAATATAGAGATACGCTCTCTCCAGCCCTCATGGACGAATTGCTTACAACCTGGGGAGATCAATGTTTTCACTTTATTACCACCATGCAAATTGTGAATTGATTGTGGATAGTTTATTGGCTACAACTCGCTACTGGCTTATATTTCAGGCAAATATTTTCTGAAAGTCAATGGCATAAAGGGTTTCATAGTTTTTTAGAAAAATAGGATTTTAATCATACCCCCCTATTTCGACGGGAAAACCTTGCTATTTAAGGGTTTTAGTGGAAAAATAAAATTAAAAATAAATGCCAAAATATTTTTTCGTTTCACAAAACCCAATAAATTTGTTCTATCGTTTAAAACTATAAAAAACACATTTATGAACAAAGCAGAATTAATCGCGCACATCGCGGACAGCGCAGATTTACCAAAAACATCAGCAAACGCAGCTTTAGATGCTTTCATCGAAGCAGTAACTAAATCTTTGAAAAAAGGAGATAAAGTAACTTTAGTAGGTTTTGGTACTTTCTCAGTATCTAAGCGTGCTGCAAGAACTGGTCGTAACCCACAAACTGGTGCTACAATCAAGATCAAAGCTAAAAAAGTTGCAAAATTCAAGGCTGGTAAAGAATTAAGCGGAAAATTGTAATTTGAAATTTATTTCAATAAAAACCCCCTTTTATCAGGGGGTTTTTTTATTTTTGTCATCCAATCACTAAAAAACACATTATTATGGGTAGAGGAGATAAAAAAACAGCTAAAGGAAAAAGATTCTTAGGTTCTTTCGGAAAGAGCAGACCACACAAGACGACCAAAGCTAAAAAAGCCACTAAAGCGAGCGCATAATTCAATTTGCGTTTAAAATAAGATTCCCCGAACTGCTTTGGTATGTTCGGGTTTTTTTATTGTAATTTTGTACCATGAAGCGTTTATTTATTATACTCCTTTTACAAGCATATACAGCCAGCTTATTCGCGCAATGCTCTATTTGTACTAAAACTGCCAGTCAAATGGGTGAGGACGCTGGTAGGGGCTTTAACGGAGGGGTTTTGTATTTGGCTGCAATGCCATTTGCCATTATGGGTTATATCGCCTTTAAATGGTGGAAAAACGAAAAACAGTCCTAGCCGCAAAGCGCTGATGCTTTATCTCATTTTTCAAAGCACCCTTATTTTCAAATCACTACCGAATGGTGAGTCGATCCAAGCTTAGCTTCAGAAATTGCTTCGTGTAAATTTGAATAGCAATGGTCACCCAAACAATAAAACAGCCAACTACTTTCAAGGCATAGGGTATCATAATATGCGTTCTTAACCAAGGCGTAAATAAATCTGAGTAGGAAAAGCTGGAAAAAAATATTGCAACGATAAATAGTAGGTTATTCCATTTTGTTTTTTCCTGTAAAACGTACCATAAACAAATTGCAGGCACTCCAATAATATAGGTAGGCGACTCTGTACCTGTATTAAATACAATAATGAACAACAATACTGAACACAATATATAAAGCCTATAAATTGGATGGCTAAAATAGGCTCTATACCAATACTGCCCTGCAAACACGAGGAGTGCAGGTATAATAAAATACCATTTAACTAAATTGGGTAAATTAAAAAGTCTTTTTACCATTCCCTGTAAAGTAATGTCCACCATATTTTGATGCATGGGAACCGTAATGTCAAAATTAGATTTTAAACTCAAGGCAGCAGACCAATCCTTATAGCACTGCACCAAATCATCCGGGTTAATTACTAGCAGTGGTAAGGATAAAATGAGTATACCCCAAATGACAAAGTAGAAGATAAACTTTTTTTTATGCTGACTGAAAAAGAAAAAAGCAAGCCCCGTAATGCTGTATAATTTAATAAAAAAGCCCAGTACAATCATTGCAGTGGAGGCCACTTCCTTTTGACGCAATAAAAATACAAAGGATAAAATAATGGTGGCTGCCATGATTCCATTGCTTTGTAAATTGGAAGCTGCATTCATCATTTCGTTGGCTGATAAAAGCAAAATGAAATTTTGGTACTTTGATTGAATGGGCAATTGTCTAATTGCATAATATAAAATACCTGCATCAAAAATACCCCATATAAATGCACCTATAAATGGAGGCAAATAGGAAAAGGGTGCCACTAAAATGGCAAAACTGGGGCTATAATAATAATGGTCCTTGTATTCATTGATGTATTCAAGGTATAAATTGGTATTGTTTTTTAAATGAAAATAGGACTGCTTAAAAATAATAAAGTTATTATATGCATCCCCCTTCACTGCAATTATCAAAGCAATAGCAACAAGACCAAACCAAACTGAAGTGGCAATTTTATTGTGCTCTATAATACTGCTTAACTTAAATTTATTATTGCTCATATGCTTTTATTGTATTCAATAATTCATCCACGCCAAATCCAGTGCTGGCAATAGTTTGGACTAAATTCGGTTTATCATTGCTCGCGGATCTTTCAGACAAGGATTGTTTAAGATGATTGACAAATTTTTGGGCCTCCGGTCGATCCACTTTATTGACAACATAAATATTGGCAACTTCAAACAAACCTGATTTCATCATTTGAATTTCATCCCCTGCTTCCGGCACCAATACAAGAATTGTCGGGTAAGCAATTTTTGCAACCTGTACTTCGGATTGCCCCACGCCCACCGTTTCTAAAATTATAAAATCAAATCCTGCTGATTGAAGCAAATGAACTACTTCTTCAATACAATGGGTGAGCCCACCTAAATGCCCCCTGGTTGCCAATGATCTTATAAATACAGCAGGATGTAAATACCAGTCCCGCATTCTTATTCTATCTCCCAACAATGCGCCGTTGTGTAAAACCGAACTTGGATCCACCGACAATACTGCAATTGTTTTGCCTTCCTTCACCAATGCACCAATAACAGATGCAATAAGGGTACTTTTTCCTGCGCCTGGAGGACCCGTAATCCCAATCACGGGGACTTTAGTGGTCGGCAAACTTTGTAGAAAATCACTTGCACCTGCTTCTTGATTTTCAATATGCGTAATTGTTTTTGACAGGGCTAAAAAATCACCTTTGCTTACTCCATTTTTAATATCATGAATAGCATACATCATTAGGGTCTAACAATTTTATGATTTCTAAAATCAAATGGTCTTATCCCTGTCCATTTTTCAAAATAATACAACACCCTATTTTTAAAAGAGAAATTCTTTTTGGAAATATCTAAATCAATGACCCAATTTTTTTGGCGAATTCGCTCTGCCATTACACTGGGATGCGTACCCGTAAATTTTTCTAAAGAATCAAATCCCGAAAAATCATAATAATCTGGACTTGAATTAATCTCTTGCATTTTAGTATCATCATTCCAAAAAGTAGCACTCTCTTTTTGTTTTTTACGCATTTGCTCAGGACTTTTCACCCATCCATAATGATAGATACTTGCATCAATAGCAGCTACTGGTAATTTGGAATTTCCAATTCTAAATCCTTGCGCATCTTTATAGGCACTTATTGATTTATTGTTTCTAATAATTCTTGTTTCATGTGCATACCATTTTCTACTGTCTCCCACATAATCGTAGGTTCCAAAAAAGTGTTTGTACCTAAACAACAACCCCTGCACTGCAAGGTCATCCTTGTATTCATTACAAGCGGCTTTAATGGCTGCATGGTATTTTTCATGTACCACTTCATCGCCCTGAATATAAAATGCCCATGTAAATGAATCATCAATCAGTTGCAAAGCCTTATTGGTTTCAACTGCCAACACAGAGCCTCCTTTTCTTAAATGTTTGTCCCAAACGGAATGATGAATTTTGATTTTCGGGTCGCCAATAGACTCAATCAATGCAATGGTTTCGTCAGAAGAATCTCCAATAAGTACAATCATTTCATCCACCACTGGAAGGATGGACTGGATGGCTTCTACAATTGGAAAATCATTCACCACCGCATTTTTGATAATGGTAAAACCTGCTATCTTCATATCCTTTTCATTTGTTCTCCAAATAACCGAAATCTTTTGCAACTTGCCTATTGTTTTAGGCAAACTTTGCCATAAACGGATTAAATTTGATGCTGAACTATTTTTATGTCAACTACAATTTGTTTTGATTTTGGCAACACCCGACTCAAGGCAGCCATATTTAGTGAAAACGAGCTGGTGGAAACCGTGGTCTTCTCCAAAGGGGATACGGCCGAAATAGCGGCCTTATTGGACCAATGGAAGCCTAGTAAATCTATTCTTTCCTCGGTGATTCACCATGAAAAGGCCATCGAAACCCTTTTAGCCCAAAAAACCAAGTTCCATTTATTGGGACCCCAAACGAGTATAAATTTTACCACACCCGTGGGAAAACCTGAAACCATTGGCGCCGATCGATTGGCCTTGGTAGCGGCTGCGGTGGACTTATTCCCGAATCAGCATAACTTAATCATTTCCCTGGGTACTTGTATTACCTATAATTTCGTGAGTAATGGGCATGAATTCCTAGGTGGAAGCATTTCTCCCGGTATGAGCATGCGCTTTAAGGCCATGCACGAACAAACGGCACTTTTGCCTCTAATTCAGCCCTCCAATGAGTTTACTTTATTGGGATATGATACTAAAACCAATCTATTGAGTGGCGTAATTTTAGGCATTTCAGCTGAAATTGATGGGATTATTGCCGCTTACGAGGAAAAATATGCCAACTTTAACGTGCTATTAACCGGTGGGGACATTTGTTATTTTGCGCCTCACTTAAAAAAAAGGATATTTGCCGACCAAAATTTAATATTTAAAGGACTTTATGCGATTTGTGAAAAAAATACTTAGGCTCATACCCTCCCTTGTTTTAGTTGTTGTGCTATTTCCAGCTAAAGCCCAAATTAATTCTCCATTTTCTAGATACGGATTAGGAAACGAAGTTTTCAATAGCCAAAATGCAACCAGTCAAGCCTTAGGTGGTCTTACCGCTGCTTATACCAGTAGTATGAATGGTACATTTGGACAAAGCTTGAATTTTAACAACCCAGCCTCTTACGGTAGTTTATACATGACCACTTTTGACCTTGGCGTGAATTTAACAAGCAATTCTTTAAGAAGACAAACACCGGTTGCTCAATTCAATTCCAATTATTTTGCACCTAACTACTTGGCAGTGGGATTGCCAATTGATAAAACTAAAAAAATGGGTATGGCTTTTGGTTTAAGACCAATCACCCAAATTAATTATTCAGTAGTAGAATTAAAATCATTGCCTTCAGGGGATTCAATAGTCAACAACTATATCGGACAGGGCGGACTCAACCAAGCCTTTATTGGTTTTGGAAAGTCATGGAAAAAATTTAGCATTGGAGTGAATACGGGTTATAATTTCGGTAAAAAGAAAATCGAGAATATTAAATCCTTTATTTACAATAGCGACTCCACTTCATTTTACCAATCACAATCAAGCACCAACACTTTATTTGGTGGTGCGTTTTTGCAAGTTGGTATTTTGGGAGATCTTACTTTAAAAACGGTAACCCATAAAGTACCTACGGACAAAACTGAATATACTTTGAGTTATGGAGCGACCGCTACATTGGGCCAAAATTTGTCTGGCAAACAAGACATATTAAGATCAACTGGTTCATTCACAGTAGGCACAGAAACTCCTTTAGATACAGTTTCCTTGTCGCTTAATAATGTGGGTAGGATTAAAATACCAGGCATGTATACTGCGGGTATCACCTTGCATAAAAAACAACTTAGCAATAGTGGTATTTATGATCAGTGGGTGATTGGATTGCAATATGACAGAAGCAATTGGCAAAACAGCTATAGCTTTTATGGACAACAGGACCAATTGTCTAATGCCTATATGGTAAGGCTTGGTGCTCAATTTTGTCCTAATCCATTGGACTATGAAAACTACTGGTCCACCGTTACTTATCGAGCTGGTTTCAACACAGGAAAAGACTATATTAATATTGACCAAAACGGTTTAAAAGTGACTAACTTCTCCTTTGGAGTGGGTTTACCAATAAGAAAATACAGGTCCTACGACTATCAATTTTCTTTACTTAATTTAGCTTTCCAATTTGGTAAGCGTGGAAGTAATTTGAATAGTTATCAAGAAAACTTTTTCCAATTTACCTTTGGATATAGTTTAAGTGATATCTGGTTTAATAAACGCAAATATGACTAATCATAAACATGATATAAAAATATTAACAGCAGTTACTTTAATATGTAGCTGCTTTTTTATGCTTGCTTGTGAGAATAATATTAATGATGTTAAAGCCTTAAGTAACAATGCTGGCGGGATTGATATTGGCAAAAATGTTGCCATCTACATGAGTGAGACAGGGAGAATGACTGCGAAAATGACTGCGCCCATTATGAAAAAATATTTAGTGGATAGTGGGCAGATGGTGGAATTTCCCAATACCATTAATGTTGACTTTTTTAAGGATAGTGCAAAAGTCGATAGCAAGTTGAGTGCTAAATATGCAAGGTATATACAAGAAGAAAATAAATTTTTTTTGAAAGGGGACGTAATCGTATACAATATTATGGGCGATACACTTTGGTGTAAAGAAATGTACTGGGAACAAAGTACCAATAAGTTTCATACCGACAAAGAAGTAGTGATTAAGCAGCATAACCCAATATCAAAAATATATGGCCTCGGGTTTGAAGCGAATCAGGATTTAACGGATATTACTATTTTCAAGCCACAGGCAAATAGTTTCGCAATTATTACGGACACAAGTGCTTTCAAATAATTTGATAACAAATCTCAGTTGGAGATAAAAATATAATGTATGGAATACAGAAAAATGGGCAAAACAGGTTTACAGCTAAGTGCATTGAGCTTTGGTAGCTGGGTAACCTTTCACAAACAAATTGACGATCGCATTTCAGACGAGTTAATGGGTATTGCCTATGACCATGGCGTTAATTTTTTTGACAATGCCGAAGTGTATGCAGGTGGTGAAAGTGAAAAAATGATGGGGCGTGTATTAAGTAAAAAAAACTGGGATAGAACTTCTTATACAATTTCATCTAAAGCCTATTTTGGATGGAGAGGAAAAGAGAATAAACCAAACCAAACTGGCCTAAGCAGAAAGCATTTAACAGAAGCATGTAATGAAGCTTTAAAAAGATTTCAAACAGATTATTTAGACCTTTATTTTTGTCACCGTCCAGACAAGAGTACCCCTATTGAAGAAGTGGTACAAACCATGAATACCTTAATTCAACAAGGTAAAATTTTATACTGGGGTACAAGCGAATGGAGTGGTGTAGAAATTATGGAAGCGCACCGAGTAGCTGCCAATTACAAATTAATTGGGCCAAGCGTAGAGCAACCTCAATACAATTTGTTTGAGCGCCATAAAATGGAAAATGATTACCTACAAATATTTAAAAATATAGGAATGGGTACGACCATTTGGAGTCCTTTGGCTTCCGGACTGTTGACCGGCAAATACAATGATGGCATTCCGGACGATTCAAGGTTCCAATTAGAAGGCTATGAATGGCTAAGAGACCAATGGGTGATGCAAGACAAAATTAAGCGCGTGCAGCAATTGGGCGCTATCGCAAAGGCGTTAAAAGTAAGTACCGCTTCATTGAGCATTGCTTGGTGCATCAAAAATCCAAATGTTACAACAGCCATTCTTGGGGCTACAAAAAAGGAGCAATTGCTGGACAATTTAACTGCAATTGAAACCTTAAAATTATTGACTCCGGAATTGATGGAACAAATTGATAGCATTGTTGAAACAAAACCTGTATTACCTGAATGGTAGTTGAATTAAAACACAAACAATGATTATTTCTATTTTAGCTTCACTTATTTTAATTGGATTCTTCTCAGGATATGAGATTGGATTTGTGAGTGCCAACAGGTTAAGTTTAGAATTAAAGAAAAAAAATGGCGACCCCTCAGGTAAAATTATAGCTCAATTTTTAGAAGCCCCTACCCAGTTTATTGGCACCTGTCTCATTGGCTTAAATATTTCCCTTGTTGTTTTTGGTATTATGTTTGAAGAAATGCTAGAAAAATATGTATGGCATTATTATTCTTTGGAAGGATATGCTGTCCTATTTGGCAATACGGTGGTTTCAACAATGGTGATATTATTTGTTGGAGAACTCGTTCCAAAGGCCATTTTTAAAGCAAGGGCCAGCTCTATGATTTCGCGATTCGCGTATATCGCAAAGTTTTTTCACTTACTTTTTAGTCCTTTGACAAAAATATTGGTAAGCATCGCTCAGTGGGTGGTAAGTGTATTATTTCAAGTTAAAGTGTTGAATAAAAAAGAAGCCTTCTCTAAAGTAGATTTAGCCCATTTCGTTCAACAAACAATTGAGAACCCCGATCAACAGGATCTGAATACCGATTTATTTGAAAATGCATTAAGCTTGCCAGAAATTAAAATAAGAGAATGTTTAGTACCTCGAACTGAAATAATTGGAGTAGACATAAGCACTTCCATTGAGGAACTAAGTAAACAATTTATTGAAACCAAGCTAAGTAAGTTAATTGTATATGATGAAACCCTGGATACCATTGTAGGCTATGTACATCAGCTTGATTTATTTAAGAAGCCCAAAAACATTGCCTCCATCATTCACCCCATTTTATTGGTGCCTGAAAGTATGAGTGCAGCAGATTTAATTAATCTTTTTTCCAAAAAAAGAAAAAGCATCGCCTGGGTGGTTGACGAATTTGGCGGTACCGCTGGCATTGTAACAATGGAAGATGTACTCGAGGAAATATTTGGTGAGATTGATGACGAATATGATGAGCAAGAGTTTATTGAGAAAAAGCTATCCAATAAGGAGTATATTTTTAGTGGTAGATTAGAATTAGATTATATCACTGAAAAATATGGTATTGATTTCGCCGCCGAAAACTCCGAAACCTTAAGCGGATATTTAATACACCATCACGAGACCATTCCCAAGCTTAAAACCTTGATTCATTTAACCCATTTTGATGCAGAAATTCTTGCTGTAAGCGCTACAAGAATCGAAAAAGTGAAGATTAAAATCCATTAGTACAATTTCCTGGTTTTGCTTTCCCTTTTTGAGGGAGAACCCTTAACTTTATTCCTAGCTGAACCCGTATCAGCCAATCCTCAATTTTTAAACATTACTATTATGTCATTTGTGTTCGAAAAATCAAAACCCATTGCAATAGGTGCCGATCACGCAGGTGTGGACTACAAGGATGAAGTTAAAAAATGGCTGGAAAGCAGTGGCTACCAAGTAAAAGATTTTGGTACTTACAATGCAGACTCCGTTGATTACCCTGATTTTGCCCATCCAACCGCAAATAGTGTTGAAACCGGAGAAGCGAGTTTCGGTATATTATTTTGTGGCAGTGCCAATGGTGTAGCGATGACTGCCAACAAGCACGAAGGTATCCGCGCTGGCTTATGTTGGTTAACGGAGGTAGCTGAATTAACACGCTTACACAATGATGCAAATATGATATGCATCCCAGCGCGTTTTGTAAGTTTAGCAGCAGCAAAAGAAATGATTGAAAAATTTATGACCACTGCATTTGAAGGCGGCAGACACCAGAACAGGGTCAATAAAATCACATGTGCATAATCACTAAAAATAAATTTTAACTAAAATTAAATACATGAAGAAAATTATTTGGATTTTAACGCTATTGATAAGTACTGCGTCTTTAGCACAAAAAGGAAAAGTACTTACAAAATTTAGTAAAGTAATTACAGCCCCTGCCCTAAAAGAAAAGTTATCCGTAATTGCGAGTGCAGAAATGGAGGGTCGTGAAACAGCAAGTCCTGGTCAAAAAAAGGCTGCTGCTTATATTGAAAGTGAATTTAAGAGAATGGGTTTGTTGCCAGGCAATGGCACAAGCTACCAACAAACTTATCCTGTTTACCAAGACAACTTAACCGCTAAGGGAATTTTTGTAAATGGATCTTCATTTGAATGGGATAAAGATTTTAATTTCTCTCTTCAAACCATAGCGAATGGCAAATGGGATTATACAAATGTGGTATTTGCTGGTTATGGTATCGTAGATGACGCAAAGGGAATCAACGACTATGCTGGCTTAGATGTAAAAGGCAAATTGGTGCTTATTTTGGAAGGTAGTAGCGCAGGAATGCCAACCATGGGTCAAGGTGGCAACCGTGCATTTAATTCAAATCCAGCGTCTCCTATGGCAAAAATGCGCAATGCTAGTGCTAAAGGGGCCGCAGGCATATTGGTTGTTTCCGAGAGTTTCCCACGTAAAACACCAACTGAAACAAAAGGAAACATGTACTTGAAAAAAAATGAGGGTCCTGCCTTTTTAATGGCAAATGTTTCAGTTAATTTGGCAAGTGCCATTTTAGCAAAACAAGGTAAAACAGTGGCTGAATTAAGTGGAATCACAAAAGGTGAATTTGCTGCAGATGTTACCTTAGTTGCTACTAAAAAAACAGACAACTTAGAAAGTAGCAATGTGATTGCGGTGTTACCTGGTACCGATAAAAAAGATGAGTACTTATTTTTAACTGGTCACTATGATCACTTAGGTAAAAGAGGAAATGTAATTTGGTATGGTGCAGACGATGACGGATCTGGCACTGTTGGTGTAATGCAAATGGCAGAAGCTTTTGCAGCGGCAGCGAAAGCTGGTAAAAAACCAAGACGCAGCATTGTATTTATGACCGTGAGTGGAGAAGAGAAAGGATTATGGGGTTCTCAATACTATTCAGAACATCCATTATTTCCTTTGGAAAAAACAACGGCCGATTTAAATACCGACATGATTGGTCGTGTGGATACTGAACGCACAACAGCTGATTCATTAAACTACATTTATGTAATTGGTCATGATAAATTAAGTTCAGAATTACAAGGAATTAACGAAACAGCCAATAAGCAATCAAGCAATATTACCTTGGATTATAAATATGATGATCCAGCTGATAAGAATATGATTTATTACAGAAGCGACCATTATAACTTTGCAAGAAAAGGCGTTCCTGTTTTATTTTTCTACGATGGTATGTTATTGGCGGATTACCATAAACCAACAGATACTATTGAGAAAATTAACTTTGAACTAATGGAGAAAAGAACAAAGATGGTTTTCTTCACCGCTTGCGAAATTGCGAACCGTGATGAAATGTTAAAGAGAGATATTCCTTTGAACATGCCAGCTAGATAAGCTTTACAAAAAAGATAATTAAAAAGCCCTTAATAAAATTTAAGGGCTTTTTAATTTTATGTCTTAAGATTTTTTCAAGGCCACCCTTAAACGGTGGCCTTGTTTTAGTTGATACCCTTAAAAAAACCGAAGCATATTGCTTCGGCTTTCAATATCAAATAAAATTAATCTTCTACTGACCTAATATGTATGCGAAAATCAATGGCACTACAATGGTAGCATCACTTTCTACAATAAACTTAGGCGTATGAATATCTAATTTACCCCAAGTAATTTTTTCGTTAGGAACAGCACCCGAGTAGGAACCATAGGAAGTAGTACTATCACTTACTTGACAGAAATAACTCCAAAATGGAACATCATGCCATTCTAAGTCCTGGTACATCATAGGTACAACACAAATGGGGAAGTCTCCTGCTATACCACCACCTACTTGAAAGAATCCAACTCCTTTACCACCACTGTTGGCTCTATACCATTCAGTTAACATAATCATATATTCAATACCATTTTTAACGGTACTTGCTTTTAATTCATTTTTAATAACGTAGCTAGCAAAAATATTTCCGGTAGTACTGTCCTCCCATCCTGGAACAACAATTGGAATATTCTTTTTAGCCGCTGCAACAATCCAGCTATCCTTAGGATCAATTTCATAATACTGTTCTAATTCTCCACTCAATACCACTTGGTACAAAAATTCGTGTGGAAAATAACGCTCCCCTTTTGCTTCCGCATCTTTCCAAAACTTTACAATATGTTTTTGTAATCTTCTAAAAGCCTCTTCTTCAGGAATACAAGTATCGGTCACACGATTATAATGATTCTCTAATAAATCCCACTCGTCCTGAGGAGTTAAGTCTCGATAATTAGGTACACGCTTGTAATGGCTATGCGCCACCAAGTTCATTACATCTTCCTCTAAATTGGCACCTGTACAACTAATGATGGCAATTTTATCCTGGCGAATCATTTCCGCCAAGCTAATGCCCAATTCAGCCGTACTCATGGCACCCGCTAAACTCACTAGCATTTTGCCCCCTTCTAATAAATGGGTTTCATATCCTTTAGCAGCATCTACTAAAGCGGCAGCATTAAAATGTCGGTATTGATGCTCGATAAATTGGGAAACGGGTCCTTTGCTCATTTTTTCAGATTTGATGCAAAAGTAATTTTTTTTAGGCATAAATAGTAACTTGTGGTGCGGATCAGAATTACCCCCATAAAATCAAGTTTTCAATGAAAAACAATAGCTACAACTTAATTATTGCCCTGCTGCTATTGGCAATCCCATTGGGCTATGCAGCCTATTTATACCCTAATTTGCCAACTACCATCCCTACCCATTTCAATATCAAAGGCGAAGCAGATGATTGGGGAGATAAAAGCACCATTTTTTTAGGACCCGGCATTATGGCGGGCGTTGGTTTATTCACCTTTTTCTTGATGACCAATATTAAAAGTATTGACCCCAAAAGATTTAAAACGGAGGATGATGGCATGTATAAAAAATTTGCCTTATTCCTGGTAGGTTTTCTTAGCATGCTGGCCATGATCATTACTTATTCCTCAACCAATGATAGCGGGAATATTAGTAAAATATTATTGCCCTTTATTGGATTTGCCTTTGCCTTAATGGGCTGGTTTATGCCAAAGCTTCACCAAAACTATTTTGCTGGTTTTAAATTACCATGGACATTAGAAAACGTGGACAATTGGAATGAAACACATAAGTTAGCTGGCAAAGTTTGGTTGTATGGCGGTATCGCACAAGCTATTGCTACCTTGGTATTGCCCATTAAACCAGGACTAATTGCGTTTTTAGTAATTGTATTTATTATGGTGATCGTGCCTACTATTTTTTCGTACCGTATGTTTAAAAAAGGAAATCTAATCAAAGAGTAAGGGAGTAAAATTGATTTACACCAAATAAAAATCAACATAACTGTAAAATAAAATTCACAATGAGCCATAAAAATAATTTAGGTACTAAATATATTCATGCAGGTGCGCATCCCGATCCTAGTACAGGAGCCATTATGACACCCATTTATCAAACCTCCACTTATGTGCAATCGGCACCAGGTGTGCATCAAGGTTATGAATATGCCAGGAGTCAAAATCCTACCCGCTTTGCATTGGAAGAAGCATTTGCAGTGATAGAAAATGGAAAATTTGGATTGGCATTTAGTAGTGGCGTTGCTGCTACCGATGCGGTGATGCGTTTACTTGTTCCAGGTGACGAAGTCATTGCTGCACATGACATGTATGGTGGCACTTATCGTTTGTTTTCCAAAGTGTACGAAAAAATGAATATTAAATTTCATTATGTAGATACTTCTAATCCGGAAAATGTAACCAATGCCATTACCCCTAAAACAAAACTCATTTGGGTAGAAACGCCAACCAATCCACTCATGAATATTACCGATATTGCAGCCGTAGCTGCGATAGGCAAAAAACACAATTGCATTGTTTGTGTAGACAATACATTCGCTTCTCCTTACTTGCAAAATCCATTGGATGATGGCGCTACAATTGTAATGCACTCCGCCACAAAATATTTAGGAGGACATAGTGACGTGATTCAAGGTTGTTTAGTAATGAACGATCAAGCGCTTAGAGATCAATTGTACTTTATACAAAAAAGCACAGGCGCGGTGCCTGGGCCACAGGATTGTTTTTTAGTATTAAGGGGTATAAAAACATTGCATGTAAGAATGCAAAGGCATTGTGAGAACGGCGAAAAGGTAGCCGCTTATTTACGCCAGCATCCAAAAGTAGCAAAAGTATACTGGTGCGGATTTGCCGACCATCCTAATCATGCTATAGCCAAAAAGCAAATGCGCGGCTTTGGCGGCATGATGAGCTT
>Ga0078894_10002046_pt1 | contig 15165 bp, 10 predicted proteins | sample LauGreSu1BDMLBSD_2_FD_67506 | JGI IMG/M metagenome (GOLD analysis project Ga0078894, IMG submission 67506) | Freshwater lake microbial communities from Lake Michigan, USA - Su13.BD.MLB.SD (version 4) (version 4) | ecosystem: Environmental > Aquatic > Freshwater > Lake | place: Lake Michigan... | reverse complement strand
CACTTCTTGGCGCCCATAGGGCGCCTTGAACCATGGGTTCCCCTTAAAAGGAAGGATCCAAAGGAAACCTTGGTTTCCTTTACTTAGAGGAACTCGCGCTTCGACTCCAAATTCTTATAGTCCCGATCAATCTTCGTCGGCAAATCAAACGGCGTGGCAAGCGTGCTCACATCCTCCATGTATTTCACATACGCGGTTGCCTCGTTGAACACATATGGCACTGCATAATCAAGCACCAACTTGTTCATCGTTGCCACCTGTTTCGCAATCTCCGTCGGCATGTGTTCGGCATATTGCAAATAGATGCTCCGCATAATGATTTTAATAGTATCTACATTTTGTGGTAAAACAGTGAACTGATTTTTCGACATTTTGTAGACCCCGGCGCGAATACCATTCTGTATGATTTGGATATTTTCGGCAGAAAAATAGGCGCGCGATAGAGGCGTCTCCTCCCATTGTCCCAATAGGGGCGCGCGATATTCGGTTGCCTTGTTTTTTACAGCAACTCGTTCTGCCATGGCAAATTGGATTTTGGGATCGGGCATGTCCATCAAATTGACGCGTCCATTATATCTTGCTAAATCCAATATTTTTGTGTTATATGTATCCATTTCTTGAAGACTTTTAGGCATGATAATACAATAGAGGCATATTATTTTCACATGAATTATTATACCAATAATACTAAATGGACTCTTTTTATTTAATAGTGTTGGCAGTTGCAACTCTTGTATTGATATTGATGCTTGCGTTTTTGGGATGGAACATGAGCAACGCAAAGAAGGGAACCCGATTTCCCACAATTACTACAAGTTGCCCTGACAATTGGAAATCGGAAAAATTAACTCTTGCTGGTGGTGCAGAAATTATTGCATGCAAGATACCCACCACCAATTTTAATAAAGGAAATGACAAACTGAGTGGATATATGTCAAATCCAAGCAGTGTTGGATATATTGCTGGCAACCCAGAACATTTAAACTTTGCAAACACTCTGTGGAACAAAAACTCTAAAATTCCCAACCCAACATGTGCTAAGAAAAACTGGGCAAAAACATATGGCGTCGTGTGGGATTCTGTTGACAATGCCAACTACTGTTAAGGAAACCTACGGTTTCCTTATGATCCTTCCCTTTAAGGGGAACTCATGGTTCCAAGGCGCCGAAGGCGCCTAGAAGTGTAGTACCTCCGGTAGAACAACCTATGACCCCTCCTTTAATATAGTGGAACCTATAGCATAATCCATTTATATGCGTCAGCGAAAATAACCACCTTTGGTGGTTATACGTAGGGCAACGAAGTTGCCCTTAGCGACGCTAATTGGTAAGGCGAAGCAAGAGGGTATAACTGCCTTTGGCAGTTACACATGGGGCAACAAAGTTGCCCTACGATTGCGCCCTCGAATGAAGGATCCAAAGGGGAGAGCACCTCCGGTGCTCCACTTCTCGGCGCAGAGCAACCAAAGGTTGCTCCACGTGTAACTGCCACCCGAAGGGAGGCAGTTATTCCATGGGGCGCCTTGAACCTTGGTTTCCTTTACTTAGATAAACAAATAACTCACATACATTGTAACAATGGTTCCTAAAGAAACCCATGTGGCAACCGAGATGTGTCTTTTGCGAACCACCATTGTCAGCAAATCATACAGGTCTTGCACTTTATCATCCGGGTTTTCTTTGTCCGGAATTTTCATTTTTATTTTACCTTTTTCATCAAAATAAGAATCATCAACAAATACATTTTTGAAACGGTTCAAATTGATGTTTGGGTCTATCGGAGCATCTTTTTTCATGCATGTCAAATAGTATTTGTAATTCTCTTCAAACAGTTGGGTTGAGATGATGCTATAATCATTGTAATTTCCATTGCCACCAAATATTTTTTGTGTCAATTCCCTCAATTTCTTGCCACTAATCCATGAAAACCCGAATGTGTTTTCAAATGAGCGCATCATCAGCGGCAAATTCTCTATGGTCAATAAAGTGATTGCTATTATTGGGAGTCCAATGGTTACTACAGATGTGACAATGCTAATCACATTTTTTTGTTTTATGTCTGTTTTCATTATAGCACCTTTAAATACCACTAAGAGGAATGAAATGACTGCTAAAATAATGGCAATAAATATTACAGTGATGAATATAGAATTTGACGGGATTTTGCCGGCAACAATATCGGCAATATATCCCCCGTTGTATCTTATGTAATAAAGACCAAACACAATCATGGTTGCCACAAGAGCAAATCCGATAAAAACCAGACTTGATGATTTTTTAGGCAAAGATATTTTATTAAATTTTTTGGCGTCATCAGTAAACCCTTCATACTCGTCATCTTCAAATCCTTCATGGTCATCATCTTCAAATCCTTCTTCATTGTCGTCGGTAAACTTTTCATACTCGTCATCTTCAAACCCTTCATCTTCTTCGGTTCTCAAATTATGTGCTTGCATCTATAGAATTGAAACATATACTATTTTCACTTTGCGGACACATGAAATTTAATACAAAAATTCCTATATTATAATGGAAAATCAACCCAGTTTAGTAGAACCAGGAGTCAAATATTTTCTGTCAGATGCCCTCAAAAAAACTCATGAATACAAGATGAAAACATATTCATTTATTCTAAATTTGGCAATTGGTGTCGTATTTTTTATCGTTTTTGGTGGGTTTCTCTATTACCGATACAATTCAAAACCCACTCCAGAGGAAAAACACGAAAAGATGATGCGCGATCAGGCAATCATCATGTCAAAAATACGCGGATATAAAGAAACCAAAAATGCTTCCGATATTACTCAGTTGCCTTTTGTCGACATGGACTATTATGCAAGTCACCAATAAAAATCAATAAACAATATACATCATTGAAGAACAATCTTCAAATGAGCAGTACCTGTAACGATACCGCTCCATTAACGAATTAAAACGTGCCGTTTTAATTCTTCAATGGTGTAAATCTTTACCGGTATAATATAGAAGAAATGGACCAAACGGACCAAACCAACATCGATTCATACATAAATGGAATGCCTGTTAAGTCAAAAGAATATTTATTGCCCAGTGCTGTCGGTCCCATTGATTTGGCAGCATTTGAAATGGAAGGACGCACGCCAACCATCATTCAGTGCGAGCGTGGCGAAATCACGCATCTTCTCAATATTCCCAACACAACACGTGTATTAAATATTGACAACAATATGATTGACAATTTGCCTCAAGACGGGGTGCGACAATTGAAGATTTTCAGTTGCAATGGTAACAAACTTGCCTATTTTGATGCGAGCAATTTCACCAATTTAGAAGAATTGTATTTGAATGGCAACCAGATTTCGGAACTCACCAATTTGCCGGCAACCTTGAAAACCCTCGAAATCAATGACAATCCCAATCTGTTTTTTCTTGATTTAGGAAATGCGACTGGTCTGAAGAAAATCAGTTGCACCGGCAACGACAATCTGCGCAAAATAGTCAATGTGTGTCAAGCAGATAAATCGGGGTTTATTTTCAAACACGATTCACATGTTGAAATTGAATATGTAGAGAAGTGTCGCGCAATAGGCAAAGAAAAGCATCAAGAACATGAAACTGCCACATTAGACCAGTATTATGCCCTCAAACAAAAATACGAGGCAACTCGCACAAAAGAAGTGCGCAGCATTGTTGCCATGCCGATTTCCACAAAAAACAAAAAAAAATTGGTGCGCGCTATTGTCAAAAAGTGTGTGAATTGCGGCAAGACCGGGGGCACCGAATTTTGGCGCAAAGACGATATTTTGTATGCACAATGTGCTGCCACGCCCAAGTGCGAGTTAAATATGAAGGTTGCTGCCGGGTTTTATTTGAATGTGCGCGACTTGATGCAGATCACACAGGATGATATGCAGGAGAAGCGCGCCAACATAATACGCATGAAAATGGACACCTTGTTTAATTATATGACCGAGGCGCAATCGGCAAAACAGTTCAAACAGGATTTAGAGATGTATCAGGGGGATGAGGCGATGTTCAATACTTACTCGGACTACGAGGAAAATGTCGTCAATGACCCGGTGCGCGAGCGCCTAATTAAAAAGAAAACGCACGAGATTTACCGGGTTATGCATGATGTGCGCAAAATGATGGAGGAATACAACAAGAGTGGCGACAAACAGGTGCTGCATGATGCGGTGGAAAAACAAGTGAGTGAATTGCACACGGAAATAGAAATGCTGCGCACCCTTAAATATCCTGTAATGGAAATGGTGAATGACACTGATGTCGAGAACATTAAGCATCTGCGCCAAATGCGTTTTAACCCGGATTTGTTGGATTATGCTTTAAACGAGGGCGCAAATCGATGAGCAACCTTTGGTTGCTCCACGTGTAACTGCCAAAGGCAGTTATGCCCTCGGCTCCGATTAGCGTCGCTTCGCCGACGCATATAAATGGTTCCTCTAATTTAAAGGAGGGATCTTAAGGGAACCTTGGTTCCCTTAATATATAGTGATTTTTGATGTTTTCTCTATTGGCAATCATTTGCTCATTGTTTTACATGGCGCGCGCTAATAGCAACGACACGCAATGTTCCATTGTTGGTGCAAGCAATAACAACAATATTCCTGTAGGAACCCCCGTGCGTTTGATGCAGTATAATGTAGAGTGGTTTTTCTTGAAAACCTACAACGGATGCCCCGGGTCCAGTTGCAGTTGGCAGAATCTGGCAGAGGCAACAACACATATGGATTATGTTGCCGATGTAATAAAGGAATACGACCCCGACATATTGAACCTGTGTGAAGTAGAGGGGTGTTATGAACTGGGACAGTTAAACGGACTTCTTGGCAACGCGTATCAACCATATTTGCTGTTTGGAACGGACACCTCAACGGGGCAAAATGTCGGACTCATGACCAAATGGACGCCCGCGGCAGATTTGCAGCGGAGTTCAGTAACTCACACATACCCTGTTGTAGGATCGCACTGCAATTACTCGGGCACAGGGTCGTCGGGAGTCTCAAAACACTATTACACGAGTTATAAGATGGGAATACTCACGGTGTATTTGATTGGCGCGCACCTACTCGCATTTCCAACGGAACCGTCGCGGTGCGCCTCGCGCGAAGCACAGGCATCTGTATTACAGGAATTGATTGTTAGTTTACTGAAAGGAAATGCGGATGAAGTTGGCATCATCTTGATGGGCGACATGAACGATTATGACGGAGTGACGCTGGACTCGAATTCGGATATGCCGACATCCAATGTGTTGAACATTCTGAAAGGTGCTGCGGGAGATCATGCGGGGGCGTATACGCTGGAAACCGCGGCAAAAAAAGTGGCGCAAAATGAGCGATACACGGATTGGTGGGACCCCAATGGGGACTGCAAATCCAGCGCAAATGAGATGTCGATGATTGACCATGTGCTAATGACACCGAACCTGTTGGACAAAGTGGTCAAGGTATTTATGCCGCACCCTTATACGGAGTCGTGCGATACATACAACTCGGACCATTATCCTATTGTGGTGGACATGATTGTTTAGTGCATGCAATTATATAAATGTAATTTTGAGTTTACATTTATATTAGGGTTCCCCACAAAGGGGTCATAGGGAAGGGGTCATAGGGAAGGGGTCATAGGGAAGGGGTCATAGGGGGTTGACTCGCCCCCATGGGGGGCGAGCGTCGTGGCGCCTCTGGCGCCACTTAACCGTAGGTTTCCCCATAAAGGGGTCATAGGGAAGGGGTAAGGGGAAACCTACGGTTTCCCCTATTTCATATCCGACTTGGTCATTGCCATGAGGATTTTTGCAGGATTTGCTTTTAATAAAGTCGACGTTTTTCCATAATTGTCAATGATTTCTCCTTTGTACTCATTTTTTAAGTATTCTTTGAGCGTGGGAATATCATTGAACATGCGTTTGTAAAATCGCAGAATCATATCATACTTGTCAATTTGATTGTCGGGGATTTCAAATTCAGCAACCCTGTTTGACAACAGGGAATCTAGGATGAAAAGCGACCACGACTGACAAAACACATCGTCAAACGCAATTTGCGCAGGATGCGATAGAGGAACAATGCGAAAATCATAATCAGGTTTTTCCTTTTCAAAAAACGGTTTTATCACTTCGTGTGTGACCTCCGCATAATAAATGCCTTGCATTGGCGCCAAGATGTTGTTTTTTTTATTTGTCCTCAACACAGTCTTGTTGTATGCCGGATCAATTGCTAAAACGGTTTTGTTGTCATTATCCACAATAAATGTCTGGAAATGCGTCTCAAAATCATCGGCATCACGCTGCATGTTGGTTGCCGTAAAGACAATAGTGCCGTCCAGTTTCACAATTTCAGACAGGTAATCGCGCATATCTTCTTTCTTTTTCTCTAGCGCATCATCAAAAGAAGTGTCGTTTTTTGTCTGTTTTACAAAAGCATTGAATGTGCGAATATGCTGTTTTCCGTGGTTGATTCTTCTCAGTTTTGTCAGAAGTCCTTTATGAAGTTCGGGGTGATAATGCATCAGGATTTCTTCGCGAATGGACTCGTCGCCAATTACAATTTTGAGCGCATGCAATGTCCAACTGATAGCATCCGATTTCTTGTATGACATATTTTGTATATTTTATTGAGTTATTTTTATTTGGTTTACCGATGTAAGTTAATATTGCCTTCAATAATATCACGGTTTGTAATATATTTTATGTCGCAGAATATTTTTTATTACAGTAATTATTGTAAACATAGTCAAAAAGTGTTGCAGTGTTTGGTGAAAGCAAACTTGACAAATGAAATCAATTTTTTGTGTCTTGATAAACGAGGACGCGACCCAAATACAAACCAGATGTTTATTATTACGGAGGGCGGTGAGCGCGTCTTGTTGCCGCCGAATGTGCACAGTGTGCCTGCAATGCTTTTGGTCAAAGAACAATACAGAGTGATTTATGGGGACGAGATTTTGCAGAATTATGAATCGCGAATTGTGAATGACAAAATGGCGGCAACGAATTTCAATGGCGAACCGATGGGATTTAGTTTAGGAGGAAGTGGAGGTAGTGCTTTGAATTCATTGACGGCAAGTTATAGTGGTCGACAAAACATAATAACGCCGCCCGAAGAATTCACGTCCAACAAGATTAAGGGCGATGATAGTGTGGTTTCCAGTTATGAGCAAATGCGCAAGGCGCAAGATGCGCAATTGGGAATTGGCAAGATGCCCGCAAATCCCTTTGCCCCGTCAAGATAAGTTATTTATGTGTTAAAAAATATAAAACTATTGTTATATCATTATTTAATCACATAACTAATGTCATCACCAGAAATAGACCGCGCCACAGTAATTCGATCATTCAATGATTACTTTTTTGAATTCTTGGAAGACATGTTGAAAGTATTGCCGGGAAACAAATCGATACTGACCGCAAATAAGTCGTTTCGCACACTCACTGATTTTAATAAAGCAATATTGATAAAATGCTGGCACAAATTCGTGTATTTGAAATACAAGAATGTCATTGAAGATGGGAACATTGACTTCTTTTTTGAGAAAGACTATTCGGAGGATTTGACAGCGCTGAGCAACAGTCGTAATATTATGGAAATCATTGATGCTGTGCGTATTCCGGCAAAAGAGATTTGTGAGAACCCTAAAAACAGGGAATATGTTACGACTTATATTCAGACTTTGTGCAAGTTGTCGGTTATCTTTAGTCTGTAAGGGGAACCAAGGTTAAGGTGCCCATCCTTTGGATGGGCACCGGTCGGACGCAAAGCGTCCTTTCCCCAGGACCCCTCCTACGAGGGCGCAATCGTAGGGCAACTTTGTTGCCCCATGTGTAACTGCCTTTGGCAGTTATACCCTCGGCACCGATTAGCGTCGCTAAGGGCAACTTCGTTGCCCTACGCTGACGCAATATAAAATTCATTAATATAGCAAAGTTATTTTCCTACAATACCTGTAGGAAAATAATAAAAAATTGTGCACAATTAAAGGAGGGGTCCTAGGGGAGAGCACCGTGAATATAACTGCTACCCGAAGGGAGGCAGTTACACGTGGGGCAACGTAGTTACCATTAAAGGAGGGATCATAAGGGAACCTTGGTTCCCTTAGAGGAGGGGTCCTAGGGGAACCTGCGGTTCCCCTAAAAGGGCACCATGACATTCTCACTGTCTAGGTATTGCACAACCATTTTGCGGGTAATCTTGGGTTTTACCAAGTTTTCCAAAGGCGTCTCGGAACTTTTGAATGCCTTGAGCGCCGGAATAAAATGCTCATAGTGCAACTTCTCAATATGATATTTGTCTCGTTTGTCTTCCACATCATCCAGTTTATGAATTTTCAAGACATGTATATTTAAATACAGGCGATGAATGCGACTTGCAACCACGTCAAAATGCTCTCTGAATCGATTGAAGTGCGCACGATACTGTGGGAAATGATGCACAAACATGTCAACTTTATTGGTCTTTCGCAACACCAAATATTGGTAATGTAGATTCGGATTGTTGCCGCGCAACATCTTCATCTCTGTATATGTGAGATTATCATAAGACGTGCGGAATCCAGTGGGGATGTGGGTAATCATTATTCCGGGAATTGAGAATGAATTCAACGGGTTTTTCATACAGGATTCAATGCGTTCCATGATTGCACTTTCCTGACCGACCAAGTATATTCTGTTTACTGAGGGATTTGACACTTCTAAGGGATTTGACCCGTCAGTCCTTTGGACTTCTAAAAAAACATTCTCTATTGTCGTTGTTTGCGCATCGCACATGTCGTCAAAGAATCGCGGAAACTTCACATTGCTACTCTCAAAAGTGGGTCTGAGAGAAAATACATCCACATATTTGCAACTATGATTGACAATTTCATAACAACTCACCAAATATGTGGCAGGGACATTCACATTTGACACAATGTGGTTGCACGGGTGCTGCACAACAAAGGAATAACAGTGCTTCTTTGACAGATTCAACGAGTTGGCAAAATCACCAATGTCCGAGTATTCCGAATTTAATCCATCCAAAAACATCTGTCTGAAGGTTTTCTGCTCGGGTTCGGGAAGTCCTGGAAAATACTGATTGCGAAAGAAATGATAATTGCCGCCCACGCTTCGTTTAGTGGCAATCTCCCACTTGTCATTATCCCAAAACAGGTTAATCATGGTTCCCTCAATAATCTCAGTGGCGCGGATTTCATTGGGATCGACCATGGTGGTTTGCCCAATCGCATTGGTCATTTGAAAAAAAGCATCATTGGTCATTGATTGTGCCGGGGCAACACACACAATTTCATCTGTTTGATTGGTGATCACGCTTCTATACATGCGCATGGTCAAATCGACATTTGGCAAAAACTCGGGTTCCACATTTCTGATTGTGTAGTTCCCCTTTTTGATGGTTTTCACAATAGGAGGCATCTGGTTTAACTGATTTAAATCAATGGTGTGTGTGGTCATGGTTTGATAATACAATTGTTGCAATCATATTTTTAAATGATTTCGAGAATATATATTGTTTTACAAGTAGCAAAGGTATAAAAATTATATGCTATACTTTATTATAGTATAGTATACAATGTCGTATGAAGAAATAGTCTGGAGCGACAATGATGAATCAGAGGGTCTTTCTTCAAAAGAGGGTCTTTCTTCAAAAGAGGGTCTAGTATTAAAATTGGGCGACATCATAGAGACATTTGCACCTTCCAATGCCGAATATCATGAAAAAACATTTTACATAGACTACATTGATGACCATTTGATAGAGATTTTAGATGTAACTAGTGGATTCAAACACACTTTAACGATGTATGAAACCGGTCAATTGACCGAAGAATCCATCTCACAGATTCACCTGTTGTCGCGTGCGCCAGAAGAAGGATATGCCCGGCAAAACGGATTAACTACTGGAAAATGGATAAACGTGCATTTCGGGGGCGAGATTCCTACAGTAATTACTGGCGAAATCACCAATGTGGACGAGGACATGATTGAGATTATCACTTATCCTGATGTGGAGGTCATTTATTTGAATTTTGAGTATCGAGGCATTCCTAAGAATTTGCCAATAGAGAAAATCGAAATTCGCGAAATACCAAAATCCATTAAAGGAAGTTTAAGACAAATGATGGATGCTCTATCGGAAGAGGGTGAAATCCCCAATTTTGAAGAGTTTGCATCCATGGATGTTTCGGAAACAGGCGAGATTGCCATCATCATGCCCGATAAACCACGCATGGACCCGAATTTCAATGACACCTTGAAAGAACTCATTATTAGTGTCGATGACATCGTGTTTGGCGAAGAAGAAGAAATTCAGGTCCGCACCGAAGTGAAACGGTCGGAGCAGCGATATGGCATCGATATCCAATTAAATGACCTGTTGGACGAATTGTTGTCGACCATACCCACATACAAACAGACGAGTCGCGTCATGGCGCGCATTCATACTATTGTGCGACGTTTCAAGGAACTGCGCGAGCAATTCTCTATTTTTGACGAGAATGGAAATGTCACGGGATACAACAATTTTGATGCTGCATACAAACCGCTTGTTGAGCATTTGAGCAGGTTGGACCGCAATTTGCGATGGATTTTACCGGTTGTCAAACAGCAGACCAAGTTGTATAATGTGGAGGAAGGATTTGATGCCGACAGTGTATCAAAGAAGACCTACATTAATGATGTGTTGGAAATGCAGTCTAAAAAAGAGTTGTATCCGGAATATTCGGCATATTATGAAAATTTGAATGAAAATATGACGCCAATGGAAACATCCTATGAAGATGAGGCAGTGCACACAGATTTGGACGCCATAGTAGAAAACTTGGACAATTATTACAGTCATGTGTACAACAAGGTGAACAAATCGTATCAGGTGGGGACGCGCCGATTTGTCATGCAAAAATACAACTTGGGACTGTCCAAGATGCAACAGCACATCATGAAATCGGGCAAAACCGTGTATTTGCGAAGTCAGATGACTTTGCCGGACAAAATACATGCAAAATCGGTAATCATGTTGCCGGATGCAGCAATTGATTTTTCGCGTGTCGATTTGCCCGGGACCAATGTATTGGACCGCGTCAACAAGAGTCACAACTGGATGTATTATCATCGCCTGTTGCGCGGAAAAACCGATGTGCAAACCATTTCTGCAAATCAGACAATAGAGGATGTTCCCGGGTTTTTAGAATTTGTGACGGATTTTGAAACCGATGGTAAAATGAGTTATGAGGATATTTTGAAAAAGGCAATTCCCAGGTCGCGCTCTATCATCACCATGATGCGCGACCGCATTCCGGACCCTTATAGTTTTCATGCCATGATTTCCTTTTTTGAACCCTTCCTGTTGTATCCCGACAACATCACGTATTCGGCAAAAACGCTGAGTGACAAGAGGTCAAATGCGGATATCAAACACAGTGGTTCGTATCAGGAGATTCGATACTTTGTGAAAGAAATGGTGAAGAAATACAAGGCAGAGATGGCATCCAAGGGTGCCGAATTTGGCGAGATGGGGTCCAAGAAATACGAGAAGGAGGGGAAGATACAGGAATCAATTTACCGGGTTCTTAAAGAGAATTCCGAGTTTTTGAAAATGGTGAAGGAGCGATATCCGGTGGTGCCTGGTACAAGCGTAAGCACAAGTACCAGTTCCAGTTCGGAAACGTTAAAGACCATGTTGAATGTTGACGGCGGGTCTGCATACATGGCAACTGTATCGCTCATGTTGGGAGTCCTGTTTAAACCCGATTTGTCGCGCATATTGGCGTCGAACAGTGGTGACATAGAGGCGAGCATATTAAAAACGAAATCGTGCGCCACACGCGCTATTGCCAAACAATACAAATCAGTTCGGGATATGCAAAAAGACAATGACACCGAGGATGTGTTTTTCGACAAACAGTATGACGATGTTCCCTACAACATCATGGACCAATATCAAGAAGAAAAGGGCAAAATGTTGCCGGAAAGATTCATTGAGTATTTAAAAATGGTTCTTGTGGAAAAACACGATGCGACCGAAGAGACTGCCGAAGAATTGGCAATCAATCTGATTGCGGGCAGGCGCCGAATCAGACCCGGCAATTATGCTATGTTGTCTATAGTTCCTGTTGCTGCAAACAAGGACTCTATTGCCGGGGTCGATGTGAGTGCCGAAGAAAACGCGCGCAAAAAGACCTCGTTTTATGTGCGCCACAAAAACACTTGGATAAGAGAAGATGTGGATGAAGAAACCTTCTGCAATCTGTCGCCCAATTGCTACACAAACTCCGATGGCAAAAAGAAAACCTGCGATTCTGCCGAATACACCGAGGAACGACTCAAAAAGAAGGACCTTGCAAGCACAGGATTGGATGTTGCCATTGACCTGACTATGCAGGACATGACCGAGGAACTGAAAGCGCGCGCCAAATACCATCTCGACCTCCTCAAAAAGATTCGGTGGATTAAAGACAGCGCGACAAAACAGCAGAACATATTCTTCTACATGATGGGGACGCAAGTTGCCGAAAACACCATCGTGGAATCGCCCTACACCAAGTTGCGCGACTATATTCTGGGGCAGTCGGATTTCCCCAAAAGACACGCCGACATTATGCGATTCCGCGACCATTTCTGCCGTGATGCGGTCATGTCGGACACCGTTGCCGAGTCCGAACACTGGTTATACTGTGTTGACACCAATTCCAAATTGCTCCCCAAATTCCTGTATGAACTTGCCTACAGTTATGTAGTGTCGAATAATTACGAGGACGAGTTGGACCGCGTGTGCAGACACATTGGCAAATTGAGCGAGGACCACGACGCGATTGTGGATAGACACAGTGGATATGTGATCAAACAGATTGATTTTGTGGATGAGGACGAGTACAATGAGGCGGGATTCAAGGTGTCGCATGCGGATATCATGACTGCGAGCGCGGGGGAGAGTCTGCTTTCTTTAAGCGGAGCAAATGAAGCAACTGACATATCACCTGTATTAGGTCGTAAAACCAAGGCAGGTAAGAAAGTTTTTGAGGATATTAACACACAGCACATTTACAACATTGCAAGTTCACTGTGTGAATATATGGGCGTGGAATTTGATATAATTGAGGAACGAATCATGCTGCTCTCTATCGAGTTTGTGAAAAACTTGGACAGCGCGGAGATTTACAAGGCAAAACAGGAGAAGGCAGCAAAGAAAAACATCAAGATTGTCTCATATCAGACTTATTTTGACCAAAACAAATTGTATTTCACTGCCTGTTTGACTTTTGTGGCGATCCAAACTGCGATTCCGTCTTTTACACCGCGCAAGACTTTCCCCGGATGTGTGTTTAGTTTTGGCGGATATCCGTTAGAGGCAGGCGAAGAAAACAATGTGGGCATTAAATATTTGGCGTGTGTGATAGAGAATGTGAAGAGTTCGATCGAACCGTGGAATAGCATTGGAAATCAGAAACGCGATGTCATTGTGCAACGATTGATGGAACTGATGTCAAAAAGAGTCACGCTCAATTCCGATGTTGCTGACCTGTATTTGCGCAAGAAACAACACATGGAATCAAATCCCGACGCCTATGCTATTCCACCAGAACACGCTGTTTCAAAATGGACGCAGTTTCAACCACCAATTGTGAAGATTGGAATGCAGGGTTCACAAAGTCAGGGTCTATCATCCGAATTCAAAGAAGAATTGGGACTTGCTCTTAAAAAAGGCGATAAATTGCAACAGGATATGTTGGGGACAGTTTACGGAAAAATCATTGCCAATTCTTATGGAGTCATAGAGAATGTGAATACAATTGTGGCAATTTTTGGCAAGGAGGCGTTGTTGCGCGCCGGGTCTATTGTGTTTTTAGAGAACGCATGTTGCGAGGATGATGCCAAGAGTGATGTGAAGAAGAGAAAGGCGTTGGATTTTTTCATCGACAAGGACGCCTCTATTGCCAAGTCGATAGAGAGTGTGAAAACATACTCGGAAATTTACAATGATGCTAAAAAGTTGGTGAGACCATCTTATTTATTCTATCCCATGGAAGGCAAAAAAACACTGGATGTTGAGAAGAAATTCTCGGAGGAGCAGATTTATGCGGCATTTATCCATTATTGCAAACTGACTGTGGATGCACCGGTGCCGGATGATTTGCTTGCGTTTTATCCTGACAAACCACACTTGGACGCCAAAGATTTGCCCCAGATGATAGAGAAATTGAAGAGTTTGGGACACACGCATTCGCAAAAATCATTGCAGGATTTGATGCAAACAGTGGCGTACCGAAACAAAGTGAGCGTTGATTTATCGGAGAAAAAGGTGGATTATGGTGTAGCAGCATTTGTGGATTTGGTCGAGCATCTGTCAAATGAAAAAATCATTGAGACGCCGCTTGCCAACCACATAATGAAATTGGTGGATTTATATAAAGACGGTGTGCTTCCTTCCTCAAAAGTGGATGCATTGAATGTGCTGAAACGATATTTAATGAAAGCAAACAGGACCATGTTGGTTGTCATCAATAAATACATTGTGGATTTTTCATCAATGCGGACTCGCGACAAAAATCGCATTTCCAGTTTTTTGACAAATGTAGGGTCATGGGCCTCTATTGGTTCTGAGGACACAGAGTTGATGTTTAAATCGTCGCAGTTCATAAAGAATTGTGTGCATGCAACTGCCAAAATTGTCCCATCAATGCTACTGAATGCCGACAATTTTGCAAAGAGTTCGATTGGATTATTTAATGCGTCGGCAATGAAACATTGGGAGTTGTCGGAAATCCATGAACGAAATATTGTGCGAAACATTTCCGATTATTATGGAAAACTGAATGTGTATCAAAAAGATGAAATGGTGTGTCAGTTTTTCCGGGATATGGAAGTCATGTTGGTAAACCTTAATTTGTTTGCCGAGAATATTCCCATTTTTGCCGACCAACAATTACTGTTTGATAGAGAAGCAGTGCAAATGCTTTATGTTTACATATATTATTCGGTGTTTCATGACCTCATTGTGGCGAGTAATAGTGAAGAATATGTGAAGGTCGAAATGGCAAAAGTCAAACAGATGCGCCGTGCCGTTGCCGAAGATGCGGATGCGAGTACTTACGCTAGTATTGGGTCTTCGACTGGTGCAGCATCTTCGATTGGTGACGAAGAAGATTTAGGAATAGGCGATGAATACAATAT
>Ga0078894_10002045_pt1 | contig 15165 bp, 14 predicted proteins | sample LauGreSu1BDMLBSD_2_FD_67506 | JGI IMG/M metagenome (GOLD analysis project Ga0078894, IMG submission 67506) | Freshwater lake microbial communities from Lake Michigan, USA - Su13.BD.MLB.SD (version 4) (version 4) | ecosystem: Environmental > Aquatic > Freshwater > Lake | place: Lake Michigan... | reverse complement strand
TGGCAGGCCATTGGCGCTCAGGATCTCGCTTACCCCAATATTTGACTAGGGCGATATTGCTAGGCACTTCAACTGTAACGGTAAAGTTTCTCTCGCGGGGGTTGGGTGAGCTCACGTTAAGCCTCCTCTCGCATGATCGTACGCTCGAGCCGGAGCCCAATTTCGCTAAATCCCGCAGTTAGCAAATGCCAACCGAGCGGTGCAACGGCATCGGCGACTTTGGCAGCATCCTCGCGGCTACCAAATATCAGGACTGCGTCTTCGCCTCCGGCGCCAGTGGTCTTCATCGCCCACCGTTCCTCCCAGCCTGGTATCTGAGCAGCTCGCTCAAATAACCCACTTGGAAACCCGGGAGCCTCGGCAAAAAGCTGGCGGTGACGCCTAGTCCCGTTGACTAGGTCCCTAAAGCAGGTGAGCTGATCAGGATCAAGCTCGGTGTCCGCTTCCAGTGTTGACCATAGAGCCGTATTGATCGCGGTATTAATCTCGTCTAATTGATTTCTTCTTTCACCCTGACTTAGCCAGCTGGAGGTCGTACCGATTGCTGGTGCGGTTGGTGCACCTTTGCCACCAACAAGGACATGCGCAAAGCTTGCGAGGCGGGAGATATTATCCCCAGCTAGCCGCTGCAAGGCTAGCGGCCAGGATTGCACGTCAGGGCTCGTCTGGCTGACAACGATGCCTCCTAACCACTGAGTAGCGATATCGTAGCCAGAAGCTTGCCGCTGTGCCGCGCGCTGCAGTGATAGGGCTGAGCGAGCGATCTCAGCGAGCTCGTCTGCTTCGAGAGGTTCTAGGCTTCCCTTTTGCCGTGCGATATCGTTGAAGGCTGCGAGAACGGCAAGCCGCAGAGCGGACGACGAACCAATACCGTACTCCACCGACAACGCGGAAGATACTTTGAGCTCAATATCGCTGACACCGAAGAGCGTCATCGCACTTGCGACCGTGGCAAGTAGCGGGGCCGTCGGGAAATCCTCTGGCGAACTGCCATCAGCTACCGTATGGGACTGCGACCAAAGATCTGAACTTACTCGGCAACCGCCGATGGTGTTAGCCCCGAGTGCAGTGGCCGTAGCGGTCAATTTAAGATCTAAAGCAGCTGCAGTGGCAGGTGCTCCAGTGAGGGCTGAATATTCACCGGCAATCATAACTTTTCCCGGCACTGAGACGGAGGCGTACAGAATAGTGCTCATTCTTTGCTTGCACCTCGGCGACCGAGTAAATCTAGATTGCTCCGGTGTAGGCTCATGTGTCCACGCTGGATCCCCTCTGATGCTAGAGCTCTCAGAGCTGATAGATTTTGCGCGAGACCGACCGCAGCAATGATGTTTGCTAGCTCGCGAGCGTCTGGTTGACCAAGGAGACTTAGCGCCGCCTGCGCCGACGGATGCAGTCTCGTAACGCCACCGACCACGCCCACCGCAAGTGGCAACTTGATCTGACCAGTAAGGTCGCCGTTACCGTCAAGCGACCATGTGGCAAGAGGGAGATACCGTCCACTCAGGCTCGCATAGGCGTGGGCCCCAGCTTCAACAGCGCGCCAATCATTACCCGTGGCGATGACCACGGGGTCGATACCGTTCATGATGCCTTTATTATTGGTAGCAGCGCGGTGCACATCATGAGCAGCAAACTGATAGGCCATGACGATCCGTTCGGCGACACGCGCTCCGTCAAATTCCGGTGTAGTAAGTGCCCCCTTGGGTACACGACAACTCACCTCGGTCGTGCGTCGGTCGGTCAAGTTGGTCAAGATGCGCAGGCCAATATCTACAGGTAGTAGTTCCGGCATCAAGGTTGACACGCGCTCGCACATGGTGTTGACGATATTGGCACCCATGGCATCACAGGTGTTGATGTGAAGATGAAGCACCAGGCTACGGATCTCAGGTATGAAGCGCCAAGTGAGGTCGAGCGCGCCACCGCCGCGAGCCATCAAGCGGTCCTGACCACGGTTGGCGTACTCAATTAACTGCTGTTTACGCTCATTAAGGACGGCGTCGTAGTCGCATTCTCTGTCCAGTAAGAGTTGGATCTGACCGGTCATAATAGGCGCTGTGCTAGTTGCCACAAAACCGCCGCCGGAGCGCGCTAGCTTGGCACCGTGGCTAGCTGCTGCAAGGACACTTGTCTCTTCAACTGCCATAGGTACGAGTACATCGCGATCATTGACTTTGAAGTTGGTAGCAATACCTAGCGGCAGGGCAAAAGTACCGACTCCGTTCTCGATAAAGACATCGATCAAGTCACCTCGCAAATTGCTCGCATGACCTAGGGCATCAATGTCACCTTCCTGAAGTCCTGAAAAAACCTGCACAGCGCGCAGTCGTTCGGAGCGCGGAAGCTCGTAAAACCCCGGTAGTCGGGACGATGGCCCCTCGGGTTTACGGTCGCTGGCTAACTCACTATCCTCATGTTTACGGACGGGGCTAGAATCTTGGCTGTCCTCTTTGGCGGCTGTCTTTGATCGGCTCGTCGGCGCTGATTTTACGTCCATCTTCAACCTCACTGCGTCAGTATCGGGGGGTGCTACGACTGACCGGTTCCGTCACGGTAAACCGGTCGACCAACGTGAAAAACTGCTCTGAACGGTGTGCTCTCCGGACTAGATCGCTTAGCGTTCTGGAGCCGGTTACAATCATGGCAACACGTAAACCTTGGGCAAAAGTAGTAAGCTGCTCATGCACGGCCTCCTCACCCTCGAGTGCGGCTCTTAGCAGCGGTAGGCCGATGCCGCAGACGTTGGCGCCGAGAGCACAGGCCTTGGCCACCATCAAGCCGTCGCGAATGCCACCAGTCGCAGCTAAAGAAACGTGAGGCAATGCCGCACGGATGGCTGCAAGTGAGACGGCGGTCGGAATACCAAAGTCGCGGAAGTTCTGGGCCACAGCTCGCGTGACTGGCGACGACGCTCTTTCGCCTTCTATTAGGCTCCATGAAGTGCCGCCCTTGCCACCGCAGTCTAGAGCTGCGGCGCCTGCTTCGATAAGTCTCTGAGCCGTTGCAGGGTCAAGTCCAACGCCCACTTCTTTGACTAGCAGTGGCACAGACAGGGAGCGAGCAATACTAGCGATCTTAGTCAAGACGCCCCGGAAGTTGCGATCACCCTCTACCTGCACCACCTCCTGCAAAACGTTGACGTGTATCGCCAGGGCGTCAGCAGCAATCATGTCGACAGCACGCTGGCACAGGTCGGCAGCGTTCGGACTGAGTAGCTGGGCGATGCCGATATTGCCGATGAGGAACAGGTCTGGCACGGCTTTTTTAACGGTGAATATGGCAGCGTGATCCGGGTTGTCGAGGGCTACTCGCTGTGAACCCACTCCCATCGGAATACCGAATGCAGCAGCAGCTTTGGCTAGGCGCAAATTAATGTCGGCGCCGCGCGCTAGCCCGCCGGTCATACCGGTAATCAGGAGCGGCAGTCGGAAGCGGTTACCAAGAAACCAAGTCGAGGTATCGAGCTCGCTCCAATCGAGCTCAGGCAGGGCACACGGCAAGAGCGTGATCTCTTCAAGGCCTGTGTATCGATCGCTGGCCTCGACATCTTTCGTGGCGCAAATACTGATGTGCTGATTCTTGCGCACCAGGGTCATCAGATCGGCAAGACCTGAGTGATCCGCCGGTAGGACCGTCAATTGACTATGCCCATCGCGGGCGACTGGCGTCACCTCACTCCAGCGCACGGAGAACCTGTGATCGTCGCCGAATGAAACGCTGAGCGAGCCACCCCCGGCAGCTGGCCGTGCACCCGAAGCGAAGCTGACAACGATTGCATTGGTCGCTAACGCATGCACCGACCCGGGTCCGAGCACGACATCGTGACAAACTAGAGCTGGATCAAGGGCGACAAATCGGCTGCTATCCATCTTGGGTGTGCCTACACTCCTGAGTCCTGGGGTCATAAATAACAGACACTTGGCCTCAGACGCGGTAAAATGAAGAGCACCGCTACCGGGTTCGCACGGAACGTCGAGGCATCTTAAGGTATGAGCCGAAGGGCCAGGGAGTCAACGTGATTTCCATGCGTGGAGTCAAAATGTCGTTCGGGGACATAAGTGTCCTTAGTGACGTAACTTTTTCTATCTCTCGAGGGGAGCGCGTTAGCCTGATTGGCCCGGGCGGGAGCGGCAAATCGACTATTTTGAAGCTTTTGCTCGGACTTTTGCCCCCAAAAGCCGGTGAAATCATGCTCATGGACACCAACATGGTCCAGGCGAGTGAGCGCGAGCGCCAGGAGACTCTGAGGAGCGTCGGTATGGCGTTTCAGCAGGGGGCGCTGTTCGATTTCATGACCGTCTCTGAGAACCTAACGTTTGCCATGGAGCACATGACTGACCTGGGCAAAGATGCGATGGCAAAGCGTATCGAAAACCTGCTTGCGGGGGTCAAGCTTGGCCGAACCAAGAACATGTACCCCTATGAGCTCTCTGGCGGTATGCAGCGCCGGGTTGGCATTGCCAGAGCGCTGGCGACTGATCCGGTGGTATCGATTTTTGATGAGCCCACGGCGGGTCTTGACCCAGTGACTTCGACGATCATTCTAAACATGATTTCCGATCTTGCAGGGTCTCATTCCGACCGGGCTCAATTGGTAGTGACATCCAACGTCGAGATTGGCATTCGCTTTGCTGATCGCCTACTAGTCCTTAACGAGGGGCATATCGTTGCCGATGGACCTTGGCGTGAGCTCTTGCTGCATGGCTCCGATTGGGTTAGGAATTTCCTGGGAGTTCGGCTAATTGGTTTAGATCTCGAGTATGCCCAAGGGCTGAAACTGCCGCCTGAGTTCATAGCTCAACATTGGTCCTGATTAAAAGGTAGTAGCATTTCATGTACTGGTTAATGACTGCCCTAGCAGCTGTGCTGACGCGGCTACCAGACCGTACTGTCGATAGACTGGCTTGGGGCCTTGCGGTCTTATCTTTCGATTGGTTTAGGATCCGTCGCCGCACCGTCTTGGCCAACCTTAACCTAGCTTTTCCCGATAAATCTTTGTCCGAGCGAGAGGCCACTGGACGAATTTCTTTCTATCATTTCATACTAACTGCGTTTGAGTTTTTGACCAGTTCGCGGCTTGATTTGGCGAGTACGGTAAAGTTCCACGGCGACGAGCACATGCGAGCTGCCTTGGCACAAGGCAAGGGTGCATACATTCTTTGTATGCATCTTGGTAACTGGGAGGCTATGGGCGCAGCTTGCTCGCGTAATTTTGGGCCCTCACATGTTTTGGTTAAGGCCGTAGGTACGTCAGGACTTAACCGTTTTGTGTCGGAATACCGTGAGCGCAATGGCTTTCACTGGGTAAAGAGGCAGCGTAAGGGTGATGGTCTAAAGGCCATAGCCAATGTACTCGCAAGAGGGGAGATTGTCGGCTTTGTCATGGACCAGGCACGACCAGGCGAGCCTAAACTACCTTTCTTTGGTCATCTGGCTAAAACCAATACGAGCTTTGCGGCAATATTGAGGCGTCACCAAGCGCCAGTCGTTCCGAGCTTTGTCATCAGAGAGGGATTCCACAAGCATACGGAATACTTTCTCCCGCCAGTGGAATTATCTTTTAGTGAAGATGCCGAGGCAGACGTTCTCAAGCATTCGGCTCTATTTAACAGGATCGTCGAGGATTGCGTGAAGCGCTGTCCAGAGCAGTATTTCTGGCTGCATAACCGTTGGAAGTGAACGATGACTGAGCGAAATAAAAATTTACTCAGTTCTAAGCCAAGGCTTTTTGTCACCGACATCGATAATACCCTGTTCGATTGGGTAGGCTACTATGTGGCTGCTATCGGTGCTCTTATAGCTGAAGTTGAGTCCATTGTAGGCGTCCCGCGAGATCTACTTTGCCGGGAGGTGCGCGATGTATTTACGGCTCATGCATCGATCGAATATCCGTTTTTAGTGCAAGAACTACCTTCGGTCATGGCGCATTATGGTGATGACATAGATCGGATGCTGAGGGAGGCTGTTGAGCCTGCGCGCGCCGCTTTTCTCGCGGCTGGTCAACATAGGTTGAAGCCATACGGCGACGTCATTGAGACTTTGACAGAGCTGAGGCGCCAGTATCCCGGTTTGCCTTGTGCGGCTCTTACGGATGCTCCCCGCTATGTCGCCATGTGGAAATTAAACAAACTGGGTTTACTTCCCTATTTTGACGCAGTGTACGGACTTCCTGACCCGCGTTTACCGACGCATAAAGCGCTTGGTCGTGTCAAAGTCGACAGCGAGATTCTTCTAAAGCATTTGAGTCACCACAGCTTTGATTTTGCCGGGCGTATTAGAATCCTGCCGGATGAATATGAAAAACCAGGGCATCGGGGGCTGAAGACGGTGCTTATGGATTACGATCTAGACGAAGCGAACGCAGAGGAGCGCCGTCGCGTTGTGTGGATTGGTGACAATCGCCGTAAAGACGTAGCACTTGGTAAACGGCTGGGCGTCTATACGATGTGGGCATCGTACGGCAAACCAGATCACGCAGATTTAGAGGCCTTGGCTGAGTTTAGTCCACTCATCAACATTGAGAAGAATGCTGAGCTTCCGACAGAAGCTGGTGCAACGCCAGCTCCGGATGTGGTCTTAAATAAATTTGGCGAAATGCTGGGCTTTATGGAGCAACTTTAAGTTCACCGCCAGTCACAGACTTCAGCCATTCGGTAAACGAAGGGACTAGGGTGTAAACGCCGCCCTCTTCGCAGGTCCCCGAACCGCGCGACGTCACGCCGACGACGCGGAGGTCTCCACTTTCGTTCCGAGCAAACACAGGACCACCGCTGTCACCTTTGCAGGTATCTGGTTTACCAGGGGCTCCAGCGTAAAACTCGGAGGCAACCAGCGCTGGGATATCGATGATCTCGGTCTTGCGGATGGAGCGACCGTTTTCATTCACCTTTAAGACGCTCGTTTTTTGTTTATATTGCGCGTTAAAAGGAGTCTCTGCTGTGGCAAGTTCGTGGGCAGTCCACGGTGAGTCCCAGGCCGATTTTTGTCCGTAGCCTGCAAGGACGAGATTCACCCCGTCTTTAAACACCGAGGCGACAGAGTTATTATCAAGTATCGTACCTAGAACGGCTCCGTCGGCGGGCTTCGCCAGTACCCAAACTGCGATGTCGTAGGCCTCGTTGAGGCGAACCGCCCCGTCTAGGTCCTTGCCCATCTTGGAGCGTTGAAATTTAGGATGCACCAAAACCTGCTGCACGGGGAGGCGCTCGTCGATTGATTTCTCGGGTTGGCTTTTGCCGACAACCACCCCTATGGTGCTCGGTTCGTAAGCCACATCTTTACTGTTGAGGCTACAGTGGGCGGCGGTCAGAACAACGGTGGGAGTTAAGAGGGTCCCGGTGCAGAAAGAGTAGGGGATCCCTTCGCTGTCAGGCTTGATCATTGCTACCACAGGCAGTTTGCTTGCATCGGCTGGTTCGCCGCCAATAACCTTAAGTTTAGTGGGTGCACCTTGCTCGCCGCAGCCAACGCCTAGCAAAATCGCCGCCAAAAAAGCCACACCGGAGTGCCGTAGACTCATTGAAATATCCACCTAACCATCTGAAAATATTGGAGAGTGAAGCACATGCGCCCTAGAGCGCGCCCCACACATGCTATATCTAGCCCATCTTCGCAAGCCTAAATCTAAAAGGACTCCTCGACGTAATCGAGGTCGGCACCGAAAGACTCCTCCATGCCGTAGAGAGCCGCATAGGCAACTGTGATGCAGATCAGGCCTAAAATCATGGCGCTGCCGGTTAGGTCGAATGTTGGGGTCATCGCTCGGAAGGCAAAGGTCAGGAGCACTACCGAGCCTCGCACAAAATTGGGCACGCTGATCGCTACGAGTGCCCGAACATTTGTTCCAAACTGCTCTGCCGCCATAGTGAGAAATACGGCCCAGTAGCCAGTTGCCACCCCAATGATAAAGCTCGTGACGTAGTATACGTCTGGACTAAAGCCGCGCATGTTGAGAAAGCTAACAGTAGCCAACAGTGTCGCTATCAAAAAAAATCCCACCACCTTTTTCCGACTACGCAACCATTGACCGATAAATCCAGTGATCAAGTCGCCGACAACTAGCCCGGAGTAGCTGCACATAATAGCTGTTCCAGCCGATACTGGCTCGGTCGCGCCGAGAGCGCGGCAGATCTCGGGCGAAAAGGTGATAACAATGCCAATACAAAACCAGATTGGAATTCCAACGGCGATACACCGCAGATAGCGTACGAGGCGTTCACGCGATTTAAATATGAGTCTTAGGTCGCCCTTTGGCACAGATTTATGGTGGAGTTTACCAAACATGCTTGATTCAAGAAGGCGAAAGCGGGTAGCGAGTAGGGTAAGTCCCATGACACCGCCGACGAGGAAAGCTACGCGCCAGGAGAAATAATTCGCAACAATTCCCGCGAACACTGCACCTGTAACGCCAATAGCAGCGACGAAACAGGTCCCGTATCCCCTAGCGTGGCGCGGTAAGCTCTCCGACACAAGGGCAATGGCCGCGCCAAGCTCGCCAGCTAAACCAATCCCTGCGAGGAGACGTAGCACGGAATACTGGAGCGTATTCTGGACAAAGGCATTCGCCAAATTTGCCAGCGAGTAAAGCAGTATTGAGCCAAATAGCACCGACACACGTCCTCTCTTGTCGCCCATGATGCCCCACAAAATCCCACCAATCAGCATGCCGGCCATCTGCATGTCGAGTAGCTGAACGCCGGTTGCTAGTTGGTCTGCACCGGAGATCCCGAGGTCGGTTAGGCTCGGTACCCTCACTATGGAGAATAGGACTAGGTCGTAAATGTCGACAAAGTAACCAAGGCCGGACACCAGTACGGTCGGGTTTAGCAGGATTTTTGTGAGACTAAGGTCCGTGGCTTGCTCGCTCATCGCGGTGTCGGCTCCGTTTCGTTTAGCGTGAATTTATCGGCTGTATTGGTTTAACGAAGTTAACAGAGGCGGTAAAACGGACATTCATAAGTACTCAAAAATATTGGTTTTGTGGGAATTGTCTCAAGTTTTGTTACGCAAATGCCGATAAGGGCGCCACAATTCCCGAACCCGACAACTTGAGTCCCTGAAACTTTAGCGCCCCGAACCGGCTAACTTGGAGGCTATATTTATGTATAGATCATTATTCAAATCAGTTGGTTACCGCGTCATTTCGACAACAAAGAACACCTGGGCCGCAAAACTTACCGCCGTTACGCTGCTCGCCAGTGCCGCCTGCCAAAACTCGACGGCGCAATTCGAGGGAGTTACCGCTAGGCGTTATGTTGGCAGTGTCTCTGCAGCTGACATTGCGACGACCTATAACACGCTCAGTAAAGACCCTGACTCTGCTAAAGTTGTTGCCGCCTGGCGTCAGAACTCTTGGGCCGATCTGGAAAAGAGCTACTTCGCGCAAGACATGAGTACCTCTGAGGTGACTGGTAGCGTCGCTGGCCATGAAGTTTCCAACTCTGGTATCGAGGCACGCCAAGCCAAAGCCGTCTTTGCGAGGGCTAAAAAACTACCGTCGCCCGATCAATTGATGGCAGAACTTGGGATCGATCGCGATGCCATCACTCAAGAGATGATCGAAGATAGCGCCGCCCTCTTAACGGAAATTGGGGCTCTTAACCCTAGTGAACTGGAAAAGTACTCGAGCGAAGATCTAGCAGCCATTAATCGCGCTACTCTGATTCTGCAAGAAGCTGTTGGACTAGCAGCCACAGATGAGCAGCAACAAGTGAAGGGAGCTAACCTCTTTGGCCTACTATTGGCTCCGTTCGTGCCCCTGCTTGGATTAGCAAACGCTGTGGTATCAGTGGTTCACCACAAAGTACACACCGTTGGCGCCATTGCGGGATCGATTGTCCAATCAAAAATCTGTGGGCTTCGCAGCATCATAGGTATTCGTCACGAGCGACTCTGTCAGTCACCTGGCTAAAAAAATAACGGGCACACTTCACTTTTAAAGTGAGGTGATACCCGTCTTCATTCAAGTAAACCAAAAAGGCTTACTTGTGCTCTTCGTGGCCTTCGCCGTGAGCTTCTTTCTTGTGCTTGCCTTTTTTCTTGCCAGCAGCTTTGCCAGCTTTTTTCTCTTCTGGTTTTTTCACTTCTTCGGTTGGAGCTGGAGCAGCTTCAGGAGCAACTTCGTGCTCAGCTGGAGCAGCAGCTTCTTCAGCGTGGCTTACGGATGCGAACAAAAGGCTAGCAGAGAACAGAGCGGCAACGAGTTTCATGACATCTCCTGCAAACAAAAGTGAATCACTAAAACTAACAATACCAGAGCTTTTACGGTCCCTTACAGCGGCCCTAAAGTCAATACATTTTATTGGCTCACCAGCTAGACCCGACGTACCAGTTGACTGGACCGGGATTGCTGGCTGCGCCGTTGGCTAGCTACAAGATGCTCATCTGTCCACTTGAACTCGTTTACAAGCCGCTTTTCTTCCTCGGCCAGTGAGGTGGCAAAAATTCCAGGATCATCAGCACCAATCACTACATTCAGTCCAGCTCCTAAAAAGCGCGGCAAAGGATGCGTGTCCTTAGTGAGATTGCCAATGAGCATATTAGAAGTGGGGCATGACTCAATGATGGCATTTGTCGCTTGAAGTCGACTCATGACGGCATTCTGCAGGATGGTGCAGTCGTTGACTTCAGCCTCTGACCAAACCGTCGTGGTGATCTCGTGATCGGCTCTACCGGTCAAAGCCTCCAGGTCATGCTCCGCCTTGTCGCTATCAACCATGTATCCGTGGGCTTCTAGCCAGGGCTTTGCTTTAAGTAGCCATTGCAAATGGCGCCGTTGCTCGCCCACACTTTCGCTGACTTTGCGTCCCAGATCAACTTTAGGATCGATACCCAATGCCAAGGCATGACCGAGACGGTGGGCTCCCATTGCGTGGGCCTCGCTAACCCAACGCACGGTGCTAGCAAGTGTTTTATCCGCAAACGACTCCCCAACGTGGTAGAGCACAGCCAGCGCCCTTTCTGGATTTTTCTCGTTGTCAGCTAGAATCTGGCGCACCAAAGGGGCGGAGAACTCCGGTGGATGATGTTCCTCCATGCCACAAAAGTCGATTGCGTGAACGACCTCAAAGCGACTGGGTTTGGCAGCTAAAATCTCTCGCAGAATTTGGTATTGCCCAAGGCCCAGCTCGTGTTTGCGCATGATGCTAAACACAACTCGCGGGACAAAGGTGCCCGCAAATGACCGGCTAAGTTCCAATGCGGTATCGGCCGTGACGGCAAAATAGCTACGCATATCATCGGGACTCAGATGCGGGGGAACGAACAGGCGGTACTCACCGTACTTGATCCCGCTGGCTGCTTGGGAGGTGAATACGTGACGCAGCACTGTGGTGTCCCCGGGGGTGATGGGGAGTAGGGCAATCGCTAGATTGAATGATGCCTGAAACCTTGCGAACGGATTAGCAGTCGTAAAGAGAAAATCATGACGTAGCAACTCGATGCCAGAATCCCGCAGCCAATATTGCCGCGGATCAGGGCGGCGACCGTAAGCTTTAGCATACTCCTCAGCATACCAATCGAGTCGGGAGGCCATTCTCTCGAACAGGTCGCGGCCCAGTAACCACAAATCTTCGGGCGTTAGGCATCCGTAAAGATGGCAATGCAGTTCATCGGTCAGATGTTTGGGCTTTAGTTTTAGCATGGGAGTTCCGATATTAACCTTTTGTTAAGAGGGGGGAATTCTGGCTGATTTTTCGACAGTGACTAATGCTTAAACGATTGGGCTAACATCCCGAAGTTTAGTTTAAGCCAATTATCCGGTTCAGTTCAGCTTCTTATTCAAGGGGTCCCAGGTTGTTACAATGTAATTTCTATGGCCCTGATTTTGCAGTGAATTTTATGTGATTTGTTGTCTCCTAGCCACTGCCTGCCGCTGTTCGTCTCGTTCTCGCACTGCTTTATCGAGAGGAACGTCATGGGATCTGCGGAGAGAAAGAAATTTTCGCTAAAAGTCATATGCGCAGCCTTAGCTAGCATGGTGATGCTTAGTTGCAGCGGTGGCGACAAGGGGGCTCCGACTGGTAAGGCAGCTCCTGCTAAAAAGAGCGAATCCAAAGAGTCCACCGGCGATAAAAAAGTTGGTGGGCAGTTTGATGAAGCCATCTTGAGCATAGCAAATTCGCTGGCCGGCGAACGGTTTTATGATGGCCTCTATAGAATCAAGATCAATATCGGATTTATCGAGTGCGGTGGAGAGTTTCCGGTAAGACTACAAATGCCGGCAGCTAACAAAGGGTTGAATACATTTATCGATTTTTTAGGTGCCAAAGTTAACTGTGCGGGAATTCCTTTGCCGCTAGACGACTTGACAAAGAGCCTTTTAGGCGGCGGTTCGCAGCCGGCCAATTCTTCACCAAGTGGCGCTACGAAGCCTTTATTTGGCCTCAAAAATCAGAACGGTGTGCTGGGCGTAACGAAGCTAGGCGCGGTTGACATTCAGCCAATGTATCCGCTCCTGCCAGATATTCTGGATTCCTCAAGCGAGATTCTGGCGCGCTTAGATGCAACCGTTCCAGTGAAAATGACTGCGCCCAAGGGAGCGACTGACTCCGGGCAAACCACTGTTAAAGTAACTCAGTTTAACGGCAAATTTCAGGCTCCAGGTGGCCAAGCCTTTGACCGTGTGATGTCCTGGACCGTTAGCGCCAGTGGCTACCAAAAGACGGTCGCCGGCCCACACCTCCTGGACACCCTAAATGTCAGCTTAAATATGGATCCTTTGGCTGTGCCCCATATTGACTTCAGTCTGGCCCTTACCAAAGCCGGTGACAGTGTTTTTAAGACAGTGCGTACCTCTTGGGAGGGCGAAGAACCGGCCTTTTTCGGGTTTGTCGAATTTGTACTCGGACTCGTCAAAAATCTCGACGTTAAATTAGTGTTCCAGGCCGACATGATCCGATTCGTCGATAATAAACCCACGACCAATCCGACCACTGCGCAGCCGGTGATTCCAGTGCAGTAATTAAGGTGATCAGGATATGAAGAGATATTTGACATCGCTAATAAATGTGATCTGGCTCGCCAGTTCACTCGTGGCTTGCGGCGCTGCCAATAAAGATGCTTCGCAGGTAGCTGGCATGTTCAGTGGAGCTAGTAAGACATTAGATGAGCGCGTTGAATCCGTCTGCAACTCCCTACGGCGACGCAAAAAGGCGCCAAGTACGTCGGATTTTGATTTGGCGATTCTTGATAAGTGCGAGGGCGCTGGGGAAAATGCCATCAACGTTAAGAACTATGATGGATTCCGGCTGCAGCAATATTCTATCGGTAACGGTGCGGAGACGGATAAGCAAAGGTCATCCTTCCGGCTGCAGCTTTGGTTTAATAGCACTTTGATTGGACTTGCTTCGCTGGCAAATAATCTCTCTGACCTTAGGGATACGCTAGGCAGTGAGGATATTCCTATCGATGCCGAAGACCTCGCCAATGCTGCCAAAGTCGACATGAAGATTATTGATAAGTTGGCTTTAAATCTAGATGGCGATATTTACGGCGGTATGGGATTGAATTTCACCGTCGACGGTCTAGCTAAACTTGACATGGACATCAGAGTGGACTTTACCGTCATCAAAAACTCTGTGGCCGTCGTCATTAAGTCAGATAAGGCCGAGGGGGTCATTTCGGATCTATTTATGGTCATAATGGTGACCCCTTACGCAAATGACACCTATCTGGACATGATCGGTTCAATCAAGATAGGTGATATACTTAGTGACTCGAAGGTCATCGACAGCTTGTTGCCGACCATGACGGAAAAGCTTCTCAACGGTCTTTTCAAGCTCGACGGTCAAAGAGCTGCGAAGGCTAAAACCTCCCAAAAAGGTGTGGTCGACAAAGTTAAATCGACCGGTAGTACAGGAGTTGCCGCATGATGAAGGCCAAGGATGGAAAAATCGCCGGTTGGGGACTACATGCGACCTTCTCGTTGGGGTTAGTCGGCATCATGATAGCCCTGGGTGCATGTCAAAAAGCGCAGGACACATTTGAAAATGGCTCCTCCGAGCAGAAGCCAGCCACTAGTTCTGTAGATCCAAAGGGGCAGCGCCCAAGTGGCGAACCCACTGTTGTTTTAAGCTACGACTACGGACTCAACATTGCTTTGAAATCAGGGCTGGTGATTTGTAAAAACGGGCGCATTTCGATAGATATCAAAAGTGACGTCTCATTTGATGTCAAAGGTGTCAGTGAGCTCAACTGCGTCTCTGCAAAGCTGGATCTAAACAAGATCATTAAGCCGCTCCTTGGCGTATTCACCCAGGTTGGTGCCAGCACCAAGATTGGACTTAAAGAAAACGTTGTTTATATCAGTAAACTTCCGAATTTCAGTGGTCTTGAATTTAATCCACCCGTTCCGACGTTTTTCGTTCCGACAATCGGTGGGGATAATACGAAGTTCCAGGGACTGAGTCGTGTGGTTACGACATCCGCTAATTTTAAACAAAATCCGCTGAATATCACATCCGTCAGCGGTACCTCGACATTAACCGTGGTGGATGTGGATAAGCCAATCACGACGTCCGACGGCAAGACCTATAGTAGGAACGTGCACTGGAAGCTGACAACTGATTGGGAAAAGCGTGGGTTGGTGCCGTTTCTAACTCTGTTCGACGTGACGTGGAGCACTAATCCACTAGACTTACTTGGGCTGACGGCAGAGATCACTATTAACCCGTCTTATCTACCTGTCTACCGCGTCGCCCTGGATTCACAGGTGTTGGCTGGCGTGGAGGAGCTTGCAAAGCTCGCAGATCTCAACGTTGACCTGACTTTAGTAATAAGTATCACTCGCTAGAATCGCACAATCATCATGCCTGTGACGCCCAAGCTGTCCTTTTCAAAAGCAAAGGGGCTGTCACCGTCTTCATCAACGCCAATCGATTCGATGCGGTAAAAAGCGCCTCCAGCCAGAGTAAGTCGGTAGGGATTTTGATGACGCTCCCGGCCATCGCGTCTTAAAGCCTCGAATTCAATACCGCCGCTTATTGCTTTAAATGGAATTTTGCCACCAAAACCGGTAGGCAGGAGCCCGCTTGCATCACTGAGCATACTCAAAATGCCGTCACCAAAATTGGTTGGCACAAGCATAAGTGGGCTTATCCCTGCTTGCCCTGTGGGCCCAGCTTGGCCTGGGCCCATATCCGAAGGTTCGTACTGAATTCCGCC
>Ga0078894_10002044_pt1 | contig 15167 bp, 18 predicted proteins | sample LauGreSu1BDMLBSD_2_FD_67506 | JGI IMG/M metagenome (GOLD analysis project Ga0078894, IMG submission 67506) | Freshwater lake microbial communities from Lake Michigan, USA - Su13.BD.MLB.SD (version 4) (version 4) | ecosystem: Environmental > Aquatic > Freshwater > Lake | place: Lake Michigan... | reverse complement strand
GCTGAACGCTGGCGCCGACATGCAGGCCATCGAGGTCTCCGAGCGGCATGAGCAGCACCGTACGCTCATTGAACCCTACCACTTCGGTCAGCACACTGTGCTGACGCGAGTGGCTGGTGATTCGGCAGAGAGAGCCCAGTCCGACGTCGATGCCGGTGGCTTCCACCACAAGCCCCACGACGCGGGTGACGCGACCATACTCAACAAAACGATGGCACTGCCGTAGGCGCTCGTGGAAAATGTCCATGGCCGGAAGGTGCAACCCACGATCGTGCGTACCGGATGCCGGTGTAGCCGGAAAGGCACCCATCAGATCTGCACTCCGGCCAACGCACGGTAGATGCGCTCAAGGGCGGTGTCGATACGACCCTCGATGATTCGCTCGCGCCCTTCGGTCAGGCAGCCGCCGCGATTGATGCTGGCGTCCGCAATCCAGCGTAGCGTACGCTCGCCATAAGGCGCTGCCTCGAGAATTGGACGGCACAGTGCCATGTCGTCGGGCGCGAGGCGAATGGTGACTTCCTGATCCGCCGGGTACCGTGCAAGCGCGGAGGCCACCAACTGAGCCACAAGAGACGGGTCGGCTACGATCTCTCGCTGGACGATGTGTCGTGCAATCGATACCGCGAGCGCCGCCATATTCTCCTCGACGGTGCTCGCCCAAAGGGCCTCGTGCCTCGCCAACGACTGGGACACTGCATGGAGGGCCGAGAGCGCTACCGACAGCTGTGCCTCAAGGCGCGCGCGCTCGGCGTGTTCCCCATCGGCCCGTCCACGATCATAGGCATCAGTCTCGACGCGCGCGCGCTCCAGGTTGAGCCGCCTCGCAAACTCCGCCGCGATGGTGGCATCGTCAGCTGCCGGCGCCTCAGGGGCGTCCACCGGCGCCAGTACATCCGACGAGAACACGTCGGCCGCGGCAAATTCGTCGAGGGACCAGCGCATCGCGTGCCTGCGATGATCTTCAAACGATGACATCGTCGGCGCCACTGCTCAGAACGATCTCGCCCGCCTCTTCCAGTGCGCGGACCTTCGATATGATATCGGTTTGCGCCGCTTCAACATCACGCATCTTGACCGGACCGAGGAACTCCATCTCCTCCTTGAGACCCGTGACGGCGCGCTGTGACATGGTCCCCATGATCTTTGCCTTCAGGTCGGGGCTTACGGCCTTGAGGGCGAGTGCGAGCTGCTTGATGTCTACCTCGCGCAGCAGGCGCTGCAGTGACTTGTCGTCGAGTGCCGAGAGATCCTCGAAGACGAACATGAGGTTCCTGATCTGGTCGCTGAGGTGCGGATCTCTTTCGGCAACAAGATCCAGTACCTGCTTCTCGAGGGACGCGCTGACGAGATTGAGGACAGCGGCCACCGTACTAGGTCCGCCAATCGTGCTCATACGCGCCGCGAGGGTCAGGTCGGCCGCAGTCCCGATGACCCGTTCGACCAGTGAGATCATCTCGGGGGAGACCTTCGTCATCGTGGCGATGCGGAACATCACATCGCCTCCGAGGGTGGGATCGAGCTCGCGGATGATCCCGGCGACGTGATTGGGATCGAGGTGCGCGAGGATCAGTGCGATCGTTTGTGGATGTTCACCTCTCAGTGCACTGCTCAACTGCTGCGGATCGGTCCCGCGTAGGCGACCGAAACGATCGGTACCAGCCAGCTGTTCGTGGATGCGCATGAGGATCTGCTGCGCCTTGATCGGACCGAAAGCCCTCTCCAGTACATCCGTCGCGAAATCAATGCCGCCCGTGCTGATCGAGTCTACGCCGAGCGTGGTCTCGAGCCATTCTGCGAGCACGGAGTCGATCGTGGTGGGCGGTACGTTATCCAGCTGGGCCATTTCGAGGGCCACGATCTCGGCCTCTTCGGGGTGCAGCGTGGCGGTGAGCTTCGATGCCGCCTCCGACCCCATCGCCATGCAGACGATGGCGGCCTTCTGGCGACCGGTTAGCCGATCGGGGGCCCAGCGGTCAGTTCCGATCTTCGCAGGGGGAGCAATCATTGGCAGCCTCGACGCTTACTGGCGGAGCCAGTGGCGGGTTACGCGGAGCGCCGCGTCGGGACGCTGTTCAACCGTGGCAATCGCCTGCTCGCGTTCCGGCGTCGTGGACATCGGCGGGAGCTTGATGGGCGTGCGGCGCGATTCCAGCCCCTCCGTCGCCCCGACGCCGTTCCCCTGGTCGGCGGGGGCGCCCTGCATCCCCAGTTGCATCTGCGTGCTCGCAGGCAGCTCAGCGTGTCCCGACGTTTGCAAAGCGCCACTCTGCGGGGCGGCAGGCAGTGGCGATTGGGTCTTCCTCGGGCGTAGCACGAACACCGAGAATAGGGCGACGATCAGCAGCACAAGGAGTGCGGCAATCGCCACAATCGGCTTCGAGTTCTCCTGAATGCGCGCGATGATATCTGTCGGAGAGGCGATCGAATCACTCGCAGTCACCTCGGGTTGCGCGATGTCAAACGGAGCGCTCACTACACTGATCATGTCGCCGCGCGTGGAATCCACGCCAAGGGCGTTGCGCACCAGCGCCTCGATGCGCGCGAGCTCTTCGGCGGTGCGCGGCATGGCGCTGGCCGGCGCCGGAGCGGTGGCCGTGGTATCGGGTGCCACCCTGACAACTTTGTCGGCCACCAGTACCGCCACCGTGAGTTTTGTCACGTTGCCGATGGCGCCGCTGAAGTTTTCCACGCTCTTGGTGTTCTCGTACGACGTGGCCGAGGTGCTATAGCCGGCGCCCTGCTGCGGCGTGCTCGGCGTGACTTCAGCCTTTTGTTCGGTGGTGAGTGCCTGGCGCTCAGGGTCTACGGCCTGCACCGTGCGCTCGACCTTGGAAAAATTGATCGACGCGGCCACCTGTACGCGCACATTGTCGCTGCCAACAAGACTCGAGAGTAGCCGGCTGGCTTTCTCCTCCAGGTACGACTCCACTTCCTTTTGTACCAGCAGCTGACGACTGGAAAGACCGGCAAGCGAGCCTTCGTCATGCATGGTGAGTGCGTGGCCACGCGCATCGACAACCGTCACGTGCTCGGGTTCGAGCCCACCCACGCTGCTCGCGACCAGTTGCGCGACCCCTTGCACCGTTCCGGGGGCCGGCGTGTTACCGTCGTGCATCGTCAGCGTCACGCTGGCCTTGCTGGGTCGCTCGCTCGGTTTGAAGATCTTCTCGTCTTCGAGGGCCAGATGGACTTTCACTGCTTCTACGTTCTTCATCTTGCTAATGGTGCGCTCGAGCTCTCCTTCGAGCGCACGGCGATAGTTCACCTTCTGCGTAAAGTCCGTCATACCCCACGTGGGCTTATCGAACAGCTCGAGTCCCGGTCGGCCGGCGTTGGGCACATCCCCAGCGGCGAGATCCACGCGTGCGCGTGCGAGATCCTCGCTCGGAACCAGAATCGTGGTACCAGCGCGATCGAGGGTATACGTGATCCCCGATTCGGTGAGCTGATCGGTCATTGCCTTCACGTTCTCGACGGGTAGATCGGCGTAGAGCGGTACCATGGTCGGCGCAGTGGCCCAACGGGACACGCCGAACACCACGGCGGTTACGACAACGCCGATCGCGATGATTGCGAGCTGGCGTCCACCGCCGAGGCGTCCCGTTAGGGAATCGAAAAAGGATTGCATGTGGAGGGGAAGGCGCTGTGTCGCGTATGGATGCTCAGGACTGCATCGCGATGACGCTGCGATACGCCTCAACGACCTTGTTGCGCAGTTCGATCATGAGGTCGAGTGCAAGGCCTGCCTCCTCGCTTGCCGCCATCACTTGGTGCAGTTCAACGTTCTCGCCAGCGGCAAAGCGTTGCACGAGGTCGCTGGCTCGGTCGCGCGTGTCGGAGACTTCGCTGATCGCCTTGGTGAGCGCGTCCCCGAAGCTGGTGTCGCTCGCGCCCACGACAGGTAGCTGCGCACCGGGTGTGCGATCTTGGCCGATGCCTCCGAGGGTGCCCAGGTTGCGCGAATAGAGATCGAGACGGGTCTGCATGCGGTGAAGTCCGGTCGGGGTGGCTTATGCGCGCACGTCGAGGCGCACGCCACGCGCCACCGGTGGGGTAGCCTTGCTGGCCTCCTTGATGCGGCTGTATGTGAGCGGGCCAAGGGCAGCACTTTTCGCGAAGAAGCTCCGCTCTTCCGTTGTGAGCACGCTCCAGAGCATGGCGTCGGTGCCGGCCGGCGCATCAGCCGGCACGGTACTCTGCGTGCTGTCGGGGTGGGTGATGGGTGCCTGCGGTTTCAGGACCTTCGTAACGGCCGGCGTGTCGGCATTATGCGCGTTGTATGTGGCAATCGCGGTGCGATCAATGCCGTTGATGTTCATGGAATCGATGACTGCCAAAAAGAGGGACGGAATGAATGCGTGGTCGCGTACATCAGATATCGAGGGCGGCGCGCAGCATCAACTTGGCAGCGGTAAAGACCGCAGCGTTGGCTTCGTATATGCGCTTCGCGTCGAGCAGCTTGACCAGTTCCTGGGTGGTGTCGACGTCGGGGTAGCGCACGTAGCCCTCAGCGTTTGCGTCGGGGTGGCCCGGCTCGTACACAAGCCGGCCTTCACCCTGATCTTCCGCAATGCCGGACACGCGCACGCCGTACTCGCCACCCGTCGGACCGTTTATGCCACGCTGAGTGGGGAGCACCGGTACCGCGATCGGCCTGGGTCCATCCTCGCTGAGCGGCACGTCGAGGGCCGGTGAGCCGAACACGCCACGGGCGGCGTTCGACCCCATGGATTGCGGGGCCAGGTTACCAGAGGCGAAGAGCGCCGTCTGCGCAGTCGCCGTTTCGAGTACGATCTCGCGGCGCTTGTACGGCTGGCCATCGGTGCCGCGGGTGACGTCGGCGTTTGCGATGTTCTGCGCGATCACTTCCATGCGCTGGCGTTGGGCGGCGATACCGCTCGCCGCGATGCCCATACTTCTGAACATGGGCCGCACGATCTGCGGTCCGGGAATTGGCAGCAGCGCTGGTTGACGAAGCGGATTGAGTGTCATCAGGCGCCCTGACCCCTGATGGCCGTGCGGAGGCTGGCGTAGGTCTTTTCGAGGAGCCGAGACGTCGCGAGGAAGCGGAGCTGTTCGTCAGCAAGCGCTACCATTTCGTCTTCTACGTTGACCGGGTTCACCTCAGCTTGGGTGCGGCCGACTGTGGCTTCCAAAGCGAACCCATCCCCGTTCTGCAGGGTGGCCTTGGAGACCCGATCCGCGATGCCGCGCGACCGCTCGATACTCTGGTCGAGCGACGCCTTGAGCTGCGGGGCCGAGGTAACGCGATCGATGAGTCCGAAGAGCATCTGGAGTACCGGAAGGGAAGGGCGATTGAATCCGGTACGGCCAAAAGCAACGGGCGGGCCACACGGCCGAGATGGCCGGCGTGCCCATTCAAATCATTGATTCAGCGGAAGATACGGAGCATCTGGCGGCAGGAGGTGAAGGCGGCAGGAAGTGCCGAACCCGACAAACCTCGAGAAAACGGAAACTTCTGCCGGTCGTGTGGTGACCCAAGTTGCCGTGTGGATCGCTCGCCGTGGCCGGACTGACGGGAACACACGTTCCGGATGGCGGATTCCTGCGACCCCCGCGCTCCTATTCCTCGTCGGAGTCCCTGCTGGGGCCGTTCAGCTTGTTGCGCAGCGTTCGCACGCTGATCCCCAAGAGCTCGGCCGCCCTCGTGCGGTTGTGCTCGGCCGCCTGCAGCGCATGCTGAATCAGTACCCGCTCGGCGTCGGCGACATTGAATGAACTCAGGGCGATGCCGGTGCCATTCCCGATAGGATCGAATGCGGATGCCACGCAATGATCACTGAAGTCGGCTGTACTGTGTATCCCCGCGGCCGCGACCGCGAGCGCCGGTGCTGCACCAAAACTCGGGGCGACAAATGCTCGCGGGCGCATGTTGGGGGCGCCGAGCGAGTGAGCGAGGCCGAACCGGGTACCCTCGAGGCAGTGCGGCTGGATGATGGGGTCCGGTGTGAGGATCACCGCACGCTCGATCACATGCTGCAGCTCCCGCACATTGCCGGGCCACGGGTAGGCCTGAAGCGCCTCGAGGGCATCCTCCGACAGTCCTTCGATTTTCTTACCCAACTCGGCAGATACCCGCATGGCAAACCGCAGCGCCAGCACCGGGATATCTTCCGGGCGCTCGCGTAGCGGTGGAATGAGAACCGGAATTGTGGACAGTCTATAGTAGAGATCCTGCCGGAACGTCCCGTGGTCGGCCTCCATTGCCAGGTCACGGTTGGTGGTGGCGACGATACGGACATCCACCTTGATGGGTGACGTGCCCCCCACTCGCTCAAACTCCTGCTCCTGCAGCACGCGGAGGAGCTTGGCCTGGAGATCGAGGCGCATCTCCGAGATTTCGTCGAGCAGTAGCGTCCCACGGTTGGCGCGCTCGAAGGCGCCCTCGACCCGCTTGATCGCCCCGGTGAAGGCGCCCTTTTCGTGGCCGAAGAGTGCTGATTCCACGAGCCCTTCGGGGAGGGCTGCGCAGTTGAGTTTGATGAATGGTTTGTCACGGCGCTCGGACTGGTCGTGAATGGCGCGCGCAAAGAGCTCCTTACCTGTCCCGGACTCGCCTTGCAGGAGCACGGTGGCGCGGGTGGGTGCGGCCATGCTGACGGTCTGCAGGATCCGGCGGATGGTCGGTGAGTCGCCGATGATCTGTCGCTCATTGCGAAACTGCGAGACCTCCTTGCGGAGGGCCTCGTTCTCGCGGCGAAGGCGAACGAACTCGAGCGCCTGATCCACGGCGAGCTCAAGCTGTTGAGGACGAACCGGCTTCGTGATGTAGTCGATCGCGCCCGCCTTGATGCTGGCCACGGCGTGTTCGATACTCGCATGCCCGGTGAGCATGATGAGCGGGAGGTCGTACCCCTCGCGGGTGATGAGCTGGATGAACTCGAGCCCCGTGAGCCCCGGCATCCGATAGTCGGAAATGATGAGGTCGATGCCGCCCCGCTCCAGGATGAGAAGCGCCTCGGGGACACTCCGAGCGCCCACTGGAGTATGGCCAGCTGCCGCGAGGGTGTCCTCAAGGATCAGGCCGACGGCGACTTCGTCGTCGACGTAAAGAATCGTAGCCATTTCGGCTGGGAGGGGTGACGGCCAGGATCTCCCGGCGGTGTAAGAATTCTGCCGCTCCCGTAACGCCAATAACAATCGCGCGTACAGAGCACGAGCACATTAGCGGCAACAATAACTGCATCATCAAGAAAACGCTAAAGGTCCGCTGGCGTAACATCTCTATTGATGAGTCAGCTAGAACCCACACCGTGCAGGATGCTGACTGGCTCAGCAGTCGCTTCGCTTACGGTTAAGGCGCTGGCCGCCGAGTCCGATACTTGTGAGTTGGTGGTGCCGCTACCGGTGGTGCCGTTCAATGTTCATCCAAGGTGTCCGTGCGAGTCACCAACAACATCATCACCGCGCGTAGTCGACTGCATCTACAGCAGGGGCTGCAGCATGTCGACCGTCTACGTGACGATATCGCGACTGGCGTACGCCTGCGGACACTGTCCGACAACGCTACAAGCGGCAGTGAACTGGTACGCATTGGCGGGTCAATGCGTGCGATTACTCAGTTCCGGCGCAATGCGACCATGGGCATTGCGCGCGCCGAGGCGGAGGAAAACGCTCTCAATCAGTTGACGAATGTATTGACGCGTGCGGTAGAGCTCGGGATCAGCCAATCGTCCGCTACGGCCAATGCCTCGTCGCGCCTGATCACGAAACACGAAGTCGATCAGCTGATCAGCCTCACCACATCGCTTGGCAACACCCGGTTTGCCGGCCAGTTCCTGTTCGGCGGGAACCGAGGGAGTGAGCCTCCACTCCACTCACCGATACCCGTAAGCGCCAGCGCCTCGGCCCTTACTGACGTGAGCGGCAACCCGGTGAATCCATCGGGATCACCCTCGCTCGAGATTGGTGACGGGCGATTCATCGTCCCGAACCACAATGCCACCGAAGTCTTCCTCGATACCGACACGCTCGCCGCGTTGCGTGCGCTGTCAGATGCGCTTGGTGCAAACGATCCCAATGCAATTCGCCTGGTGACCGGCCGGCTGAACGCTGCCAATGACAATGTTCAGGCGCTCGTTGGAACGCTGGGCGCTCGCGTCAACGAAATGCAGGACGCGAAGAACAGTCTCGATGCACTCGAATTGACCCTGCAGACCTACCGTGCCGACCTTCGCGACACGGAGATCGATAAGGCGATGGTGGATCTCGTGGGCAAACAGACGCTCTATCAGGCGGCCATGAGTGCGACATCGCGCATCCTCGGTCTCAGTCTGGCCAACTATCTCTGATGCAAATGCGTCCCGCATTCGTACACGCTGGTTCGGGCACGATCACGATCGCGCATCCACTTGGCCGCATCGAGGTGCCATCCGACGCGGTGATGCACTTCAGTACACCGCTTCTGGGGTTCAGTCATTCAGCATATGCGCTTCTGCCCGCAGCGCGACGGGGGCTCTGGTGGCTGATTGCCACCGATGGAACACCCACGACGTTCGTACTCGCCGATCCGTTTGTGGTCATCGCTGATTATGCGGTGGACCTGAACGAGACCGAGCGGGAGGCACTCTCACTCCACGACGAGCGAGATGCCTTGGTGCTGGTGCTGCTGGTCATGCCGGCCGCATGGAACGAACAGGCCAGCGGCAATTTCCGTGCACCGCTCGTGTTCAACCTTGCTGCGCGCAAGGTGCAGCAGGTGATGAATCGAGATGAGCGCTACGGGCTGGTCGAGCCAGTGAACCTTGCGCTGTACGCGTTAATGCCGCCCATGGGATGCGGGTCGACGGGTGCCCCGAACTCCGAGACGCCTGAAGGATGACTGATCCGCGGGAACGCGGTGAGACGGCGGGCCACTTGCTCCAGCAAAACACGCACGGCGCTCAAGTTCTCCGGGGGCACTCCGAGACTGATGTTCGACCGCGATCCGGACGTCGGACGCGGAGGGAGGCACGGACGCCTCGATCTTCACATCACGGAGGATTTCACCATGCGCATCAACACCAACGTCGGCGCACTCACCGCATCGCGTAACGCGTTCGTCAACAACATCGCGACCGAGAATAGCATGCGGAAGCTCAGCTCGGGTCTGCGGATTTCTCGCGCTGCCGATGATGCTGCAGGGCTGGCTGTTGCCAGCAAGCTGCGCACGCAGAGCCGTTCGCTCAGCCAGGCGGCGGCGAATGCCGAGCAGGGCAACGCGATGCTCCAGATCGCGGAAGGTGCGGCCCAGACCATTCAGCGCATCATTGAGCGTCAGAAAGAGCTGATCACGCAGAAGCTGAACGCCACGTCGAGCACGAGCACGACCACCACGATCAACGCCGAAATCGCGTCGTTGGCCACCGAAGCAAGCCGCATCCAGAGTGCGGCCACGTTCCAGGGAATGGCGGTATTTGCGGCGCTCTCGTTTCAGGTTGGTGATGGTGACGGTGCGTCGGTCAACCAGGTTGCGGTCACGGCGACGCTCACCCAAACCCCGTTGAGCGGTACGTCGACATTGGCCGATGCCGACACCGCGCTCGATGCCGTCAACGAAGTTCTCTCGAATATCGGCGCTGGTCAGAATGTGCTCGACTACACGGTGCAGAATCTCAAGTCGGCAGTGGTAAACGTCCGGGCGGCTGAGTCCACCATCCGTGATGTTGATATGGCCGAAGAAATGGCCACGTTCACCCGCAACAACATCCTCACGCAGGCGGCGCAGGCCATGCTGTCGCAGGCGAACCAGGGCAGCCAGGGTGTTCTCCAGCTACTCCGCTGAGTCTGATTTCTCCTGACGTGAGATTCCCCGGGGCCCGCCTCACCGCTGGTCCCGGGGACTGGCCTTAGATGCAAGGGCAGGATGGAACGATGAGCAGCTCCATGAACATCGGGGGACTGAGTAGCGGGATGCAGTGGAGCGACATCGTCGATTCGACGATCAAGGCCCTGGAAGCCCGCACGGTCACCCCGATAACCGAACGGATCAACGCACGCGGCAAGCAAAGAGATGCGTGGTCGACGCTGCAGCATCTTGTGGAAACGCTGAACACCAACGCGCGGGCGCTCCGACGCCCTGGCCTTGGTGGCTTCATCGCGTCCGTCCCCCCCAGTCCGTCGACGTCACGGACACTGCTGTCGGCCACCGCTACGTCTGGTGCGACAGCCGGCCGACTTCGCGTGGAGGTCCTCCAGCTGGCGGATGTCGCCACATTGGCCGGGCGCTCTACCGCCGATACGACGGCTGCCCAAAACCTGGCGGGCACCTTCGCGATAAATGGCACCGCCATCAGCGTGGAGGCAGCGGATTCGCTCGCGAGCATCCGCGCCAAGATCAACACGGCGAATGCCGGTGTGACCGCCTCCATTGTGAGTGAAGGTGGGGCGAGCGGCCGCCTCGTCATCAGCGCCAACACCGCAGGATCGGTGGGCGTGACCCTCGTCGACGGGGCTGGTGGCCTGGCGCGCGAACTCGGATTTCTCGATTCACGCACCAAGCCCATTACGTCTTCGACGATATCGGCGGCGGCGGCGATGGGGATGTCGGTGTTCCCACAGCCGGCACAGATCCGGGTGGGGCATGTGCTCATTACGGCCGATCTGGCCACCGAGTCGCTATCCACGATAGCCGCCAAGATCAATGCTGCCGGCGGCTCGGCCTCGGTGCAGTCGGAGCCGTTCGGCAACCAAACGCGATTCCGGTTGGTGGTTGACGGTAATGTGAGCGCCGTGGACCGTGACGCGAATTCGCAGCCCTTGATCGACGCCCTTGGCTTTGCCGCCGGAGCCGCTGGTGCTGTCGGTCATACGGTGCAGTCGTCGGCCTTCACGCTCAGCGAAGCGGCCCACGCCACGCCGTCCTCCGTGCTGACGGGCCTCACGGTCGGCTCGGCATCGACCGCGCTGCATGTGGGGGACGCCATCAACGTTCGCGGGACCCGCGGCGACGGCACGCCGGTCGCTTTCGGCCTGATCGTCGCGGAGAGCGACACCGTCCAAACGCTGCTCGACCGCATTAATGATGCCAGGGATGGCTTCGGTGCCGGAGCGCGAACCGCAACCGCAGCGATCGGTCCTGATGGGCGAATACGCCTTACAGACGACACGGCTGGCGCCTCACGTCTGTCGCTCAGTCTGGGCATCGTACGAGCCGACGGCTCCACAGGGACCTTGGGACCGATCACCACGTCGGTCGTTGGGCATAGCCGCGAGCTGCACGCAGGGCGTGATGCAATCATTCGCGTGAATGGGCACGAGATGGCGCGGTCGACGAACGTGATCGCCGATGCCATCCCGGGCGTCAATGTCAGCCTGCTCGCGGCCGAGCCGGGAACCGCGATCGATGTCACAATTGAGCGCGATGTGAAGGGGGCGACCGATGCGGTGAAGGCGTTTCGCGATTCCTACAATGCCATCCGCGCGTTTTTCGACGAGCAGCGCGTGACGGATGCGCCGCTGTATGCCGACAGCAGCCTGCGGCGCGTGGTGGATCGGTTCACCGCATCGCTCCGGCTACAGGTCACCGCGAACGGCACCTACACTACGGCAGTCAGCGCCGGGTTGGAGCTCGATCGCAATGGCCGGCTCATGGTCAACGAAGAGACATTCAAGACGGCGTTGGCCGAAAAGCCAGGCGAAGTCGAGTCGCTCTTCGGGCTTACCGGCATTGGCACTGCCTTTGTGCAGTCGACCGACGCGGCAACGACGTTCGGCACCGGGGTGATTAGTGCGCAGCTCACCACCATCACGGAGAGCACGATCTCGCTCCGGCGCCGTGAAGGAGATGCTCAGAAAAAGCTTGGCCTCCGTCGCGAACAGCTCATCCAACAGTACACGCGCATGGAGCAGGCCATGGTGCGTCTGAATCAGCAAAGTGGATCGCTGCTGGCGAGCACCAAGGGACTTCAGGCGAACGATCGCTAGCCGATACTGCACCATGGGCGTGATGCACATGCATTCATCCCGTCGATCTCTCCCCTCAGCCAAGACGCCGCCATGTCATACGCGACGCAGTCATCGAGCTATCGCGAAATGGAAATCCAGACCGCTTCACCGCACAAGCTCGTGGTCATTGTGTTCGAGCAGTTGGTGGTGAATCTCGAACGTGCCCGCATTGCCATGGAGCGCAAGGACATCGAGCTCCGGGTCGTTGCCCTCCGCCGTGCCCGCGATCTCGTGACCGAGTTGCTGGTGACGATCGACGTCGAGAAGGGCGGCGTGCTCGCCCAGCGCCTCGCCGACCTGTACCAGTTCATGCTCTATGAGCTGGTGGATATCGGCCAGCGCGGGGACGTGGTTTCGATGCGGAAGCTGGTGAGTATTGCCATGCAGCTGCGCGAGGGGTTCGTTGGTGCAGCGCAACAGCTTTCGACCGACAAGGTGCAGCTCAAGACCGCGTGAACCGCAGCCCGCACACGCCGTTGATGGCTCGACCGGGCGGCTCCTCGCCTTCGCTCCTGACGTCCCATGCGAGCCGCCTGCGCGCGGCCACGGGTGCGCTCGTGCTGTGTGCTAAGGCCGATGCGATCGCCCGGGAGATCGAGGTCGAGATCACGTCGGGTACCGACGATCACCAGCTGTTCGTGTTGCTCGAACAGCGCACGGTGATGCTGCAGGATCTGACCGAGCAACTCAACAAGTTACGCCTCGAACTTCCCCCCGCCGGCAGCGCTCCCGTTCCCGAGGCTGACCGGCACATGGATGCGGCCGAGGCGGTCGTCGCTGAGGTTTGTGGGGCCGTAGCCACGTCGCACCACATCACCGTGGAGCTGGCCGCCACAATTGGCCGCCGCCGGGAAGCAATCCGCGCCGAGCTCGATGCCGTGCAGCGCTCATCGACCGCCAGCGTGGCCTACGGCACGCCGACCGGCGCCCCCCTGATGGACCGGGTGCGCTGAGGCATTCTCAAGGTCGCCCTGATGCCCGACATCAACGGCTCGACGCTATCCAAACGGAAAGAATCGGCCGGTAAAGTTGTGGGCCGACGTGCCGATAGTCCCCAGTGAGGAGGAGGAACCCCCATGAAGATCAACGGATACATCGATTCCCTGCGCCCGAAGCCCGGCAGCCCCCCCGCTGTCCAGCGTCCCGCGCCGGACGTTTCCGAGGCCGTGGCCGCTCGACCGGTCAGATCGGATACCGTCCAGCTCTCTGCAGAAGCCCGTCGCCTGAGTGCCGAGCAGCGGGACATGCTCGACCCCGAGCGGGTCGCGGAGCTCCGTCAAAAGGTGCTCAACGGCGCTTATATGACGCTCGACCTTGTCGACCAGGTCGCCCGTCGGATCCTTTCCCGCGGTGATCTGTAGGCGCTAGCCACCGCGCCCGCTCCATTCCGGCGTAGGCCTGGACCATGCCCAATCCCAGAGTACGTGAAGTGCTGTACGAATCAGAGGCGGCGCTACGCCTGGTCGATCAGGGCATCACCGGTCTGACCGACATGCGTAATGCCGCGGACCCCTCGGCCACGGATCACGCCGTGCTGAGCATCCTGGATGCGTGCGATCGCGCCACGCGGATGATCGACGACCTCGATACGATCGACGCGGCGGAGACCCCCGATCGTGACCGCGCCGCCGACACCCGTGGCGCCCTGCGCGACGAGCTCTCTCGCATCATGGGCGCCCTGCATCTCACGGGCCTGGCTTCACCACCGCATTTGTGGGCGAGGGTAGATCGACCGTAGAATACCCATCATGCACCGTCGCCCGGGATGGTTCTCGGGCGCACGGGCGAGAAGCCTCAGGGCCGGCACGGCAGCCGGGATCTGGCAACTACTTCATGGGGATTCAGATGGTCAGATATGCCAAGGCTCCATTGCTGGCGCTGGTGGGTCTCGTCGCCATGGCGACAGGCCTGGAGGGGCAGACTGTCCCGTCGGTTGCGGAACAGACCGCGTCGGCCGTTCTGGCCCTGCCGAAGGAGATGCGGGAAGGGGCCGGGGTGATGGGCTATCGCACGGCTGGCCGGCTTGAACTACTGAAGCCCGTGAAGAACGGGATGCTCTGTCTGGCCGATGATCCCGCCGAGGAGCAGTTCCATGTGTCGTGTTACGCCGATACGATGGAGCCGTTCATGGCCCGCGGTCGTTCGCTGCGCGCGGAGGGCGTGAAGGGAGCACAGGTGGATACGGCCCGCTTCGCCGAGGTGAAGTCCGGCAAGCTCAAGATGCCCACGCAGCCGGCCGCGCTCTATCAGATCTTCGCTCCCAAGGGCAGTTACGATGCGGCCACCAACAGCGTGAAGAACGGGCGGGCGCTCTTTGTGGTGTACGTGCCCTTTGCCACGGCGGCGTCCACGGGGCTCAGCACCACGCCGTCGGATACGAAGCCGTGGCTGATGCTTCCCGGTACGCCCAAGGCGCACATCATGTTCTCCTCCACGATGTAGTGCAGCGCATGGATCGCGCCGTCACGCTCTCCCGCACGCGTCTCGACGAGGCGCAGGCCGCGCTGGCGGCGAGCGATCCCCGCATGGGTGCCGTCATCGAACAGGTCGGTCCCTGCACGATGTTGCCGCGCCGTGAGGGCACCCACTTCGGACATCTCGCGCGCAACATCATCTATCAGCAGCTCTCGGGCACCGCTGCGGCCACCATCCACGGGCGGTTCACCGCGCTGGTCGTGGAGACCCCAACGGCCAAGGGTGCGCACTCCGCCTCGGCGTCGTCCCCCGACCCGCGCGCGGTCCTGAACGCCTCGGAGGAGGCGCTGCGTGCGTGCGGCCTGTCGACCGCCAAAGTGCGGGCGGTCCGCGATCTCGCCGAGCATGTCATCGACGAGCGCCTCCCGCTGCAGGCGTTCGACCGGATGAGCGATCAGGAGATCGTCGACGCCCTTGTACAGGTGCGCGGCATCGGGCCGTGGACGGCCCAGATGTTCCTGATGTTCCGGCTGGGGCGTCCCGACGTGCTCCCCGTTCTGGATCTCGGGGTGCGAAAGGGCGCACAGCGCATCTACCGAACGCGCGCCCTGCCCGACGCGACGCGCCTCACGAAGATCGCGCGGAACTGGCGTCCGTGGGCAAGCGTTGCCAGTTGGTATTGCTGGCGCGTCCTCGATCTCGAGGATGCCGCCGGCTGGTAACGAGGAAGCAATGCCCGAGTTTCGTCAGCGTGTTCGAGTACCGGTGCCGGTGGAGACCCTATTTGCCTGGCATGAGCGGGC
>Ga0078894_10002042_pt1 | contig 15169 bp, 11 predicted proteins | sample LauGreSu1BDMLBSD_2_FD_67506 | JGI IMG/M metagenome (GOLD analysis project Ga0078894, IMG submission 67506) | Freshwater lake microbial communities from Lake Michigan, USA - Su13.BD.MLB.SD (version 4) (version 4) | ecosystem: Environmental > Aquatic > Freshwater > Lake | place: Lake Michigan... | reverse complement strand
AATGCCTGTTGGTCATCCTTGAACTTTTCTTTCATGCCATCCAACTCTGGCTTCAATGCTTTCATTTTAGCACCACTTACATACGATGAGTAAACGAGTGGTGATGTTAGAAGCCTAATGAATATTGTTAGGAGGGCAATCGCAAGACCTAGACTAGAAACAAATTTTCCAAAAAATTCAAAAACAGGCAATACGATCCAGCGGTTGATATATTTCACAAAAGCATAAAATCCCTGACCAAGATTGACCATGTCTTCAAGATCCATCTTGTATTGCTTCAATACATAATAATCATTTGGACCAATATAAATTTTATAAGGGATTTCAACTTGACTTGCAGCAGGAAAAGTTGATCGAAGGTTCGTTATGGTTTGGGCTACGATGCCAAGTGAATCATTTGGAACCCTGCAGTTCGTTTCAGCAAAACTGAATCCATTCTCAGCGATCATTGTTGTGTTGAAAAACTTTTGTTTAATTCCAAACCACTTCAGTCCACCTTCCCATTTTTTATTCAACCCATCAGACATGGTGAAATAATCAAACCCATCTGCCTCCATCAAACCCAGCTGGGTTTCTCTTTTTTCAGATAAGATATCACGCTCTTGCTGATTGGATTGCACTTGCCATGTAAGATTGATTGCGTTACCGCTAAATATTTTATCAGCCCCTTTCACGATCACCCTCCAATCAACCATGTAGTCTGATCTAGGTAGGCTAAATTGATGTACAACCGACCTTCCAAGTGAATCCTCTAAAGTAAATCGTATCGTCGAAGCACCTTCTATTGACTTATCAACTTCAGAAGCATTAAAAAAAAGATCCTTTATGTTTGCTGTCTGACCCTGGGTCGTATTTATAAGATATGATATTGAATTAAACTCGTCAGAAAGCAACTTCACACCTGAAGTATCACCAGCCTTGTATTTTTTTAACTGAACTGATTTAATTTGACCTCCTTTGTTAGAGAGCACAACAGAAACAAGTTCATTTTCCAAGGTAAAAAGCTTTTCCTCACCAATACCAGATTGCTGAAAACTTCCTGTGTTGATAGGTACTATTGTTGTTGAATCAACAAGTTGGTTTTTTGATGCTGAGTCATTTTTTATAGGAACCAATGCAGCAATAGAATCATTTGCCCTCTTTTGCTTAACCTCCAATTCCAATTGGGCCTGACGGGTGAAATAGAAATAGCCAAATAACAAAAAAGCCAAAAGCACCATTCCAATTACCGAATTCTTTTCGAAGTTCATGTGATTTCAAGTTGAAAACCAAAGGTAACAAAGTGAATTGAAATACGCTACCAATTTGAAGCGCAAGAGATTATATTTTGCCTAAATTAAGTTCAAATCAATTCATTATCGAGCACAACGCCTGAATGAAGTTCTTTTTTCGAGCTGTATTTTTTTGCTGCTTTGATAAAATGAACAAACAGTGGATGAGGATTCTCAACAGTACTCTTTAATTCTGGATGGTATTGCACCCCAATGAAAAATGGATGGCCAGGGATTTCGATGATCTCAACCAAATTAGTCTCAGGATTGATACCGCTCGCCTTAAAGCCAGCCTTTTGAAATACCTCAAGGAACTCGTTGTTGAATTCCCAACGATGACGGTGTCTTTCAGAAATTTCTTCTGACTCATATATTTCATATGCAAGGGTTCCCTTTTCAATCTTACATGGGTACGCTCCGAGTCTCATTGTTCCACCTTTGTTCGTAATATTTTTCTGCTGCTCCATCAAATCGATCACGGGATAAGAGGTAGAAGAATCCATTTCTGTTGAATGTGCTCCTTGTAAGCCAACTACATTGCGTGCAAATTCAATCACTGACATCTGCATACCCAGACATATACCAAAAAATGGTAAGCCATGTTCACGTGCATATTTTACGGCAATGATCTTTCCATCAATGCCACGATGACCAAATCCAGGTGCAACAAGAAGGCCATCAAGTCCGTGTAACTTTGATGTTACATTTTCATCAGAAATAAATTCACTATGAACATCAACAATTTCCACCTTACACTCATTCATTGCACCCGCATGAATAAATGCTTCAAGGATAGATTTATACGCATCTTGCAGTTCTATATATTTTCCGATCAATCCTATTTTGACTGTTGATGTTGGATTTTGTAACTTCTCTAGAAATCCTTTCCAAAGGGTTAGATCTGGTTCAGGATACCAAGTAATGTTGAGTTTTTTAAGACAAATGATATCAAGTTGCTGTTGCTGCATGAGCAATGGCACTTCATAGATACTTTTTGCATCAGCCGCTTCGATTACAGAATCAGGCTTTACATTACAAAACAAGGCGATTTTATTCTTTAGCTCATTGGGCAATGGCTGTTCTGTTCTGCAAACAATTATATCAGGATGAACTCCATTTTCACTCATCATCTTCACACTATGCTGTGTAGGTTTTGTCTTGAGCTCTTTAGCGGCTTTAAGATATGGCACCAACGTTAGGTGGACCACAAGGCAATCATCATCTGGTAATTCCCATTGAAGCTGTCGAACAGCTTCTACAAATGGAAGACTCTCAATATCACCTACTGTACCACCGATTTCTGTAATGATAATATCGTAACCATCTGCAGCAAGCAATTGCATTCTTCGTTTGATCTCGTCTGTAATATGCGGAATTACCTGAACTGTTTTACCTAAAAAAGCACCCTCTCTTTCTTTGTTTATAACGGTTTGGTAAATCCTTCCGGTTGTGACGTTATTTGATTGCTTGGTGAAAATATTTAGAAATCGCTCGTAATGGCCAAGGTCAAGATCTGTTTCAGCACCATCTTCAGTAACAAAACACTCACCATGTTCGTAAGGATTCAAGGTGCCTGGATCTACATTGATGTAGGGGTCGAATTTTTGAATGGTAACCCTGAAACCACGGGCCTGCAATAGTTTTGCCAATGATGCTGCAATGATTCCCTTACCCAGCGAAGATGTTACACCACCCGTTACAAAAATATACTTAGTCATATTGATCTCCTTGTGTTAAAAAACCTGCTTGAAGGCCTGGTCCGTTATAAAATAAAAAATGGACCAACAATAAGGAAGCACAGTAACTTAAAGTGGTCATACAAACTTAACAATTATTTGTCACCCATTAAAAAAAGGAATGGAGATGTGGATAATTTTTAGTGAACTTCCAAAGAAATATTTGAGAATAAAATTGAATGATCAAACTGGAAGATTACAGTCTAAATAATTAATAAAAATCTGATCGATTTTATTTCATTTGATTATCAATTACTTGCTCATAAGATGCTTGCCAGTCAGCAACTGTTCCCCAGTGTTGGCCATTAACATCAATAAACTGTCCCTTAACTGAACCTAATTTTGAAAATGGTACAGTTGATTGACCCATGAGGCGAATAAGATCATCTTCATTTTTAGGCTTAACAGAAACAACAACACGACTTTGGGATTCTCCGAACCAGAATGCATCAGAACGAATCGCAGCATCAGATTGAGAAACTTCAAAACCAAGTCTATTTACATAAGAGCTTTCAAGCAAACTGGTGAATAGTCCACCTTCACTAACATCATGTGCAGACTGAATTATTTTTTCTCTGATAAGAGTGGCAATTATTTGTTGCAATGCAAATTCATCGTCAATGTCAAAAGCTGGTGCTGGAGAAAATTCAACTCCACAAATTTTATGAAGGTATTCAGAGCACGCTATATCGTTTGATGGATTTCCAATTAAATAGATCAGGTCGCCTTCATTTTTAAAGCCCAAGGTCATTTTCTGATCAGGTGAATCCAACAAACCAACCATTCCTATTGTAGGCGTAGGATAAACTGCGCCATCTGGGTTTTGATTGTAAAAGCTAACATTACCACCAGTAACAGGAGTATCAAATTTCAAACATGCTTCACCCATTCCTTTGATGGCATGCACAAATTGAAAATATACTTCAGGGTCGTAAGGATTTCCAAAATTCAAACAGTTTGTAACCCCAAGAGGAACACCACCACTGCATACTATGTTACGGGCAGCCTCACTAACTGCAATCATGGCTCCTTTATAGGGATCAGCGTATACATAGCGACTATTGCAATCAGTTGTAACTGCTAGGGCCTTACCAGATTCCTTAACTAGAACCACAGCTGCGTCACTTGGTTCATTAGTAGATGTATTTCCGGTTCCCACCATGCTATCATACTGATTGTAAATCCAACGTTTGCTTGCAATGTTGGGAATCACATTGAGCTGTGCTGCAACCGACTTCAAATCAGTTGGAACAGGAACTCTGTTGGCATCAAACTCATCTATTTTTTTGAAATATTTTGGTGTTGAATATGCCCTATCATTTACAGGAGCTCCTCCTCCTAAAACAAGGCTTTCTGCAGGGATCTCGGCCTCAAGTACTCCATTCATATAAAACCGCAACATCCCATCAGTTGTAACTTCCCCAATTTCGGAACAAGGGAGGTCCCATTTTTCAAATACATCCAGCACGATTTTTTCCATTCCCTTCTTTACGACCATTAACATTCGCTCCTGGCTTTCACTCAACAACAACTCCCATGCCTTCATATTTTGTTGACGCTTTGGAACATTATCAAGGTTGATCTTCATACCAACGCCACCTTTGGCACTGGTTTCAGCTGTGGAACAAATAATTCCAGCTGCACCCATGTCCTGCATACCCACCAATGCATTTTTGGGAATCAGCTCAAGGCATGCTTCCAATAATTTTTTTTCTTGAAATGGATCTCCGACTTGAACAGAAGGAAGGTCTTGCGCACTTTCTTCCGTGATATCTGCAGAAGCAAACGAAGCACCACCAATACCATCTTTTCCTGTTGCGGATCCTACAATGAATACAGGATTACCTTCTCCCTCTGCAGTTGCACTTACTGTATTTCCAACCTTTACGATACCAACACTCATTGCATTAACAAGTGGATTGGTATGATAACAATTTTCAAAATAAACTTCTCCGCCTACTGTTGGCACACCAAAGCAATTACCATAATGACCAATACCTGCGACAACCCCTTTTAAAAGATGTTTTGTTTTGGGATCATTGATATTACCAAAACGAAGAGAATTAAGTGAAGCGATAGGCCTGGCACCCATGGTAAAAATATCGCGGTGAATTCCACCAACGCCTGTTGCCGCACCTTGAAAAGGTTCAATTGCAGAAGGGTGGTTGTGTGATTCAATTTTAAATACAACTCCATAACCACCTCCAATGTCTGCCAGCCCTGCATTTTCTTCGCCGGCCTTTACCAACAATTTGGATCCATCCCTAGGAAGTGTTTTCAACCACTTTATCGAATTCTTATAGCTGCAATGCTCACTCCACATTACTGAAAAGGCGGCCAATTCAGTGAAATTGGGTACTCTACCAAGTATACCTTTAATGCTCTCAAATTCTTCAGGGAGCAAGCCGAGCTGCTTTGCTGTATCTACTGTTGTATCCATATGTTATAAAGAGAGGCAAAGGTATATAAAAAACGAAGGGAGGCAAATTTGATAAAATTTGATGATCAATATCAAGCTAGGAAAACCGAAATTCTAATCTAAAAACATATTAAACATTTTTAAATATGTTTGATTTTTAAAGACGTCGCACAAATTTTTGGGCAATTCGGCTTATTTATCCATATTTTTTTCACATAATTATATTTTACATAAATGAATCTGGCTAAAAATTGCATTTTTCAGAATAATTCATGACTTTTGCAACTTCAAAAACACATAATATGCAATCATTACGTTTCAAAGCAATTGATAACCTTACTGCCGTTTCAAACGACACAAAGGTTGAAAGTCCAGCTAAAATAACCGCCATTTTCGGCGAAAATGTATTCAACCTAAAGGTAGCAAGAGAGTTTTTAAGTGATGATGCGTATAAAAGCCTTTCAGGTTCAATCAAATCCGGTCAAAAAATTGACAGAAATGTAGCAACACATATTGCTGCCGGCATGAGACAATGGGCACAGTCGAAAGGTGTAACACATTACACACACTGGTTCCAACCACTTACAGGTGCTTCTGCAGAAAAGCATGATTCATTTTTTACGTTGAAATCTGATGGATCAGCTATTGAGGAGTTCGACGGAAATGCACTCACCCAACAAGAACCAGATGCATCTTCATTTCCAAGTGGCGGACTAAGAGCAACTTTTGAAGCAAGGGGATATACAGCATGGGATCCAACATCACCTGCATTTATCATGAACATTGGTAAGGGATTAACGCTATGCATCCCAACAATTTTTGTTTCATACACTGGTGAATCATTAGACTATAAAGCACCTTTATTGAAATCAATAGAGGCCTTGAATAAGGCAGCAGTTGATGTTTGCAACTACTTCGATAAGAATGTTACAAAAGTTACTGCAACATTGGGTTGGGAACAGGAATATTTCGTTATTGATGAAGGACTTGCCAATGCAAGACCAGATTTGGTTATGACCGGAAGAACAGTATTCGGACATGCACCATCAAAAGGACAGCAGCTTGAAGACCATTATTTCGGATCTATTCCTGAGAGAGTATATGACTTCATGAGAGACTTTGAATACGAATCATATCGTTTGGGTATTCCACTTCGTACGAGACACAATGAAGTTGCACCTGCGCAGTTCGAGTGTGCACCGATATTCGAAGAACTTAATCTTGCGGTTGATCACAACACACTTTTAATGGATGTTATGATCCGTGTTGCAAAACGCCATAAGTTAAAAGTATTGTTGCATGAAAAACCATTTGCAGGAATCAATGGTAGTGGAAAACACAACAACTGGAGCATGGCAACCGATACAGGTGTTAACTTGCTTGCACCAGGTAAAACTCCTAAGACAAACCTAATGTTCCTTGCTTTCTTTGTAAATACAATTAAAGCAGTTCATGATCATGCAGATCTATTGCGCGCTGCTATTGCGTCTGCAGGTAACGACCATCGCCTAGGTGCAAACGAAGCTCCTCCTGCAATTATCTCTGCTTATATAGGTGGATATCTTGCGAAGGTGTTGGATGAAGTTGAAAGCAGGGTTGGCAACAAGTTTGACGAGCAGGATGAAGTAATGTTGAAGCTCGACATTCATAAAAACATTCCAGAATTACTTCTTGACAATACAGACAGAAACAGAACTTCTCCATTTGCATTCACTGGAAACAAATTTGAATTCCGTGCAGTTGGTTCTTCTGCGAACTGTGGCTACAACATGACTGTATTAAACACCATCATGGCGGAAACATTAACTTCATTTAAATCTGAAGTAGATGCTTTGATTGAAAAGGGTGACAAGAAAGAACTAGCTATCATGCAGGTGATCAAAAAATACATTACAGCATCTAAAAAAGTATTGTTCGAAGGTGATGGATATAGTGAAGATTGGCAGAAAGAAGCTGAAAAAAGAGACCTTCCAAATGTTAAAACAACCCCACTTGCTCTAGATGCACTTGTTACTAAAAAGGCGAAGGACTTATTTGAAAAACACAATATCCTTTCTCATTCAGAATTAGAAGCACGTCATGAAATCGAATTGGAAAAATACATTAAGTATGTACAGATCGAAGGACGTGTAATTGGTGATCTATCAGGAAACCACATCCTTCCTGCTGCCATTCGTTATCAAAATGTCTTGATCAATAACATCAAGGGATTAAAAGACATCGGATTGAAGGCTGAAGCATATACAGCACAATTGAATGTATTAAGTGAAATCTCTGAACACATCAATAAGGTTCAGGTACTTTCAGAAAAAATGACCGAAGCCAGAAAAGCAGCAAATGCATTGAGTGGTTCAAGAGAAAAGGCAATTGCATATTGTGAGAATGTAAAACCATTATTTGAGGAGATTCGCTATTCAGTTGACAAACTGGAATTGCTTGTAGATGACTCAGAATGGGAATTGCCAAAATACAGAGAGCTATTGTTCTTACGCTAAACGAAGTGTTAGATTGAATAAAAAAAAACCCGCAACTCATCATTGCGGGGTTTTTTATTTCCATTAAATTAATTTATCATTTTGTTTTAGGGTCAATAAAATCCCATTCCAATATATGAGGATGAAGGTGCTCTCTTTTTACAATAACGTTCATTTTGTTAATGATGTCGGCATGAAATCGTGACACATCATGTTGTTCACGAGGATCGTTTTCAATATCAAATAACTCCCACGGACTAGTAGGATTTTTTCTTACGTTTTTTCTAACACCCTTCCACTTTCCAATTCTAACAGCAATTTGTCCTCCATTTTCAGGATACTCAAAATATAAAAAATCATGTTTTTGCTGCTTAGTTTCGTTGCCAATCAGAACAGGAAGTAATGACATGCCATCAAGATGTTGAATAGGTTTTCCCGTTAATTCTGCAAACGTTGGCATCATATCATATTGTACAGAAAGAAGATCAGAAATACTATTGGCTTGAATTTTTCCAGGCCACCTTGCAATGAATGGAACCCTGATCCCGCCTTCATATAAATCCATCTTTAATCCACGCAACCCTGAAACACTATTAAAGAATTTTGTATCTACACCAGCTGAAAATGTTGCCCCATTGTCACTTGAAAACATAATGATCGTATTTTCATCAAGACCAAGCGCCTTAATTTTTTTCATGATGACACCAACTTGATCATCGAGATAACTTATCATAGCTGCATAAGTAGCCCTAGGATAGCGTGTTGCTGCATAGCCCTTTTGCCCATAATATATTTTGTCTTCAAATTGACCTTTGTATCTTTCAATATAGTCATCAGGCGCTTGCAATGAAAGATGTGGAATGGCATAAGGCAAATAAAGAAAAAAAGGTTGTTGCTTATTTCGATCAATGAAGTCAAGCGCTTTACTTGTCATTTTTTCAGGAGCATATTCCTTCCCTTTATAGTAGTCAAAATCTTCTTTTTTCGCATGCAGCGTATCTTGAATTGGCGAGTGAACATTGATGAAAGTATTATTCAATGAATCCCAATGATCGTTTTCCCATAAATGTGTTGGATAGTGATTGTGTGCTTGCTTTTGATCAAGATATCCATAATAATAATCAAAACCATGCTTCAATGGACTACCAGAAGTTCCAGTAACACCCATCCCCCATTTTCCAACCAACGCTGTAGCATAACCTCGTTCCTTAAGCATATTTGCAATGGTATATGCTCCTTCATGCAATGGCATTTGTCCGCCCTCTTCTTCATCTTTGAATCCACCTAATTCGTAATTACCTCTTATATAAGAGTGCCCTGGATGCTTTCCCGTCATCAGCATGCAACGAGAAGGCGCACAAACAGGTGCGCCTGAATAATGTTGTGTAAACCTCATGCCCTCTTGGGCCATCTTGTCGAGGTTCGGCGTCTTTATGAGAGATTGCCCATATGCTCCAATTTCACCATAACCTAAATCATCAGCATATATGTATATGATGTTTGGTTTGGGGGATTGCGCATACAAAAAACTGAAGGCGAGAAGAAAAGCACCTAATGAGAATGTTTTTTTCAAATTAAAATCATTTAAAAAGAACAAGGATGATGCCCTCCTTTAATCAGCAGACCTTTTAGGAGATACTACTTGATCTTGAAAGTCTCCAAGAACTTTGTAGTGAAGTTGCCCTTGATGAAATCTTCATTTTTCATAAGCTGTTGATGAAATGGAATTGTTGTCTTTACACCTTCAATTACATATTCACTCAATGCCCTGCTCATGGTATCGATTGCTTCTTTCCTGGTTCTTGCAACAGCTATGATCTTTGCGATCATTGAATCATAAAATGGTGGGATCACATACCCAGCATAAACGTGTGAGTCTATCCTGATGCCATGACCACCCGGTTGATGCAATACTGTTATTTTACCAGGACTTGGTCTGAAATCATTGTATGGATCTTCAGCATTGATCCTACATTCAATTGCATGCATTTCAGGATGATAATGTTTTCCAGAAATTGGTTCGCCAGCAGCAATTTTGATTTGCTCTTTAATTAGATCAAAATTGGTTACTTCTTCAGTTACACAATGTTCAACCTGGATGCGAGTATTCATTTCCATGAAATAAAAATCCCTGTTCTTATCAACTAAAAACTCAATGGTTCCCACACTCTCATAATTAATAGCCTGGGCAGCCTTTACAGCAGCAGCTCCCATCCTTTCACGTAATTCATCTGTCATGAATGGTGATGGAGATTCTTCAACAAGTTTTTGATGTCTACGTTGTATGGAGCAATCGCGCTCACTCATATGACATACTTTGCCATACCTATCTCCAGCTACTTGTATTTCGATGTGCCTAGGCTCTTCAACGAATTTTTCCATATACACCCCATCATTTTTAAATGATGCGAGTGCTTCAGTCCTAGCATTATCATATGCTTTTTCCAGTTCCGACTCAGCCCATACAACTCTCATCCCTTTACCGCCTCCGCCTGCTGTGGCTTTAAGGATCACAGGATAACCAATTTCTTTTGCTATGCCTTTTGCCTCATCAACAGAATTCAATAAGCCACCACTACCAGGTACAACAGGCACACCGGCTTTGATCATGGTTTCCTTTGCTGTGATCTTATCTCCCATCGACCTGATCTGGTCTGGTGTTGGACCTATAAATTTTATACCCGACTCACCGCATATTTCCGCAAATCGAGCATTTTCAGCAAGGAATCCGTATCCGGGATGAACAGCATCTGCATTGGTAATTTCCATTGCTGCCATCAAGTGAGGGATATTCAAATAAGAATCAGCGCTGGCAGGCTTTCCGATGCAAACAGCTTCATCAGCAAATTTTACATGGAGACTATCTTTATCCGCTGTGGAATACACTGCAACTGTTTTGATGCCCATCTCTTTGCAGGTTCTAATTACCCTGAGGGCAATTTCTCCACGGTTTGCAATGAGGATCTTATTGAAACTATGCTTCGAATCTTTTGTCATGAACGTTGATTAAGTTAGAAAAATAGAACCTACGAATACCAGTTAGAAAGGTTCTACCATGAATAAAGGCTGGTCGTATTCAACAGGTGTTGAATCCTGTACAAGGATCTTAACGATCTTACCGGAAACCTCACTTTCAATTTCATTGAATAATTTCATTGCCTCAATTATGCATACCACTTTACCCTCTTTAACCTCGTCGCCTTCTTCCACAAAGTTTGACTTATCAGGAGACGGCCTGCGGTAAAAAGTGCCGATCATTGGACTCTTAATGGTAATTAAATTGCTGGTATCCTTTGGAGATGATCCAGCTGAAGGTGCTGCCTGTTCAGTTGAAGCGTGAACTGGAGTTTGGACTTGAGGAGCGATATTGACCATTTGAGGTACCTGCATAGGTGTTCCTGAAATGTACTTGTCTTCTTTTTGCTTGATGGTGATCTTGAATTCCTTTTCTTCTATGGAAAGCTCACTGATATTCGACTTATTGACCATTTTCACGAGGTCTTGAATCTGTTTTAAATCCATTGGAAATGTAAATTTTAAGATTTATGGTAGGTAAAGGTGGGGCAAAATTGCATTTCGACCAAATTTAAATTTCCCCGTTTTTTTAAAAAAAAGCCCCAAAATCATGAAATTTTGGGGCAAAATTGCTCAAAAACAAGCAAAAAAAGGAAAAATTAGTCTTTTACTCTTTCGATGTATTCACCGGTTTTGGTATTGATGCGAATCATATCGCCTTCATTCACAAAAAGTGGAACCATAACGGTTGCCCCTGTTTCAACTGTAGCAGGCTTCAACGTTCTCGTTGCAGTATCACCACGCAATCCTGGTTCAGAATAAGTAACTTTTGAAATGATTTTATCAGGAAGCTCAACACTCATGGGTAGTTCTGTTTCGGTATTGATCAATACTGAAACTTCCTGACCATCAACCAAGAATTGGGGAGCATCAACCATGGTCTCCAACACTGAAATTTGTTCAAATGTTTCACTATCCATAAAGCTATACCCTGTATCATCTTTATAGAGAAACTGATAGGATTTGCGTTCAACGCGAACCGGAAATATGGTATCACCACTATTCCATGTCTTTTCAATGCTGCGGGAGTTATCAAGTCCTTTTAGCTTTGCCCATACTTTAGCTGCAGCCCTGGCTGTTTTGTTTTCTCCAAATTCTACAACCGTGTAAAGGCTTCCATCTAATTTGAGGATCATGCCCCTTGATATGTCTGATGTATTTGCCATAAAAATAATTGAGGGGCAAAGGTAAAAGAAAAAAAACCTGTACCAAATCATCTTTCACCTTTTAAGCCAAATTCACTGAATTGGGTAAATATTTTCCCTTTTAACCCTACTGAAAACTTATTAAGGCATTAACTTTGCGGAAATTAATTTTCAAATCCACAAATCATCATCATGAAAGTAACTGTTGTAGGGGCTGGAGCCGTAGGAGCCACCACCGCTGATAATATTGCCCGCGCCGGTGTATGCACCGAGCTTGTTTTACTAGATATTAAAGAGGGACTTGCTGAAGGAAAGGCACAAGATATGCAGCAAACAGCTGCATTATTGGGATTTGATACCATTATTACCGGTTCAACCAATGACTACAGCAAAACAGCAAATAGTGAAGTGGTTGTTATTACCTCAGGTATTCCACGTAAGCCCGGTATGACAAGGGAAGAATTAATAGGCACCAATGCCGGCATTGTAAAAAATGTATGTGAGAATATCTTGAAATATTCACCCAATACGATCATCATTGTTGTTAGCAACCCAATGGACACCATGACATACCTTGCGTTGAAATCAACAGGTCTTCCTAAAAACAGGATCATCGGAATGGGTGGAACATTGGATAGCAGCAGGTTTAAATACCAACTTTCTCAGCACCTTCAATGCAGTGCAAGCGACCTAAATGCAATTGTTGTTGGTGGACATGGAGACACTACTATGATACCTTTAATTAGCAAGGCCACATGGAACAGCATTCCCGTAACGCAATTCCTCAACAAAGAACAGCAAGATAAAATTGTAGCAGATACCATGGTTGGAGGAGCAACCCTAACAAAGTTGATCGGAACATCTGCATGGTATGCACCCGGTGCTGCTGGAGCCGCACTTGTAAAAAGCATCCTCAGAGATGAAAAGAAATTATTCACTTGTTGCGTAGCACTTGATGGTGAATACGGGCAAAAAGACATTTGTCTTGGTGTGCCTGTTACGATTGGCAAAAATGGTTGGGAGAAAATTTTACCAATCGAATTAAATGCTTCAGAGAAAGAAGCATTTGAAAAAAGCGCTGCAGCTGTGAGATCCATGAATGAAGTATTGGGATAAGTAGAATCATTCATATATATTCACATCATTATATGTGTGGAAAACAAAAAAGTGAAGGAATAATCCTTCACTTTTTTTTTATAGATCATTGAAATGATTTCAAAGAAAAGTATTTATAATGATGACATCCACCAACATTCTAGATGCCCTTCAACATTATTCCTCAATAAAATCCATGTCCTTGTGGAATGTTTCTTCCGTAAAAATCAGGGCAATGAAAGAGATCGCCATAACGATCATCCCTGTTACAATACCACTTTTCAATAAAGTCCATTGCAGGCTACCCTGAAAATAATCCTTGAAAAGAAGATTCATCAAAGGGAGTGCTCCCCTTACCATATTTGGAATGGTGGTTGCAGCCGTTGCACGCAAATTTGTTCCAAAATGTTCAGCTCCCATGGTCACAAAAATTGCCCAAAAGCCAGTTGAGAAGCCGAGATACATTGATACAACATACATGCTCGTGTCTGAATTATTAAATGGACTGAAATAATAAATGACACCAAGGAAAGTCATGGCGTAAAAAATATAGAGTGCTGTCTTTCTACTTTTAAAATACTGACTAACCAATCCTACGATGATATCACCAAAGGCGATACCAATATATCCATACATTATCGATGCTCCGGAGTCAATTGAATTTTCACCATATAATTCCTTTGCGAAGCGATTGCTAAGGTTCAACATGATGCCGATCACAAACCAAGTGGGTAAGCCAATCAGAATGGCAAGCATATATTTCTTGAAACGATAACTATTATTGAAAAACATCAACATATTTCCCTTAGACACATTCGATTTGTTTTCAATACCCTTAAAAATGGCACTTTCAGAAACCTTGATCCTAAGAAAAAGTAAAAATATTCCCAGCACTCCTCCAAATTTGTAGCACAATCTCCAATCATTTGTTGTTTTGTATATGAAGTAGGCAAAGACCGCTCCAAACAAACCAACACCAGCAACAAAGGATGTCATAACGCCCCTGTTTTTCTTAGGCATCAGCTCACTTACCAATGTAATTCCTGCGCCTAGTTCTCCTGCCAACCCAATGCCTGCGATAAATCGTAGCCATGCATATTGGTCAACCGTTTGAACATATCCAGTAATAAAATTTGCGACAGAGTATAAAAGAATTGAACCAAACAGAACGCTTAATCTACCGCGCTTATCTCCCATGACGCCCCACAAAACACCCCCAATAAGCAGGCCCACCATTTGATAGTTAATGATATGTGTACTCGCAGCGATCATATCACCCTCTGAAACACCTATGCCTTTTAGACTAGGTTCTCTTACAATCGTAAATAACAGCAAGTCATATATATCTACGAAATAACCAAGCGCAGCAACAATGACTGCAAGACTTAAAAATGAACTAGGTTGAGCTGATTGTTTCATGACTAATCAAGTTTTTATGAAGCCTTATCCTTTCTTTTTTTTAAAAGTTTAAATATTACAGGAGCCGTGGTAACTACAATAATTCCTATCACAATCATCTCTAATCGTTGCTTAAGATCAAACCCAAACTCATTTAAAAAAAACCGATATAGATAATGCCCTGCAAATAACATTGCAAAAGCCCAAAGTATACATCCTACAATGTTGTATAATGCGAATTTGTGTTTTTCCATTCGAACAATTCCTGCAATGATCGGTGCAAATGTTCTTAAAATCGGAAGAAACCTTGCAAAGACGATGGCACCGCCTCCATGTTTATCATAAAACTCCTTAGCTGTATACAAATGCTTTTTTTTGAATAAAAAACTGTCTTGCCTTTTGAATAGGTAGGGTCCGCTAGCTGCGCCAAACCAATAACCAACGGTGTTTCCTAGTATCCCTGAAAAAATAACCAAGATGCAAATCATGATCAGGTTAAAAAAATCATTGTTAAAGTTGATCAACTCAGCAGCAAGCTCGTTGCTGTATATACCCG
>Ga0078894_10002041_pt1 | contig 15177 bp, 14 predicted proteins | sample LauGreSu1BDMLBSD_2_FD_67506 | JGI IMG/M metagenome (GOLD analysis project Ga0078894, IMG submission 67506) | Freshwater lake microbial communities from Lake Michigan, USA - Su13.BD.MLB.SD (version 4) (version 4) | ecosystem: Environmental > Aquatic > Freshwater > Lake | place: Lake Michigan... | reverse complement strand
ACTAACAATGCGCTGCATGCTTACATACTTACCGCCATCCTGTCAATTCCGGTCGACCCCGTATGTAGTTTGCAAAGATACAAATTTGATGCCGATCAGGCTCTACCTGACATAAAGGCGTTTGCTCCCAGCTTTCTGCCCGGATAAACTGCTAGGGCCTTTTCTAAGCAATCCATAGCATTTTTCAAATCCTGCGTATTCAAAACGTAAGCCAAACGAACTTCATTTTTGCCTGCACCTGCCGTACTGTAAAATCCGGTTGCAGGTGCCATCATTACCGTTTGGTTCTGATATTCAAATTTTTCTAATATCCATTGGCAAAACGCATCTGCGTCGTCAATGGGTAAACGGGCCACCACATAAAAAGCGCCACCCGGATTTGGGCAATAAACGCCCTCCATTTCATTTAAACGTTTAACCAGGATATCACGTCGCTGTGTATATTCTTTATTTACCTCTTCAAAATACGAATCGGGCGTATTAACGGCAGCTTCACCTGCCAGTTGCGGAATCATACCCGGACTCAATCGAGCTTGCGCAAATTTTAGTGCGGCGTTCATTACCGCTTTGTTTTTAGTGATTAAGCAGCCCAAACGTGCGCCGCATGCACTATACCGTTTAGACACGGTATCCATCACAATTACATTTTCTTCCAATCCCTCCAGGTGCATAGGCGAGATGAAACTACGCCCATCATAGCAGAACTCCCGATAGGCTTCATCAGAAAATAAATACAGATCGTATTTCAAGCAAAGCGTTTTCAAAGCTTCTAATTCCTCTTTAGAATACAGGTATCCTGTCGGATTATTTGGATTACAAATGATAATCGCTTTCGTTTTTGAAGAAATTAGTTTTTCGAATTCCGAAATTGCTGGTAGGGCGAAGCCATCTTCAATATGAGATAGAATTGGTTTAACCACCACATCACTCATGCAGGCAAACCCATTGTAGTTAGCATAAAAAGGTTCCGGAATAATAATTTCATCGCCCGGATTTAAACAAGTTTGCATGGCAATGGTAATAGCCTCCGAGCCACCATTGGTTACTAGAATATTTTCATAACCCAAATTGTAGCCTAGCTTATTGTAGTATTCAGCTAGTTTTTTTCTGTACGATAAAGTCCCTTCAGAGGCAGTATAGGCCCAAACTTTGAAATCGATGTTTTTGATTGCCTCCAACATGATTTCCGGAGTTTCAATATCCGGTTGACCGATGTTTAAGTGGTATACTTTTTTTCCTTCGGCTTTTGCTTTCTCAGCAAATGGGCTCAATTTTCTAATGGGTGAAGCCGGCATTTCGGCTCCTTTTATGGCTATTTTTGGCATGGTTCAAAAATACAAAAACCCCGCTGTTTATAGCGAGGCTTTTGGTTTCAAAAATGTAAATATTACGCTATACGGATTAGTTTCCAGTAACTTCTCCTTTAATGTATAACATCTTAACAGGAGTTTTAGCGTTTGATTTTACCGTAATCGCTTTACTAAATGGCATTACTGCAGCCGCATTGTAAGTTACACTAATTACACCGCTTTCACCCTTTTTAACAGGGGTAGATGTGAACTTAGGAACGGTACAACCGCAAGTAGATTCCACATTGGTAATAATGATAGGTTCCTCACCGGTATTGGTGAACTTGAAATCTACACTAACCGGTTTACCTTGCGGGATTTTACCAAAATCGTACGTTTCTTTATCAAATTTAAACTCAGGTGCTTGTTGCACTTTCATGGCAGTAAGTCCAACGAAGCTCAGTGCAATGGCACACAAAATGATGATTTTTTTCATTTTTTTAATTCTATAATTAACAAATATAATCGATCTGATCGATAATTACTACGCTCTTTTGAATTCAAACGTCTAAATCACGCAGAGCGTATAATTTTCTTATTTTTGTCAGCAACAATTCAAACACTATGTCCACAACTGCTGCTCAAGAAACAATAGGTTTTGAAAACGAAGAATTGAGTTTCGATGATTTCAAACAAATTGTACTTAATGATTATCGAATTGCTTTCGAAAGTCGTCAGGCTAGTTTATTAGGTCGCAAAGAAGTGCTTACCGGAAAGGCCAAGTTTGGCATTTTTGGAGATGGCAAGGAAGTGGCGCAGATTGCTATGGCCAAGGCTTTTAAAAATGGCGATTGGCGTTCGGGCTATTACCGCGATCAGACATTTATGTTTGCAGCAGGGATGTTGAGTATGAGCGAGTTTTTTGCTCAATTGTATGCAAATCCAAGTGTAGAGGCCGAACCAGCTTCGGCAGGAAGGCAAATGAATGGACATTTTGCTACCCGTAGTTTACACACCGATGGTAGCTGGAAAGACTTAACGGCTCAGAAGAATTCGTCTGCAGATATTTCACCAACCGGTGGCCAAATGGCCCGATTGGTGGGCTTGGCTTATGCTTCTAAATTATACCGTCAGAATAAAGACCTGGAGTATTTGAAAAATTTCTCTGTACAGGGGAATGAGGTTGCTTTTGGAACGATTGGCAATGCATCAACCTCCGAAGGCGTATTTTTTGAAGCCATGAATGCGGCTGGGGTTTTACAAATCCCAATGGCGGTTTCCGTTTGGGACGATGCTTACGGGATTTCAGTTCCTGCCGAATACCAAACCACCAAACAGGATATTTCCGAGATTTTAAAAGGTTTTCAGCGGGATGAAAAAGGGGAGGGATTTGAAATATTTAAAGTGAAAGGGTGGGATTATCCGGGTTTGTGCCAAACCTACCAGCAAGCTATTCAGGTTTGCCGTGAGCAGCACGTGCCGGTTTTAATTCACGTTACCGAAGTCACTCAGCCGCAAGGACACTCTACATCAGGTTCGCACGAGCGTTACAAATCTGCAGACCGTTTGGCTTGGGAGCAGGAATACGATTGCTTAGCTCAAATGCGAAAATGGATTCTGGATGCACAAATGGCTGCTGAAGAGGATTTACAAATACTGGAAGAAACTGCCAAAAACTACGTTAAAGAGTGCCAAAAGAAAGCTTTATCCGATTTCTTAAGCGCTATACAAGAAGAGAAACAAACTGCTGTTCAATTGCTGCAAGCTACGGCTCAGCCAGACGTGCAGGCATTGGCTCAGGACTTGGCTAAATTGACTGAGGCATCTCGTAAAGAAGTGTATTCTACCGTACGTAAAGCCATTCGTTTACTCAGAGGGCAAACTTCTTCGGCTAAAACAGAATTGATCAATTGGTATGAACAGCAATCTGCTGAGAACATCGATAAGTATAACTCTAAGTTATTTACAGAGACTAATCAGCGGCCGCAAGCCATTGCTCAAGTTGATGCAGCTTATGCAGCAGATGCTCCACTCCTGGATGGTCGCGAACTATTGAATGCTTGTTTTGAAGCGCATTTTGCCCGCGATCCAAGAATTGTGGCTTTTGGCGAAGATGTAGGTAAAATTGGTGACGTTAACCAGGGCTTTGCCGGTTTGCAAGATAAATTCGGTGATTTACGGGTAACCGATACCGGGATTCGTGAAATGACCATTGTAGGGCAGGGTATAGGTTTGGCCATGCGTGGACTGAAACCCATTGCCGAAATCCAGTATTTGGATTATCTGTTATTTGCCCTAAATATTTTAAGTGACGATTTAGCAACGGTGAGCTATCGTACCAAGGCTGGACAAAAAGCTCCACTCATTGTGCGTACGCGTGGACACCGTTTGGAAGGTATTTGGCATTCGGGCTCCCCAATCGGCATGATTTTGCATGCATTGCGTGGAGTTCACGTATGCGTACCTCGAAACATGACACAAGCTGCTGGTTTCTACAACTTGTTGTTGCGTGCTGATGAGCCGGCATTAATTATTGAATGTCTTAACGGTTATCGTTTAAAAGAAAAATTACCTCAAAATATTGGCGATTTTACTGTGCCTCTGGGTAAAGCAGAAATTATCAAACAAGGTGCTGATATTACCATTGTTTCTTATGGTTCAACCTTGAGAATTGTTGAAGAAGCTGCTTCAGAATTAGAAAAATTAGGCATATCGGTAGAAATCGTAGACCCGCAGACCTTGTTGCCATTTGATTTGGATGAACTCTGTGCGCAATCTGTCAAAAAAACCAATAAACTATTGGTGGTTGATGAAGATGTGCCAGGGGGAGCTTCGGCCTACATTCTGCAGCAAATCGTGGAAAATCAGAAAGCTTATTATTTCCTAGATAGCCAGCCGAGAACCTTAACAGCTAAAGCTCACCGCCCGCCATACGGTTCAGACGGGGATTATTTCAGTAAACCTTCGGTTGATGATGTGGTGGAAACGGTTTATGCTATGATGAACGAAACCAATCCGACGAAATATCCTGCTATATTTTAAAGTTTAGCAGTTTTATTTCTAAGGTAATGGTCTGCAAGTACTAAAGCGGCCATGGCTTCCACAATAGCTACCGCACGAGGAACCACGCAAGGGTCGTGTCGACCTTTTCCGTCAATAGTGGTTGATTTTCCGTTTTTATCTACAGTAGTCTGGCTTTGCATTAAGGTAGCCACAGGCTTAAACGCAACCCGAAAAGCAATATCCATTCCGTTACTAATTCCACCTTGAATACCTCCTGAGAAATTGGTGAGGGTTTTGGTTTGCTTGCCCGAGCTGATAAATAAATCGTTGTGTTCTGAACCTTTCATTTCCGTTCCGGCAAATCCAGAACCATATTCAAAACCATGCACCGCGTTGATGCTCAACATGGCTTTACCCAAATCGGCATGCAGTTTATCGAAGACAGGTTCACCCAGGCCAGTTGGGCAATTCCGGATTGTACAGGAAATTTTGCCACCTACAGTATCGCCTTCTTTTCGAACGACTTCGATTAGTTCGGTCATTTCTTTGGCTGTAGCCGGATCAGCACAGCGTACCACATTGCTTTCGCGATGTTGGATCAAGGTGTTTAGGTTGTCGTGATCCAGATTTGGTGCATGAATAGTTCCAACTGCAGAAACATGCGCAAAGATTTCGATGCCAACCTCTTGTAGTACTAGTTTAGCTACAGCGCCTGCGGCCACACGTGCAGCGGTTTCTCGGGCAGATGAACGCCCCCCGCCACGGTAATCGCGGTGACCATATTTTTCCTGATACGTAAAATCGGCATGCGATGGACGGAAAGTATTCTGTAGATGATCATAGTCTTTTGAACGTTGATCTTCGTTCGGGATGAGTATAGCAATGGGTGTGCCGGTGGTTTTGCCTTCAAACACGCCGGATAAAATCTTTACGGTATCGCTTTCATTACGTTGCGTGGTAATGTGTGATTGGCCTGGACGGCGTTTGTCCATTTCAGCTTGGATGAAATCCAAATCGATCTTCAGGTTCGCTGGGCAGCCGTCAATGACTACGCCAATGGCTTCACCATGCGATTCACCGAAGGTGCTTATTCTGAAGATTGTGCCAAATGAGTTGCCTGCCATTTTTTTATTTTGCGTCATTTCGACGAGCTGAAGCGAGGAGAAATCTCATAAACAAAGCGAGATTTCTCATCCCGAAAACTCGCGATTCGAAATGACGGTTAAGGTCTGTAAAATTACATTTTTATTTCAAACCCTGCTTTTTTCAAATCGTTCCAAAAATTAGGATACGATTTTTGTACCACATCCGGATCTCGGATCTCGACCTCATCAATCACTAAACCCAAAGGCGCAAAGGCCATGGCCATCCGGTGATCTTCGTAGGTTTCAATACTAATTTTTGCAGGTAATTTACGCTCGCTACAATCGAGTTTGTAAACTAAATTCTTCTCAATAAGCTTGACGCCAAGCTTAGACAGTTCGTTCTGTAAAGCTTTTACACGGTTTGTTTCTTTGATTTTTAGGGTTTCTAAGCCGGTAAAGCTTGCCTCGTGCCCCAAAGCCGCACAGCAAACAATAATGGTTTGTGCCAAATCCGGACAGTCTTTCATGTCAAATATTTTACGAATTGGTTTCCGATCCTCTTTGTAAAGAGCAATGCCTCCATTTTTAAACTGCGAACTGATGCCAAAATTAGCCATCAACTCGGTGATTTTACTGTCACCCTGCATACTGTAAATCTGCAGATTGGGTAAAAATAATTCGGCTTCATTGGCCAATGCCGCAATTGCATACCAATACGAAGCTGCACTCCAATCGGGTTCTATGGTAATTGTGCTTGGACTAAAATCCTGATTTTCAATACGAATAATTTGATCTGTCCATTCGTGTTTGACACCTGCCTGGGCTAACATCGCTAGTGTCATCTCTACATACGGTTTGGAGGTCAGTTCACCCTCAATATGCAAAGCTAAGCCCTGAGGCAGGGAAGGGGCAATGAGCAACAATGCAGAGATGTACTGACTGCTGATATTGCCTTTTATGCTGATTTTGTTTGTTTTTTGAACGAATGGTCCTTTGATTTTAAGTGGTGGAAATCCTTCATTTTCAATGTATTCAATTTGAGCACCTAAAGTTCGCAGAGCATCGACCAAGATCCCGATAGGTCGTTCTTGCATTCGTTTAGTTCCGGTAAGTACAAATTCTCCGGCTTGTAGGCTAAGAAAAGCTGTTAAAAAGCGCATGGCTGTACCGGCAGGGCCGACATCAAGTTTGGAGTTTTGAGCTTGGAGTTTAGTTTTTAAAATCTGCTGCAGTGTTTGGGTATCGGCAGCAGCAGAAAGGTTGCTGACCGAAACTCGACCTTTACTCAATGCCTGTAAAATAAGCGCCCTGTTGCTCTCACTCTTAGAGCCTGTGAGCTTAATCTGAGCATTGACTTTTTGATTAGGATGAGAGAGGGTAATCGATTTCATCAGGCTTTTACTTCGTTCATGATTTCCGTTTGTTTACGGATAGACTCATTGTGAATTAATTCCAACAATTTGCCCACAAAATCCAGCTCCAGGTTTAGTGCTTTGGCGAAATCGCTTCGTTTTTGCAGTATCTCATCCCACCTGCTTACTTGTAAAATCGTAACGCCGCTATCTCGTTTATATTCCCCAATTTTTTCTACAACTTTCATGCGTTCGGCCATTTTTTGGATGATTTGATCATCGATTTTGTCGATCTTTTCTCGTAGCTCGGTCAGTTTGTCGACAAATTTATTGTCATTTGATTCGGCCTGACGCAAAGTTAAGCGCCCAATTAGTTCGCTTAATGCAGCAGGGGTCAATTGTTGCTTGGCATCAGTCCAGGCCACCGAAGGGTCAATATGTGATTCAATCATCAAGCCTTGCATATCTAGGTCTAAAGCCTTTTGAGCAATGTAAGGAATCAATTCCCGGTTTCCGCAAATGTGACTTGGGTCGTTGAAAATAGGTAATTCAGGAGCCAGTGTTTTCAACTGTATGGCCAATTCCCACATGGGTTCGTTTCGGAAAGCTGTTTTTTCAAACGAAGAGAACCCTCTGTGGATGGCAGCCAATTTGGTAATTCCTGCATTGTTGATGCGTTCTAAGGCACCACACCACAAAGAAAGATCGGGATTTACAGGATTTTTTACCAATACCGGTACATCGACTCCTTTCAAGGCATCCGCAATTTCTTGAACGGTAAATGGATTAACTGTCGATCGGGCACCCACCCAAAGTACGTCTACACCTGCAGCTAAAGCCTCTTCCACGTGTTTTGCATTAGCTACTTCCACAGCGGTAGGCAAGCCTGTTTCTGCTTTAGCTTTTTGTAGCCAGGTTAAACCAATGCTACCCACACCTTCAAACTCCCCCGGACGAGTTCTGGGCTTCCAAATTCCGGCACGTAAAACAGCCACCCGGCCCGTTTGTGCTAATAACTGAGCGGTACTTAAGAGTTGTTCTTCGGTTTCTGCACTACAAGGGCCTGCAATAAGTGGAGGTTGATTGCTTTCAGGAAACCAGGTATTTAAGGATTTTATACTTAAGTTTAGTTTCATGTCTGATTAGCTTTACTTCCTTGTGAAAATTCTCTCTGATAAAAATCCAGACTTTCGATAATCAAATTTGGTTCTACAAACTGATCGTATTGACACGATCCGATACGATTTAACAAGGCAAAACCGATCTTTCCGGATTGATTTTTTTTGTCATTTTTCATGTAATCAATCAGTTTAATATAAATATCATAACTAATTGATTGTAAATTTTTTAAACCAATTAAACTAAAGCAAATTTTCTCTAGTTCTGAGGCCGATAATTGGTTAATACGATGAGCTAAATACGCTTCGCAAATCATACCTATTGCCAAAGCTTCGCCATGCAGAAGTGGTTTGTCAATTTCTAGAAAAACACTCTCTACGGCATGACCGATGGTATGTCCAAAGTTGAGTGTTTTTCGAAGGTTTTGTTCATTAGGATCAGCTGCTACGATCTCGTTTTTAAGTTGTACAGAACGGTAAATATGATCACACTCTATTTGATCAGGATTAAGCCTTGTTATTTCTTCAAAGTAGGCTGCATCGGCAATCAATCCGTGTTTGAGCATCTCGGCAAAGCCGGAGTAAAGTTGACGTTCATCAAGTGTTGTTAAGAATCTCGGCTCAATAAATACTGCTTTCGGCTGGTTGAACGTGCCTATACAATTTTTGATGTGATTTAAATCTATTCCAGTTTTACCGCCAACCGAAGCATCCACTTGAGCCAGGAGGGTTGTTGGAATTTGTATGAAGTCAATGCCGCGTTTAAACGTAGAAGCAGCAAATCCGCCCATATCGCAAACCACGCCTCCGCCTAAGTTAATGAGCAAACTACTGCGATCGGCACCGAAATCGAGCAACATGTTCCATATTCCAATACAGAAATCGATGTTCTTGTTTTCCTCTCCGGGTTCAATTTCGATGATATCGAAGGCCGTAACTTCGGGTAATTCCTGTTGTACAAGAGGTAGGCAATGTGTTGCAGTATTTCTGTCAACCAGGAAAAATATTTTGGAATAGCTGTTCTTTTGAAGAAATCTTCCTAATTCTTTTAGGCTGTTTTCAAAATAAATGGCGTATCCTGTACTGTTTAAAGTTTTGCTCATACTACCCAAATTTCTTCCCCATTGAATTCAACTTTATCGCCTTTCTTTACTTTTAGGCGTTTGCGGTAATCAATTTCTCCATTGTAACGTACATCTCCCTGACTTACCACAATTTGGGCTTCTCCTCCGGTTTGTACCAGATTAGTGGCTTTAAGCAATTGGATGAGCGGAATAAATTCGCCTGCTAACTTGAATTTGATCATGCCCTAAAGGTATAAAATCGCGAATACATTATTAAATGTTGGTGTATTTGACCAGATTTTTAACTTTGCAGGATGCAAGCTGCTAACCAGGAAAATCATCCGCCGAAAGGCGAAATTTTATCTTTTGATAATACCGAAATAGCCTTTAAGAACAAGACTGATAAGGATTTGAATCGGGCCTATTGGCTGTTTAAAATCATCAATATCAATGTTTTAACCAAAATTGGCCCTCCTTTAACCAATTTTGCGATAAAAATTGGCTTGCCGATTACTGGTTTAATCAAAGCGACTATTTTTAAGCATTTCTGCGGTGGCGAAACCATTGCAGATTCAGAACCTACCATTGCTCAATTAGCCAGCGGTAAAGTAGGCACCATTTTGGATTATTCGGTAGAGGGTGAAGAAGAGGAATTGGTGTTTGAAGAAACTTGTCAGGAGATTATACGTACCATTGAGCGTGCAAAAGGCGATCAACGTATTCCGTTAACAGTTTTTAAGCTGACTGGAGTTGCCCGTTTTGCATTGTTAGCACAATTGGACGCTAAGCAAGAACTCAGTTTCGAAGAAAAACAAGAATTTGAGCGAGTTAAAGAGCGTGTTAAACGTATTTGTAGTCGTGCGGCTGAGCTGCAGGTTCCGGTTATGATTGATGCGGAAGAGAGTTGGATTCAGGATACGATTGATGAATTGGCTTTGGAAATGATGCGCTTGTACAACCGAAAGCAATTATTGGTTTACAACACTTACCAACTGTACCGACATGATAAGTTGGCCGATTTACAGAACGACATCGCGGTAGCAAAAAAAGAAGGATTTATTTTAGGGGCGAAACTGGTTAGAGGTGCTTACATGGAAAAGGAGCGTAAGCGTGCTGCTGATCTGGGTTATCCATCACCCATTCAGCCGGATAAAGCAAGTACCGATCGTGATTACGATACCGCAGTGGCTTATTGTATGCAACATATTGAATATGTGGGTTTTGTGGCAGGCACGCATAATGAGCAGTCGTGCCGTATTCTGGCCGAGCTTTTAGACCAACAAGGTGTTGAGCATCAACATAAACATGTATTTTTCTCTCAATTGCTGGGCATGAGTGATAACTTGAGTTTCAATTTAGCCAACGCCGGATACAATGTGGCAAAATATGTTCCTTATGGTCCCGTTAAAGCAGTATTGCCTTATTTGTTTCGGAGAGCACAGGAAAATACATCTATTGCCGGACAGATGGGCCGCGAACTAATCCTAATTTTAAAAGAAAAGCAGCGTAGAGGGCGCTAAATTCATGCAGGCCAAAACTTCAAAAAGCGCTATTAGTTTCATTTTCTTAACTCTTTTAATTGACATTACCGGTTTGGGTATCATTATTCCGGTGGTGCCTAAATTAATTACCGAGCTAACCGGAGAGGGCCTGAGTATTGCATCTGAATATGGTGGATGGTTGACGTTTACCTATGCAATAATGCAGTTCGTTTGTGCGCCAATTTTGGGCAATTTAAGCGATAGGTATGGCCGTAGACCCGTTTTATTGATCTCCTTATTTGGTTTGGGTATCGATTATTTGTTCTTGGCTTTTGCGCCGAATATTTTTTGGTTGTTTGTGGGTAGATTGATTGCTGGCATTGCCGGTGCTAGTTTCACCACCGCTACAGCCTACATCGCCGATATTTCGGCACCTGATAAGCGGGCGCAAAACTTTGGAATGGTAGGAGCAGCCTTTGGAATCGGGTTTATTATTGGTCCGGTTTTGGGCGGTTTTTTAGGGCAATACGGCTCCAGAATTCCATTTATTGCCGCTGCGGCGCTTTCATTGCTGAATTTTCTTTACGGCTATTTTATTTTGCCTGAGTCGTTACCAAAAGCTAAACGCAGGGCTTTTGAGTGGAAAAATGCGAATCCCATTCAATCAGTTATCCGATTAAAACGTTATCCTCAAGTTTTAGGTCTAGTGGGCTCGTTGATTCTGGTTTACCTTGCCGGACATGCCATTCAAAGTGTATGGACCTATTACAACATGTACAAATTCGGCTGGAATGAAACTCTGGTTGGTTATTCTTTAGGTTTTATCGGCTTAATGGTGGCCTTGGTGCAGGGAGGCTTGATCCGAATTGCAATTCCTAAACTCGGGCAAGAGAAAAGTTTGTATATCGGATTGGCTTTGTATAGCCTAGGTTATCTCTTATTTGCTTTCGCGACAAAAAGCTGGATGATGTTCGCTTTTATGATTCCGTATTCTTTGGGGGGAATAGCCGGCCCTGCTTTACAAGGAATCATTTCTACCCATGTGCCGGATGATGAGCAGGGTGAGCTTCAGGGTACGCTGACCAGTATGATGAGCCTAACATCAATTGTTGGTCCCTTATTCATGACTCACCTTTTCGCCAATTTTAGTGGCAAGGAAGCGATTTTGGAATTTCCGGGAGCACCGTTTCTGGTGGGTTCAATCTTATTTCTGTTTAGCAGTATTTGGGCTTATCGCTCTATACACGCTAAGGCTTAAATTTCTGTTTTCCGCTTAGCAAATCGAAAAATAAAAGAAAATCACTAGCCAGGCTGTAGCCAGGATACTTAAATGTAGCCGGTTTGTTTTTCTCGAAGAAAAAATGTCCAACCCAGGCAAATCCATAACCTACAAAAGGTATTAAAAGCAATAACTGGGCGTTATGAAATAGGAGTGAAGCGGGTATCAATAAAAGAACGATTGCCGTTCCAATAAAATGCAAAATCCGGCTGGTAGGGTGACTGTGTTCGGTGAGGTAAAAAGGGTAAAATTCCTTTAGCGATTGAAATTGTTTTTCTTCCATAATTCTAAAATAAGAACTTAGATTGATAAAATACCCGATTCGTACAGGAATTCGGGCAAGGTGGTGTCGGATGTCAATAAATGCGTGTTCAAGCCCAATTCGGCACCTGTTTTTAAGTGCTGCGGACTGTCGTCGATGAACAAGGTTTCAGCAACATTGAGCTGATGAGTCTCAATTACGTAATCAAATATCTCTCGATCTGGCTTCCGCATGCCTATTAAATGAGAATAATAATCTTTTTCGAAGAAAATAGAGTTCGATTCGATTTGATGCTCACGTTTTAAATAGTCCATAATCCAGTCATAATGGATTTGGTTATTGTTGCTCAGCAAAAAGGTTCGGTACTGTGATTTGGCCTTAAGCAATACGTCATGATTACCGGCAGGTACACCAATTAGCAAGCTGTTCCAAGCTCGATCGATGTCTTCGTCGCTTAAATCAGGATGATGGGCCACTTTTCGGATGCCGTCACGAAACTCGTCAGGACTGCTGTTGCCTTTTTCAAATTCGTTGAACATGGGGTGGTGTCCGCTGTGAGAGAAGAACTCTTGTACATTCTTAATTCCTAAATCGACAAAGCTTTGCTGCGCTTTTTGGAAATCGATTTTAAAGATGACATTTCCGTAATCGAAAATGATGTTTTTGATGCCCTGCATGATTTTCATTTTAAATTCTGCCTGCAAATATGTAAAATTGCAGTGCAAAAACCTCGTTTTTAGCAGCGCCTATAGCTCAGTCGGTTAGAGTAGAAGACTCATAATCTTTTGGTCCCTGGTTCGAGCCCAGGTGGGCGCACTAATAGAAACCTCAACGAAAGTTGGGGTTTTTTGTTTTTGGGCGTTTGGGAGAGCTTCTAAGCCATATTTATCATCTTTTTAAAGAACACCATCCTTAAAGAGTCGGTTTAAAAATTGGATTAATTTGCCTTTAAATTAGGAATAAATAGGCGCTTTTGCCAAGGTAAAGGTGTCTCGTTTTTATCGTCGCTTTTTTATCTTTAATTTTACTTCTAAACTGAACGACATGCTGTCAAAGTCATTGTCGTTACACCAAATGAATCAAAGAATAAGGGGTATTAGTCTTTTTGCGGTAATTAGTTTGTTGTGCCTCAATTTTGCTCAGGCGCAACTTAATCCTCTTGCTGCACAATACTTCCAAAATTTGTACTTGGCGAGCCCGGCCTTAGCTGGTTCTGCTTCGGGAATGCGGTTTAATGTGGCCAGTCGTAGTCAATTAACAGCGCTTGCAGGGAAACCTCTGAATACCAGTTTTACGCTAGATTATGGAATTAACAAGGTTGGTTTGGGGCTTAATTATTACCAAGATGTTGCCGGGCTATTGAGCCGGTCAAAAGCAGTAATTAGCTATGCCTACCACATGCCGCTAAATTACGATAATTCAAGGCTCCACTTTGGTTTTTCTTTTGGACTTCAGAACGAGAATTTGAATAGTAGTGCTGCAGAGGGTTCAGCCACGGATCCTATTCTATTTACCTACAATAATCGTGATGTGATCATGAATGGCGATTTTGGAATCGCATTCACAAGTGAAAAGCTATCCTTAGAAGCCTCCTTAATCAATCTGAATAGGCAAACCATGATTGAAAATCAAAACTCAGCCGATTACGCTACCTTTTATGCAGCCCTAAGTTATGTAATTGAATCGAGAGAGTGGCAGTATCGACCTAAACTGGTTTACCGTGGAGTGAGAAACTACATAGATTTGTTTGATATCGGCCTTCAGGTAAAACCGCTCAACCGCCAGTTGGCTTTCATGGGTGTGTATCATAGTTATCGTAGTTTTTCATTGGGGCTAAATTATCAAGTAAGTAGGTCTGTGGAGTTGATGGGGGTTTACAATACAGCTACCAACGCCATTAGAAACTATGCCAATGGAGCATTTGAAATCGGTTTGCATTTCGATTTTAATAAACCTGAATATTACTAAGTCTTAACTCAACTTGTGTTAATTTCTACCTTTTGAGACTTGTTCTCTCCGGATTAAGCGATTTATTGTTTAAACTTGTATATACTGCATTTGAATTAAATTTCTTGATGCAGGATTTTGTATGCTTAAAGTAAGAAATCTACTTTTTTTGGTCACTTTGGTATGGTTTACTGCGAGTAAGGCGCAAACCGTTTCTCCATACATTTTGAACAGTGCTGGTGGGAGTCAAACAGGTTCAGGAAACTCCTATGAATGGAGTTTAGGCGAAATGGTTTTAATTGATACCTGGACAACTACAGGCATGATTTTAACCAATGGTTTGTTACAGCCCTTGCGTATTTTACCTTTAGATGAATTCGCAATTTATCCGAATAATATCATAACCATTAATGCTGATGGAGAAAATGATATTTGGTTTATTGGCAATCTATCCGAATATCCGGATAACGAAGTAACGGTTTACGACCGTATCGGCAGGGTGGTTTACCGAGCAAAACCTTACCTAAACGATTGGGAGCCCACGGTTGAAGAGCTCAGCTACATAAACGATACGTATTACTACGTGCTCAAACTGAATAAAAACAACAAGTCTATGGTTAAGAGAGGTTTCATAACCATAATCAAATAATTTTAGCTTTTGATCATGCAATTTCCTAAACACCTATTTCGATTTACCCTAGTTCTACTTGCTTCAGTCTTTTTATTTGCAAGTGCTAGGGCTCAGCAATTAAATTACCAGGGAGTGGCCCGTAAACCCGATGGAACACCCATGGCAAACCAAGCTATTTCGGTAAAATTGACCATACCGGGTACTTCGTTCTCTGAAACACATTCGGTAACAACCAATGCTTTCGGTTTATTTAAAATTGATGTTGGTAGTATTAGTTCATTAGCTGGTATTAATTGGAGTGTACAGAAAAACTTGACTGTAGAGATCAATTCCACTAATTTGGGTACTTCAGTTTTGAATTATGTGCCTTATGCGATTTATGCCAATCAATTAAAAGACTTTCCGTTAAGTGGTACGCCAAGTTCAGGACAGGTGTTGAAATGGAATGGAACAGCTTGGGCGCCGGGAACTGATAATTCTGGAAGTGTTACTGCTACTCCGCCAATTATACCAACTACGGTTGCAGGAGTTACTACATTATCTATTCCACAATCAAATTCAACAACCGATGGTTATTTGAGTAAGGTTGACTGGGGAACGTTCAACGGGAAAGAAGCCGGTATTCCTACAGGTACAACTGCTCAATACTGGAGGGGCGATAAGAGT
>Ga0078894_10002040_pt1 | contig 15185 bp, 15 predicted proteins | sample LauGreSu1BDMLBSD_2_FD_67506 | JGI IMG/M metagenome (GOLD analysis project Ga0078894, IMG submission 67506) | Freshwater lake microbial communities from Lake Michigan, USA - Su13.BD.MLB.SD (version 4) (version 4) | ecosystem: Environmental > Aquatic > Freshwater > Lake | place: Lake Michigan... | reverse complement strand
TTTTTCTTGATTTCGTCTTTAATAAGTGATACGTCAGTTAAACTATTTACATCGCTAAATGATGGAGCAGCATTTTCATTATAACTATACTGAAAAATCATTTTCACGACAATCGTAATGATGATTAACATCGAGAATATTTTGAATGATGGAACAAGATCATTTGGTCCTGCGATATTTTCCATTATGTGGCGTTATTGTTGATTATATCGGTTATACACTATTTAGATAATAATTACATACTGTATGTAAATAACGATAAGAATGAAGAAAACGATTGTTGTAACAGGCGGCGCCGGATTTATTGGGTCGAATTTGTGTATTTATCTTCATAACATTTGCGATGAAAATTATATCATTTGTGTCGATAATCTTATTACGGGGAATATCGATAATTTCAAAGAGCTAATAACGAGTCCGCGTTTCAAGTTTATCGAATGGGATATTACAAATCCTGTATGTCCAGCATTATTCGGCGAACATGTAGATGAAATCTATCATCTCGCGTCAATCGCATCGCCTGAAAAATACAAAAAATATTCGATGAAGACACTCCTAACTTCCATCAACGGGACTCAACGCGTACTTGATTACTGTGTATTATATAATTGTAAGATGCTCTTTACTTCCACGAGCGAGGTTTATGGAGACCCGCTTGTTCATCCTCAACCAGAGTCTTATTATGGAAATGTAAATACGGTAGGGGAACGGTCTTGTTATGATGAAGGAAAACGAGTAGCGGAGACGTTGATTTATGAATATCAGAAAAAGTTTCCAGATTTAGAATTGAAAGTCGCGCGGTTATTCAATACATATGGGCCGCGGATGGACTTGGACGATGGGCGTGTGATCACCAATTTTATTCGGCAGATTAAGCGTGGTGCGCCGATAACAATTTACGGGGATGGTTCACAGACGCGTTCATTTTGCTACGTGGATGATACGGTGCGTGCGATGGTGGCGTTTATGGACGCGGCAGAGACGAGTGTCGGCGATGTAGGTCCTGTGAATATCGGCAACCCGGGGTGTGAATTTACGATGAATGAACTCGTGGAGGTGTTTCGGCGCGCGTTGAGGCGGCCGGAGGGCGGGGACGACGATAGGAGTGGCGCGTTCGCGGTGAAATACCTCCCGAGGACCCAAGACGACCCGATGTGCCGGCGACCGGTGATTACGAAAGCGCAGGAATTGTTTGGGTTTTCGTGCGTGGTCGGATTGGAGGAGGGGATACAACGCGTTTGGGATTATTTTTGTGAAATTTAGGGAAAAATTGTATGTGTAGTATGTATAAAACCCTTATATTTTAATATGAATATACAGGTTGGGGAAAATAGAGGCATAATACCAAAGGAAGGTGGAACTCTGAAATTATATTTTATTGTAACTAACGAAAATATTGAAAATGTTAACAAATATGATAAGAAGGATACAAAAGTTAAAGAGTGGTTATTTACAGATGCAATGACCAATGAAGTAATTTAAAAAAATAGATATGCTCCTGCAATATTAAATTTTACTGAAACGGACGACCATCCACATCCATCAACAATAAAAATGTGAAAACTAATTATTTTCTAATTGAATATATATAACACACATAATACATAAAATTAACAAATGTATAAACCACGAATTAGTGGACCGAAACTTCCGGTTGTAAAACCCAAAGAATATGAACTTTATAATGAACGCGATGTTGACACAATTATTGAGTTAAAAAAACTGAATGATCAAATTGATGCGTTGAACCAAGAGAATGAACAACTCCTTCTTTGTTGTAAGGGACAAGGAGCAGGTTCCAGACGGTTTCGTAAACATGCGCGCGTGCGCAAAGGGACTGCTCTGAGGCGCAATGGCGGAGGAAGACGAACCAGAAAAGTCAAACGTTCCAAATCCTCCAAAAAAGCGTCCCACCCGTCGTCGCCGTCGTCGTTCATCCAAGGCTCGCAAATCTCGCACTACGCGTCGTAAATATTAAGAAATATTACTTCTTCTTGAAATACCCAAACTTCGGTTTCGGTTTTGCCGGCGCGGCCGCATCCGTCGCGATCCAGTCGTGTAGCACCGCCGCGTCGCACGTCATATAATTCCCGTGTTTTTCTGCGAACCCTTTTAGCGCAACAAACGCAGGTTTCGACATTTTCGCCGTTTTATGAAAGATATACGGTCCATATCTTCCATATCTTATTGTTGTATTTTCATCGATGGTGCGCATGATTTGTCCTTGGTAAGGTGCGGTCGTCGTGGCGGTGCTGGCGGTGCTGGCGGTGCCGTCAGTTTCAGTCTCCACCCCCACAGCAGCACTTCCTGATGACTTTTCGATAAACGTAATCACATCTTGTAATGACAGGTCAAATTCGGATTTTCCGCCGCCTCCGCCTCCGCGCCCACGACCGCCACCACCGCCCAGCAACGGCTTCAACGAGAGATTTGTAGCCCCCCAGACAATATACGCTCCATATTTACCGCTCTTGATAATAATATTTTGGCCTTGATATTGCCCCATCATGCGGCCGCCTCCTGCGACAGATACAGGTGCGGGTGTTTTGGCTACGGTCCCACCACCGCTTCCGTCACCACTATTTACGTCGGCTTCACCTAGCATATATGCGAGAGAATACTCACCACGCTGGATCTTGGAGTATTCTAGGTCTGGTCGCACACTTTTAAATATGAATATCGGTTTCTTTTCTACCGGTTTAGGGGTCTCGGCGTCGTCTGTGTCGTCGTCATGGTCGCTCTCCGCGTCAGCGACATCATCTGTCACGCGACACCTGATGACTGGTCCATTCTTCCCCATGATATATGAATGTCGGTCATCGATTTGGATCTCTTCTTTGATAACACCGCGTTCTTTCAGTTCTTGTAATTGCGTCGTTACATCAAACCAGCATTTATAACAGAGTTCATGCCATACCATTCCACCGGTTGCGATTTCATCTAGCTGATTCTCCATATCTTTCGTGAAATCGTACTCGAATAATGGGGCGAAATGTACGAGGAGGAATTCGATTACGATGATTCCGAGAGGCTGAATGACGAGTTTCCGCGACTCTCCACCAATCTCTCGAACTTCCGTTTTTGATTCTATCTTTTTGTCTGCGCCGACTGTGAATTCAGTACATTCGAGAGATTTACCACGCACATCTTGGAGTTTCACATATCCGCGTTCTTGGATTTTATCGATAAGACTGGAGAATGTCGATGGGCGACCAATACCCTTCTTTTCAAGAAGTTGGACGAGACCAGACTCTGTATAATGCGATTTTGTATTTCGAAGCGAACATTTGGTCATAATACGCTTGAATGGCATCGTGTGCGCAGTAGATGTGGCTGTGCTAGCAAATGACGCGAAATACGTGTATTCTCTCGCCTCTTTATCATACCCACCAGCTACGAGTTTCCAACCAGGTTTAATGACTTGTTCAGCGGTGTATCTATATTCACAGGACGCTCCCGAGACCGCGACCGGCGACGTGATTGCCATCGTGATGGTTTGACAAATGGCTGGTGCCATTAAGCTCTCGGTTGTATTTCGATGAATCATAGAATAGAGACGATGTTCGGTTGGATGACAAGATTGGGGAAGTAATGTTCTAGAGATATCGGTGGGTCGGATGGCTTCGTGGGCTGCCGCCGCTTCCTCGGCGGCCTTTGTGCCTTTCGTTGCTGAGAGATTTCCAAGAAGAAGATCATCCGTCGAAGTACCTTCACCACCAAACCGTTTGAGAATATAACTCTGTGCTTTTGTGATGAAATCCGCAGAATAGACCTTACTATCGGTTCGCATATACGTAATATATCCTTGCTCATATAACTTCTGTGCCACAGTCATGGTAAGCTTTGGCGAGAGATGAAGTTCGTTACTTGCGGCTTGTTGAAGCGTGCTCGTAGAATACGGTGACGGCGGTGCCTTTGTCGCTTTTTTAGACGCGCCGACGGTCGCACGAAACCCAGAATCTGGTGCCGCTGCTGTTTCACGAATGAATATTTCGAGAGATTCAGCCGAAGAACCTTCGGTAGATTCGATTTCTCTCGACAAGTTGAAAGTAAGATTGAGTTTGGTGAAGATTCCACTCACCGTATAAACCATCGTTGCCGTAGACGCTTCGATCTCCTTATAATTCTCGTAGATGAGGCGCAAAGCAGGAGTCTGACAACGCCCCGCCGAGAGATTTGTATGTGCGACATACGTCCATAAAACAGGAGATATTTTATACCCGACCAGGAGGTCAAGCACCTGACGTGCTTGTTGAGCCAATACCAGGGACATATCGATCGTGCGAGGTGCTGCGACGGCGGCCCTTAGCGCCGGTTCTGTGATTTCATGGAATACGATGCGTTTAGTCGTTTCTACTGAGAGATGGAAGACTTGGCAGAGGTGCCACGCGATAGCTTCGCCTTCACGGTCGTCGTCAGTGGCAAGGATGACTTCGGCTGCGTCGGCGATGGCTGCGCGGAGTTTCGCGACCTGAGCGTGCTTGGACGACATAATTGCGAACTTGATGGCGAAATCACGATCAACATCGATTGACTTTAAACCGTCGGCAATCTCTCGGATATGCCCGAAACTAGCGAGACACATATATTTATCTTTGCCGAGGTAACTCTCGATTTTCTGACACTTTGCGGGGGATTCCACGATGACGAGGGTCTTACCGTCACGAGGTCGAGTCCTTAGAGTGGGAACGGGAGTAGGCGCTGATGGCACACGAGGTGTATACTTGACTTTGAATTTGGGTGGCATAACGTATGTTGTAAATCATATACAAAATACGTGATCAATTTTATACTTGTTTTATTATTATTCTAATTCTAATATAATATCTTCTATGAACGATTCAAATACCAACTGGTATAAATCTCTCAATCAATCCCCCCTCACTCCGCCCAGTTGGGTCTTCCCCATCGCATGGACGATTTTATACGCGCTTATTATTGCATCTGGTGTGATTTTTCTCTCCGCCACAACGACCATAAGTGCCGGTGTAAGGTCACCCGGATTCTTCTACTATTGTGCTGCGTGGGTGTTTAATCTCTCGTGGTCTCAAATATTCTTTCGATTCCAGCGTCCTGATTTGAGTTTTGTCGTGATTTTAGGAATGCTAGCATTCATCGCGCTTAATATCCGCGCGTTTTATCCGGTGAGCCGCCTCGCAGCGTATTTACTCGTGCCGTACATGCTGTGGGTATCCTTTGCGACCTACCTGAACGGGTATATTGTTTTTATGAATCCGGTGCGGTCTGCGCAGCCTTAAACTCCGCCCAACTCAGTTTCTTCTCTGGAATCGCTGGTCGCGACTTTTTCGACGCCTTTGCCGTCGTGTGCTTATCTTTCTTCGCCTGCTCTGCGTCTAAATTCTCAGATCGTTTGAGCGCACTATCCACATAAATACTCTTCAAAATTTTACCAACTTCGAATGACCCCTCGTGTTGGTCCAATTTACCATCCTCGATTTCTCGCAAGATTTGTATCATCCGGAATAAAAGTTTTAGGTCGATCTCGCCAGTTTTCAATTTGTTGAATAAATCCGTATAGAACTTAAAGAGAAAGGCGCAGCGAGACACGCAAATTGCGTCAAATTGTTTGGGGTTGGATTTGGCTAAACGCCCATAATCATGTTTGAGTTTAATCATGGTAGTAACATCTGTGTAAATCTGCGAACTGTGCTTGACACGTCGGATGACCTCTGTATGATCTTCGGTTCCATTTGCGTCGATGAGTTTTTGAAGGTGAATGCGTTGTTCGTCGTCCATGGCGATATATTGCGGTCGGTCTAGATAATGATAATGTATATATTACATAGATAGTATTTAGACTTCTTTCAAACGCAAGTATTTGACGATTTTATTCGCATGTAGTATATATATATCAAGAATCGGTAATGTCAATTAAAGTTCAAGAAGCACCCCAAGCACCGAGTTATGCTGCGGCAAATATTCAAGTTCCAGCGAGTATTGCCACACCACAAGCAACATTAGAAAATGTGAAAATGCAGCAAAGTGAATTGAATGCAGTAAATACGCTATCTGGTGGCCGACGTAAAAAACAACCCACAAAACGTGGGAAGAAAAGTCGTGAATACAGGTCATTTATTCGCACATATAAAGGGCGACGATACCGGCAACGACAAAAAGGCGGCGCCGAGGACAGAATTGCGATTCCGCAAGTTGGTTCAACCTGCTCTGGTGGTCCTCAGTGTGCTGGCGCACAAAATGCGAATTTTACAGCTTTACATAATCAAGCACAATCAAACAGTATAAATGATGGTTATGTTTCGCAAAGTGGAGGCAGACACAAGCATAATACTCGACACCGCCGTCACAGTCGTCGACACACTCACCGTTATTCTTTCACCGATACGGTCACTTATAATATGAAGAAACTCATGCGAAAAGTGTTTTCGTAACAGTCGATAATGATAGCGGTGGAAGCGGCGGCAGGCAATTCATAGATATTATATGCGTGTAATATAACTGAGACGTGTTATATCTCGTCGGTTATTTCGAAGTAATATTAAATGAAATCTACGGATATCGTATTTACAATCATAATTATTGTTATATTTTTAGGTCTATATCTTTCAAATGTTTTAGCAATCGGTATGAAAAAAGTAAAGGATAATTGGCCTCTATATCGATGTAGTCCAGCGGTAATGCCATTTGCCAAACTATTCGGTCATGATGTCGGTGATAATTTCATGCAGTGTATTCAGACAACCCAAAGTAGTTATATGGAATACCTTATGATGCCTTTGAATCATGTGATTTCGTTGGTAGGTAGTGTTGCCACAAAAATCGTGAAAGATACGGAAAATATTCGTGGATTTATCGGAAAACTCCGCGATAAGATTCTATTTGTAGTGAAAAATATATTCGGGGTTTTTTCTAATATTCTCATCGGGTTTCAACGTATTATTATTGCGATGAGAGATTTAGTAAACAAATTGGCGGGAATTTTTGCGACACTAATGTTTGTTATGAATAGTGCGCTTATGGTCATGCAAAGTCTATGGGGTGGTATATTTGGACAGATGGTGCGTTCTCTTAAACGTTAGTAATTAATTATAATGTGGTATCATAATATAACAAATACAATATAATGGCTTACGAACGAGGTTCTATGATGCTGCTTCATGCGGCTATCATCGGCGGTGTTATTTATATGATGATGCGATATATTCTTAACCAGTCAGAGTTGGTCGCGGAAGATCGCTCCATCGTGATTGCGGCATTTGTTCTTATTTATATGGTAATGTTTGGTCATGGAATGCCGAATCAGATAAATCGCAATCTCTCGTTTTTATCATAATAAATCAAGAACGACACATGAAGCGACGTTTAAAATCTACACACAAAAGTCTGTAATATACAAATATATCTAAAATATATCTGTATATACGATAAAGTGATGGCAGAGGCTGTCATAACCGTGATATTCAATAAATTAAATAATTACCTAATTGATTTAGGAATAGTATCACAGAGTATAAGCGAAAAAGCACTAAATAAAGTTAGAACCACAGCGGGTAATTCAATATTCTCATCATTACAAGATTATGCAAAACAGGGATCATCAGAAGCCAACGAAAAACTTGAAAAACTAAAAAAACAGCCTTTGTTTGAACGGCTGAATTATTTATATGGAGATAAAACTTTTTCTGGTCGTTACGGTATTGATATTGTTAAGGTATGTTTTGTTATTTTCATCTTTATGTCAGCAGTAACCTATTTTCAAATACAAAACAAACTGCTTGAAGTAAAACGCGACTGGCCAGAGTATCGTTGTCGTCCAGATGTTATGCCATTCGCAGGATGGATTAACGCACCAGAAGGGGTTAGTCCGATGGAATATACGAAACAGAATTTCATGGAATGTAGCGCAAATAGCACGAAAGGGGTTTTTGATCGACCTATGAGTATGGTGTATGTTATATTCAACGTTATCATGGGTATATTTAAAAATATTTTACAAGTTATCGAGAAATTTCGACTGTTATTCAACCGTATGAGAGACGCACTCAAAAACATATTTTTAACGATATTCTATCGCATTCAAAACGTGATTATTCCAATACAAAATATGCTGATAAAAATGGTCGATTTTTTCGAAAAAATAAAAGGTATTCTCGCAACATTTTTATTAACATTCGTTGGAGCGTTATGGTCGTTTTACTCATTAATAGGCTCAATTTATGAGCTTGTTATTATTATTTTAATCATTATGATTGTTGTCATTATTGTTCTTTGGTACATTCCGTTTGTTGGATGGGCTCTTGCGATTGCGGCGATTGCGGTTTTTTTAACGATTGCGATTCCGTTAATTATGTTAGGTATTGTTTCGCGTCAAATCACACGTCAAAGAACCAGTCGTTTGCCTTCTCCCTGATGATTGATTAGTTTAGGAAGAATATAATCTATTTATTTATTATAATTGTATATTATTCGTAAATGAACTACACATTGGTATTAGTTGTGATTGTTGCTCTTTTTATTGGGGCAAATTTAATGTGTAGTTGTTGCCGATATCCTGTATTTGACTACTTGATGGGACGCGGCGGTTCTATTATTGAAGGCGCCCAGAACAGCGATCCTGGAAAACCGGGTTCTCCTACATCGGTTCAGACAGCATCGAACGACGCACAAGACGTGATTAAGAAGAAGCAGCGTGTCCCGGATATAATTGCCGCTACTGCTGCAACTGTTGCCCAAGCGAACACGGATGGGATGACCGGAGTAAAAGAAGGGTTCTTACCCGATTTATTTAAAACCGGAATGGATGTTGCGTCCAAAATCACAGAAGGTATGGGACCTGCGCCACGTGAAGAAGCGATTCAAGTCAAGGGAGGCAGCGCAGGAAAAGAAGGACTTGCTCTTATGGGATCCGACGTAAATGAAGTCCAAAATGGCGACGTCGCAGGTATGTGGGTTACGAAAGCGAATACCTATGCGTCTGAATTCGGATATGGAATTATCAATAACACAGGAAGTGCGTATACTGCCGATGAACCTCTTAAAAATGGAGAGATGGTGATGTTTTCAAAGAACAAGTTCAAACCCGAATGCTGCCCAGCGCCCTATTCATCGAGTACAGGATGTGTGTGTATGACTCCCGAACAAATCAACTACTTGAATACACGCGGCGGAAATAGAACAAGTGATTCTGGCGTGTAAATTATTTACAATTTTTTGAGATTCAGTCATTTACTGTGAATCTCAAAAAAAATTGAAATGTTTTTTCATCGTATGGTCGAATGAAGTAGAGTTATCAACAAGATACAAAATGCCCAGTCAACAAAGACAACAACGACAACAACGAAAACGACAACATGAGATGAACGTGGCCGCCAACGCGATTACCACTACATCCATAAGCGGAGCCAACGAACTCATGAAATACATCCAAGGAATAACCAAGATCACCCAAGAAATCCGTGAAGAATTTGAAGAGAGCCTCAGTCAACCCGACGCCATCGTCGAATATCATCGCAACGAAAAAAGCACGCAATTCACGAATGCTGAAATGTCAGCAGTATCACACAGAACGCTTGTCTACCACAAAACAAAATTGTCTCAGCACAGCAAGTTTCTCCAAGCGGATCAAGTGATGGTTGAAACCCTGAAATTACTTGAAATCTTGCGGAAAATGCTTGTCAACAACAAACAACAAAAGAAAACCACGATTCGAAACATTCGAGCCACAATCAACGAACTCAAACGACAACAACAACAATGGATTGCATTCTTGAAGCCGGAACTTGAACTGGAACTTGAAGCGTCAACAGTAGCTTCATCGCCGTCCATCGTCAGATTGGAGATGGAGATTGAAACGACAAAACAACACCATCGCACGATCACAAACCGAATTTTGACACAAGTCAATTTGTTGTGCGTCACAACACGTCGAAACATTCTCAACTTCAAACTTGCGGCAGATGAGACCATCGGTGAAATCATTTGTCATGCCGAAAAATGTCGTGCGTTCATCATGAAATGTCGACAACTTGAAGTCATCGAATTCTGTGCTTCAATCTGGTGGTTTGACACATGTCATTCGGCATTCATCGCAGAACATCCAGAATTGAGCGAGCGCCATTTCACAGTTTCAGCCGAAGTAGACGAAAAGCACGACGCGCGTCCGAGAACGATGGAGGGGTGGTCTTTTGAACGCGACCGAATCAAGATTCTGGTTCAATGCTTCGACCCGATGGTGATGACCGTTGGTGAATACGATCTTGATCAAACCCTGGCCAAAGAAATCCTCACAGACGAAGCGATTCGAGCATTCGAAGATGAAACAGCGGACGCGAAAGACGATGACATGATGGCGATGGACGAATGAATGCCAAGACAAGAACATGTGGTGTTCTTACGTAGCAGATGCGTAAAATCAATACGACATATTACAGGTAAGTTCAGGTAAGTATTTTTTTTACAGAAGCAAGTATTTCATCACAAACTTCTTCAATCGGTCGAATCAAAACCGGTTCGCGAATAATATCTATGAACTCGTCATTTGTCATATTTTTCATACGGGTGATAATGCCGGATACTTCCTCTTTTGTCGGTTCTTTGCTAAGATGGATAAACCGACGCGGATTAAAGAATTCGGTTACACGTGAAGATCCCCAATAAATCGGAACAACCCCCGAACGTATACCATTTACCAGCTTCTCAGTAATATAATATGGTTTGTCATTATTTTCCATCGTAATCGCGAATTTGCCTCGTCTGTAAAAATCAACCATCTCATTCGAGTTGTAACTTCCAGGAACAGCAAAGGCAACATTATTATCGTATTTCCCCCCAGAAAATACCGGCATCTCTTTTTTTACAGTATTGTAAAACTGTAAACGTTCTTTTCCATGATATGCGTTTGATAGAATAATAGACGCGAAATTTGGCGGTATTTCTTCTGGTATTGGTCGGTTAGTGTTTTCAATTTCTTTCATGATACGTATGTTTGTAATAAGAAAAATAACAAAGAGCGGACACTTTACAAAATTCGCGCGTGTTTCTTCAAATCCTAATACACAGTCATATTTATCAACATTCTGTGTGTTCGCATAATCGGATTCGCCGGTATATAGGATAGTTGCGCGCCATTTTTTGTAATTGAGGTACGAATAGTTGCCAAATATCGACTCTACTAATACTGTCGCATTATCTGGGCTATGAACAACATGAATCGGTGCTTGATACGTTTTTTCTAGTAACTGAACAAAAAAGGTACAGTCCATGATATCTGTTTTTTCCGTAAATCCCGGCCAGAACTTGTTGAAGAATACATGAATTGGGGTTGATGACATGGCGTCGATATGTATGGTTTATATAAAAAATCTTTATTTACTTTTATTTACTATATCACATAACAATACGCGATTACGATTAAACAACGAACTACAAATACAAATTCAAATTCACACGCTTGTCATCGTTGGCTTGCTTCACCAGCTTATCCACTACCTCATCCGTAACTGAAAACGGGAATGTAACTTTGAGCGACATCTCCTTCTCGAATAGGGGTGTGTCCGGCTTGATGAGACGATACAAATTCAACTTGCGATGAACGACTTCTAAACAACGCTTCAAATTGCGAACACCTTGTTCGCCTTCCGTGTAATTTTCGACGATATGCTCGATTACCGTATCTGGAATGACAATATCGCCTTCGCGAAACCCGACCTGTGCGCAAATCTTGGGGATCAGATACTTCTGCGCAATCTGCGTCTTGTCCTTCTTGTTGTAGCCAGTCGTGTTGATCCGATACATCCTGTCTAGTAGAATCGGATTGACTTTGCTTTCATCGTTGTAGCTGAATATGAAGAGACACTTGCTCATGTCAAAGTCGATCTCGGCAAAGTAGCGATCATGAAATTGCGAGTTCTGACTCGTGTCGGTAAGGTGCGTCAGAATACCGACGATTTCTTCACCCTTCGCAGTATCGCTGATCTTGTCAAGTTCGTCGAAGTAGATAACTGGGTTCATGGAACCGCACTGGATGATGATCTCGACGATCTTGCCCCAAGTGCTGCCTTCGTAAGTGTAGGAATGACCTTCAAGGAAGCTGCTGTCGGTTGCTCCACCCAGCGCGATAAATGCGAAGTCGCGACCGAGGATCTTGCTGATACCTTCCTTTACAAGTGAAGTCTTTCCGGTTCCCATCGGACCCTTGATTGCGATAGCGCTTCCCATCGCGGCAGGATTGGAAATCCACTGACCGACCATCTGCATAATTTGAAGCTTCGCGTCGTTGAGTCCATATACAGCGCTGTCAAGTGTAGTCTTCGACGCCTCCATGAACTCGCTACACCTTTGGAGACCGTCTTCGATGGTAAGAGGCAGATTCTTGGTCTGGCCAAACGGAATCTTCATGAAGGTATCAACCCAGTTCTTCACTTTGTAATACTCACCGCAACCTGGCTCCATGTGTCGAAGTGAATTGATCTTTCTCATGGCGATGGCCTTGAATGCGATCGGAATGTTTGTTTCCAAAAGGGACAGACGGTAAGGTTTCTGAATGATACTTACCGCGTGGATCTCTTTGAGGTCGGTGATTACTTTCTGCTGCTGCTCTGGCGTCATGTGACGGCGGAAATAGCGAAGATCGTTGGTAGAGTTCTTCTTCCTGAGAAGCGTTTTGAACTCTTTGACATTCAGCTTGTCGCGCTTCTTTTCATCGTTGCGGAGCTGTTGTTCGATGTCACGTTGCTTTTGTTTCATCTCTTCAAGCTGCTTCTTCATGAATTTGTTGTTGGCGAGAGATGAGTTGGTTGACATCGTAGAGGTAAGCGATTGAATCGTTTCTTTGATATCGGCAAGTTTCTTTTTGTTTTTATCGCATCGCTGCTCCATCTCCTTTTGATGCTTCTTGTGACGTGCGATTTCAGCTTCGCTGCTGTCATCGCTGTCATCATCGTAGTCGCTTTCGTCCTCATCATCGTCGTAGTCGCTTTCGTCGTCGTCGTCGTCGTCGTCGTCGTCATCATCATCGCTGTCATCATCGTCTTCGTCGTCGTCGATACTATCTTCTTCACCGTCATCGGTTTCGCTGTTGTCTTCATTCTCACTTTCACTTTCTTCGTCTTCTTCGCTGTCATGTTCTTCTTCGTTATCACTTACCTCATATTCGTCTTCGTCTTCTTCGTCGTCACGACGGCGGTGTTTTGGTTTGGTGCTCTTTTTGTCTTTTTTGCCAACAATCGCAGCGGCGATCACAGATGAAGCAAGAGCCTCCGCAATTTTTCCAACGACCATATTCGCAGCATCGGTTTTGGTTTTTTTTGTAATGGTTTTTCCGTTTTTGCGAGTGATGCGTCGTTCTTGCTGCCGGATCGAGACGGATGACACCGATGACGACTCTCCTCCTTCGGAATCAGATCCTGAACCGGTGTCGGATTCAGGATTTCCTTTCTTGTCGTCGTCATCACGATGCTTCTTATATGTCGGCTTTCCACCGCCGATAATACGGAGGAACGTACCAGAGTTCTTCTTGTTCTTCTTGATAGTAAAAGGTGACATTCGTTCTTGCTGTTGTGCTCGATCGCTGACATTCATGACGAATCCATAAAACCATTTCAATTTTTTTGAATGACATCAAATTTGGATTTATCATTCAAAAAATCGACATTCAACAAAATTGAAAACAATCTAAATATTATAGTAGGTATATAAGAAGACCAAACACCAACGGTTTCAAAGAAATGGCGTCATCAACAACAAATATTCCTGTTTCGAAAATCATCGGCATTCAATTTAGTATTATGTCGCCAGAGGAGATATTGAAGGGGTCTGTCGCTGAAATTACTAACCGTGAAACATATGTGAATAACAAGCCTGTAATTGGTGGATTATTTGATCCGAGGATGGGACCAATAGACCCTGGTGTGATTTGCCCGACAGACGGGTTAGATTATATGAAATGCCCCGGTTACTTTGGACATATCAAACTGGCTCGCCCTGTGTTTTACTACCAATATCTAGGAACGATTGTGAAGATCTTGCGTTGCGTTTGTATCAAATGTAGTGCGCTTCGAATCAGCAAAAGTGCCAACAAACAGTTTCTGACGTTGCCCGCGGATGAAAGGTGGTCACAGGTGTTTCGTATCGCCAGCAAGATTAAGAGGTGTGGTGAAGATACGGAGACTGGCTGTGGTTGCCTTCAGCCTACCCGTATTACGATGAAAGCCGGTCTGGGCAAAATATACGCGGAATGGGATAACGTGAAAGGAATTTTAGAAGAGTCGACTACGACAAGTATCGCAGGGAGTGCCGCAGAAGCAGACAAAGACGGAACACTTTCCATGAAACTCACGCCAGAGATCGTGATTAAAATCTTTCGCAGAATCAGCGATGAAGATGTAGAGTTTATGGGATTTAGTCCGGTGTTTTCGCGTCCGGATTGGATGGTGTGTCAAGTTCTTGCGATTCCACCACCGGCTGTTCGTCCCTCTGTCAAGATGGACGGATCGCAGAGGAGTGAAGACGACATTACGCATATCATCGTGAATATTATCAAGGCAAATACAACACTTCAAGACAAGATCAACGAGAACGCTCCTGCGAATGTGATTGACGGTTGGCATATGATGCTTCAGTATTATGTTGCTACACAAGTGAATAATAATATACCGGGTTGTGCTCCGGTTGCTCAGCGGTCTGGTCGCCCTTTGAAGTCGATTCAAGAGCGATTGAATGGGAAGACTGGTCGTGTTCGTGGAAATTTGATGGGAAAACGTGTGGATTTTTCGGCGCGTTCTGTCATTACACCCGATCCAAACTTGTCGATTCGTGAACTCGGTGTTCCGTTGAAAATCGCGAAGAATATCACGAAGCCGGTTGTCGTGAATGACAGGAATAAAAAGTTCCTGCTTCGGTTGGTTCGCGCAGGTCCGGATGAGTATCCTGGTGCGAAGATTTTGGAGCGGAAGACCGGCGAATCCATTTCGCTTCGTTATGCCGACCGCGCAAATATTATGCTGAACAACGGCGACATCGTTCATCGTCACATGATGGATGGTGATGCGATCTTGTTCAATCGTCAGCCGACACTACATAGGATGAGTATGATGTGTCATATTGCGCGGGTGATGTATCAGGGTGATACGTTTCGTATGAATGTGGGTTGTACGAAACCTTATAATGCGGATTTCGATAAACATCTCTGTCGGAAACAGGAGGCGTGA
>Ga0078894_10002037_pt1 | contig 15190 bp, 14 predicted proteins | sample LauGreSu1BDMLBSD_2_FD_67506 | JGI IMG/M metagenome (GOLD analysis project Ga0078894, IMG submission 67506) | Freshwater lake microbial communities from Lake Michigan, USA - Su13.BD.MLB.SD (version 4) (version 4) | ecosystem: Environmental > Aquatic > Freshwater > Lake | place: Lake Michigan... | reverse complement strand
ATGATGAAATGACAAATTACAGTCTACGTGTCAACATCGCAGATAAAATTAAACTCACACTTTGTAATGCAAATACATATTATTCAATTGTAGATATTGATGATTTATGGTTAAATGCATATATATTTAAACATGTATTAGAAATACAAATTAAAATAGATTGTTTGCGGCTATTAGGAGAGTATAAATGGCGGAAAATGAATCAACCAACAGTGCGGTTTGGAGATGTTATTGTACATATTGAAGATGGGCTTTATAATTGTACCATTGCTTCCACTGGAAGCAATACTAGTACTGGCATTAATGCCAGTGGTACAGGACGTACACTTAATTATTATTTAGGGCAAATTCCAGGTATACGTGATTATATGGAAGACCGTTTAGCGTATGAACGGCGATTTCGGCAAATAGAATGGCTCACTTATGTGGATGATTGTTGGTTAGAAATGGGGCTGGAAAATAATGGAAATTCAATTGTGGGGCGGGGTGTATCAGGTCTTGGTTTTGGTACAGACGGTTTTGATTCAGGGCAAATAGGTGCATCAGACAATGAAAGTTCTGGTATTGGGGATGAATCAGATGATGAATCCTGGCGCAACTGGGTTCCATCAGACGATGAACTAGACGATGATGCAAGTTCTACAGGAACAACTACAGGTGCAAGTGGAGGAGAGGAAACCGGGGCTGGTGGCTTGACAGGCTGAGCCGCGCAAAGCATCCAATGAACTATAGCATCATATGGGACATCATGACGAACGCCTGATGGAGATATCCAACCAATATGATATTTTTCATTTATTATGTAAAAGGTAGCATATGTGCGAACCCAGTCATCAAGAAGCACTGCAATATCATGTACAGTTGCTTCTACAGGAATATGCGCTTCACACCACACTCTAAAAGCTTCTGTTGCTTGCGCTGGCGGATGTCTATACAATGCATAAAGGTCCATTTATGGCTCTTTACATATTGTAGTTATTAAAATTTAACATAAGCAATGAATATGGGGGCAAGCGGAGTAGCAGCTTGCGTCCGCGCTATGCGCGTTGGGTGCTTTGCACCTAACCCCCCATTCCAAATGTTGATTCACTACTATATTTAATATACAAAAATCCATCATGCGGGTCTTTATGATAAACATAGAGTTCACTCATAAGTGTAGCAGTTGTAGGTAGCATATCTCCTACAAAAAGAAATAGTGCTTTTTCAGGAGGAAGGCTCAAATTTTTCCTTATAACATATATAAACTGTCCCATTGTCATATTTTCAGGTGCCAAGAATCTGCATTTATGAAGAGTTGCTACGTCGGCTGCACGAGATGCTTTTTCTACAATTACAGGGACACGCCCAGGGAAACGTTGTCGGATGCGTTCAGACTCCGCTATCCGCGCACTTAATGAGGTGCGAGACTTGAAGTCTGTCATTTATTGGACAATGTTATTTTTTCAATGCATATTTTGCCAGCGACCAATATTTGGAATTGCTAAATAATTACTTCCAGCGCACTCCTTAATTGTATAATCAAGTTCTGTTAACACCTCTAATACAGATCGCGCAGGATTATAATATCCATCCATATGAACAGTAGGACGTTTTTCATTATGTTCAAAGAAAAGTACAGGGCTACAATGACGAATAAGGTTGCGCCCTCCATCGACAACAAAGTTTTCAAATCCTTCCACATCAATCTTAATGAAATCTACGGGAGGATTATGGCAATTCCATAATTCATCTAATGTATATATTTCAACGGCTTCTCCACCAACTCCTAATTGCCGCCCACCAAAATTAAACATATCTGTGGAATTTAATGGCATATTACAATTAGGACCATCTGGAATTGTTGCATGCATATATGCAGTACAGCGCTTATTACCTAATGCAGCCGCAATAGGAATAATATTGTATCGTTTTTGAATTGCTATATTAAATTTAAGGAGATCATGCAGGACTTTCTGCGGCTCATATGCATAAATTTGAGCAGTTGGGTTAAGTGCACTATAAATGAGTGAATGAGAGCCTGCATGGGCTCCTATATCAAGAATTATATGAGACTCGCGAATAAATGGTGCAAGAACATCTTCTACAAGTTCCTGCTCATATATGCGACCTTGATTGAGAGCTTGCACAAATGCATAATCATTTCTCAAATATGCCATAGGTCCATATTTTGTTTCATTTAATGTATATTGCATCCTGTCTATTAGGATGATGGGTGTAACTTTTAATAGGTTCTAAAAGAGACTATTAGAAGTTGGGTTGCTCCTGGTGGGGGTCGAACCCACGACCTCGGCGTTGCGTAAAGTATAGAGAAACTTCTATAAGCACCGCGCACTAACCAACTGTGCTACAGGAGCTATATTTTTATATCAAAAAACATGGCTCCTGATTTGTAATTAGGATGAGCCGACTAGCTGACTGGCTAGTTTCATCCCCTATCCGCCACAATTATTATATTAATTGCAGTCTTTAAGTTTTCAGGGTGACGAGGGCGTAATCACGAATGACTTGAGCCGCAAAATATTGCCCATTCCAATATGTAAGTACTGCTGGAATAAGTAGAAGTGCCTTTTCCCAAACGGCTAAACCAGGTATTTCACATACAAAAGCAGTCAATAATGTAGCTAGTGCCATACACCCAGGACTCCTGATCCATACATTAATATAATTATTAATAGCCTTTTCGGTGTTCCGTGCTAGTCGCCCATTTCTCACAAGGGCAAGACAAATATAATCAATGAACCCTGGTAGACCTGTCGTAAAAAAGAGAGAAAATCCCATAAATGTATAGCCCTCATGAATAACGCCAATAGGAATCGCCAAACCAATCATAAGTGCATGATGGAGCCAGTCATCAAAACGGAATTTACGCCAATATCGTGCAATATGATAAAAATGCAAGGCGATGCAAATATCAACTGCAGACATATTAACAGTCTGTGTAGCGACTGTAGAAAATGCAGTTAGGGTTGTGATGACTTCTGGGGCAGTTAGGACGATAATACAGGCATTGTGAATGGCGTGAACAATATAGTAGATTCCTTCAAGATGAGCAGCAGTTAGGAGCACATCGATACCATAAAAGGTGCCAAAGGCTGTTGCTGTCAGGAAAATATCAGTGAGCATCTTTACAGTAGAGATGTGTGTGCGGTTTATGTTAGCAGATGATTTGTATCAGCTAGTAACATGAACAACTTCAGATTTGGTCCTTGTGAGTATCGATCTCACTACCTCCGTGTTATCAGCACGGCGCTCTACCATCTGAGCTAAAGGACCTTATAAATTGTATATAATTTATAAGGAACTTGTGTTGGCTCAACACAGGATTGAACTGTGGACATCCTGCGTGTCAGGCAGGCACTCTACCACTGAGTTATTGAACCCCGCATATATCTCTATATGCTTAATAATGCCCTCACACGGAATCGAACCGTGGACCTTTTCATTACTAATGAAATGCTCTACCGCTAAGCTATGAGGGCGGTAAATTTCTCTATATTTTTATAGAGAACAATGTGGTCCCACCCAGATTCGAACTGGGGTTACAGGAGTCAGAATCCTGTATGATAACCAACTACATTATGGAACCAGCGATATGTGGGGTACGAGAATCGAACTCGTGCTCTTACGAACTGCAACCTGAATGCAGCGCCTTAACCGCTCGGCCAACCCCACGTTTTTGGCAATAACTTTCTCACGAACCGGATTCGAACCGGTGACTAAAGGAGTTCCACTTAGAGATAACTTTCTCTACAATCCTCTGCGCTACCACTGCGCCATCGCGAGACGCTAGCTCCCTTGCTCGCCAAGAGCTAAGCTATTATACGCCGGTATCTTTTATGAGAGTTTTAAACGCGAGTTGGTGTTTTTGTTGCAGTGGCTGTTCTGCTTGCAGATCGTGTCGCTGTCCTACTCGCAGCAGGCGTCTTAGATGTCGATGATGTAGGTGTTGCAGACTTTGTTGTTGTACGTGTAGCAGTATTGCTTGGTGTCATTGTCTTTGATACAGAGGAGCTTGGTGTACCAGTCTTCGTAATTGTCTTCGACATAGATGGCGACTTTGTCATTGTCTTCGACACAGATGGGGTCGGCGTTTCTGTTCTCGTAATTGTCCTTGAAACAGATGGCGACTTCGTAATTGTCCTTGATACAGTTGGGCTCGGTGTTTCTGTACGTGATACTGTAGCAGTTACAGATGGCGACTTTGTAATTGTCCTTGATACAGTTGCTGACGCGGTTGTAGACCTTGTAATTGTAGGTGTCTTTGATGGGCTGCGGCTATTCGAAAATGATGGAAGTTTCGTAGGAAGACGAGGGATTGTAGGGAAAGCCGTTGTCGGGAGCTGCGTTGGTAGAGGTGGGAGAGTTGGGAACTCAGTTGCAGGAAGTTCTGTGGAGATTATAGGGATCTCAGTTGACAGACTTGGGAATGGGCGCAAACTGGGATATTCCGTTTTTAGGATATCTACAGGAATTGTCGGAAGATCTGTTTTAATAATATCAGGAATGGATGGATATTTGGATGAAAACACCTCAGGGACAGATGGGAGCTCAGTTACAGGAATTGGAGGAAACTCTGTAAAAATTGTAGGAAATGCTGGAATACTGGGTAGTTCAGTTAGAAGTGATGGGATAGTATCAGGAATGGATCCACGAATAAAGTTCGATGGAAGGTCGGATGGGATTGCTGGGATAGATGGAATTACATCTGTGGGGATTTCAAGTGGAGGTAGCGTGGGAAATGCAGTAGATGGAATTGCCGGCAGTGAGTCAGTCGGCTCAATAGATGGAAGTTGCTTAATATATGTATAAAAGATGCCAGGAATAGAAGGAAGCATCGTAAATGTTCGCGTAGGGAATGGGCTAGGATTACTTGCACCAGATGCTCTCACCGATTGTGAAGGTAGAATCGGAGGAATAAAGGATGGAAGTGTAAATCCAAACTGCAGAGAACGAGGTTCATCCGCAGTTGCTTTAGTTGCTGCAAGTAATGATATAAATCCACGAAGCATTTCTCTAGAATCTATCTAACTGATGAGTAAATAGTTTAGGCTGCGTGAGCTTGGATTGCAGAAACAATTCAAAATTGACTTTCGAACCAGCTTTTAGAGTACACAACCACATTCATAAATGGATTCCGAAGAAGCAACTTGTTATATTTGCTATGAACCTGCAACTGCAGATAAGCCATTTTGTAAAACAAACCACTGCCTCTGTAAAGGCAGTCTCTTTATTCATACAGCATGCCTAATTGATTTGCGTAAACATTCCTCTAAATGCACTATATGCAAAAGCAATTTTGCAGAAAAAACTCCTGGTGAATACATACTATTAGGTACTGATGGAGGACTTCGCAAAGTTTCCTATGTCAATAAAGAGTATTATAATTATATATATACAATTAATAAGGATGGGCTAACTCATGGGGAGTTTAAAATTTATTATCCATCAGGGCGGCTACGTGCGGTTCAAAATTATTTGTATGGGGAAATGTTTGGAGAGGCGCGCACATATTATGATAATGAAGCCAATTCATTGCTAGCAATTGCAAATTATGTTGCAAATAATAAGCATGGGCTACTAAAATGGTATACACATGATGGACGACTTGAAAAGGAGCTCAATTATTATGATGATTTATTGCAAGGGCTAGCTACAGAATATAAATCAGATGGTAAACTTTACAAGACGTGCAATTACAAGGGTGGTGTACTTCATGGAGAGGAGACTGTGTATTTGCTACATGATTTTCATAAACAGCGAATGTATGAAAATGGGCGTTGTGTATCCGAGATGATTTACCAAAACGGGCGACTAAAAAAGAAGAGTATTTATTAAGAATGATATCGGTTGCTGAACAATTAGGGCGCCGCTATTTTTTATTTGGAGCCCTCGCTGTCCTTATAATTGGAATCCTTGTACTGGGCTATTTATATGCAGTTGATAGTCCGTTTCGACTTCACACATCGGATGCACGAGCTCGTATAGTCCGTGGCGAATTCAAAACAATTGTTGATGTTCGTACAGACTTGGAGTATTGGGCTGGGCATTATCCTGGAGCAATCCATATTCCGACTGGGAAAATCTTAGAAGAGGCTTATGATACCCTTCCGAACCTAGAAGAGCATATATTAGTATATTGTAATTCAGGTCAACGAGCTCGTCATGCAACAGAAGTACTGCGGTCGCTTGGCTATAAGAATGTATATTATGTAGCGAGCCCATACTGGAGTCTTTTATAACACTACTGCAATTAGAGAGTTGCAGATGAGTTCATTAGTGGATGGGCGCGGACGAGGGGCTATTAAGGAAGATGCAGTATTATTTGTATTCTATAAATTTAAGACTGGGAAGGAAGGTGAAAAGTGGAATTATACACGCATGCCAAAAGGATGGATGCATGTTGGCAGTTCGACAGTGGCTGGTGCAGATACAGCCTACCCGAATGAGGAGCAGTTTGGTGGAACCGCAGATAAGCAGACGCAGATGAGAGTTTTCTTGCATAAAATCTTTCAGAATTTGAAGGAGCGCAAGGTAATTAGTAAATTTAAAATAAGGGAGACGTATAAGCCATAACGCTAGAGGTAAGCGAAGTGCGTTTAAAATGCCAAAAAAGTATCTTCGGCATGAGTGTGAAGGCGAGGCGGGGCTTCTCACAATTCCCTGATAGCTCAGTTGGCTAGAGCGCGGAGCTGTTAACTCTGAGGTCGCAGGTTCGAGTCCTGCTTGGGGAGCATTCTTTTTGAATTATTAAATAATTGAAAAAGAATTATTTATACAAGTTCATTTACAACTTCTTAACAGCTGCTGCAGGAAGCATTTCATTTTCATAGTCATCATCTGCCCCATCCATATCAATAACAGCCGCTTCTGCGGAAGCTCCCATACGATTACGGTCAAGTCGCTCTTGAATTGCTAGCTTCTGCTGCATTTTACGCATAACAGATCCTTCTAAATCATCTTCAATCATTTCACGTAGCAGACGCTTCTTGTTCTTCAATATGAGAGCCGCCTCTGCAGCAATATGTTTCAACTTACCATCCTTATCAATATAAATATGAGTATGTTGAATATCACCGCATATATCGGGCTTACGTAAATTTTTAATTGTACCAAATTTACGTTGAAAATCCTCTATAATAGGGTCGGGAATGAGTGGGGACTGTTCAATTAGGCGGTCGAGCTCATTTCGGCACACTTTTAGGAAGTCGCGTGCATCAATACGTTCGGTAGGAGCGATAGCGAGTTCAATTGCAAGAAGCCGCTGGAATTTACCCCAGGAAATAGAGGCTACTCGATTGGATTCGGATTGTTGTGCGAAGCGGAGGAAATTATTGAGTGTTGTAAGAAGACCAGCAATTAGGGAGATGCCGCCAACTGCAAGTGTAGCCGTTTGTGCATTTTTTGTATCGGATCCAAAGAAAGAACCCATACCAAAGTTTGCTGTACCAGTTAGGGTAGATAGGACAATAACTGGAATTGTTATACCCATATTATAGCTACTATAACGTTTCTCTGTACGTGCATGTAGCCAACGATAGCATGCTGCAATATCTGCCCAATCTGCCATGAGCTCCTCCTGCTCTTTGCGCCAACCATTATTTGGGCGTGGGGGCTTTGTTGTCTGGGCGGCTCCAGATACATCTACTGGTGCTGCTATTGGTGTTGCTGCGACAGCGTCGGAGCTTGCAGGTTGTTCCATCCCTTCTACTCAAGAAAAAATATTTTGAAAGCAAACACATCTGCTATTTTTACGCATCATCAGGAGCTGAAATAGGACTTGTTTTTTTCTTATATTTATTTGCAGCCGCTTCCAATCCTGATTTATAAATAGCTTCTGCAGACTTTGTAGTTAGGGTTGCTGCATCAATTCCTTTAGGGACTGATACAAATTTCTTTGTTTTGAGATCTGTTTTAAACATATAAGGTCCGTATGGTCCTACACGAAATTCGTAGACGCCGACACGGACTGGTTTGGACGCCTGGGATTTTGCAGCTAGTTTTACAGCGAGATCTTTATATGTGTCTTGCTCTGTACAAGATACACGTACACCATCGCACTCTGCATACCATCCATATTTGCCTTGCTTTTTGACAATTTGACCTTTAATTGATACATCAATATTGATTGAACTTTCATCTGCTGAACTTTTATTTGAATCTGCGGTTGAATCTGGTGATGAGTCATTCTCCTCGGGTTCCACAACTACTGCAACCTGTTTATCTGCGGCTGACTTCGCAAATCTGCGAGCCTCTTCTTCTGTTAGGTCATGGAATGCTTTTTTACCAACCCATCCATAAAAGGTAGGTTTAGTCCCCTCAGGGCTCCCTTCTGGTGGTTCTTGTAGTAGAAGTGGTCCTTTCTTTGTAAGAACAGCCTTGAGACCGCCCCCAAAATCTCTAACTCGGTCAGATGGGGCTTTAAGCCCTTTGGCTCCGCTAGGAGCGGGAGCAGCATCTTTTAGGGATGTGTATCGTTCACTATAACTGTCCCATGTCTTTCGCAGAACACGCTTCCATGGCGCAGCTCCCTTGGCAATATCATCCAGCTCCTTTTCCATTTCTGCTGTAAAATTATAGGAGAAAAGGTCTTCAAAATGTTGTAGTGCAAAAGCGAGTGCAGAGCGACCTAGAGCGGTTGGCACAAGTTTTCCTTTTTCAGCCCCAAACATCTTCTCTACTGGCTCATAGGAAGGGGCTGCTTGCCCTAGCGTCAAATGCATAATATTGAAGACGCGTTTCTTACCAGGAATATCCTTTGTTTCTACATATCCTTTATCTTGAATAGCAGCAATTAGGGATGCAAATGTAGATGGGCGACCGATTCCTTTGCGCTCTAACTCTCGTACAAGAGTCGCTTCTGTATAACGAGGGGCAGCTTTGGTCTCTTTGGGAGTAGCATGAAGAGCTTGCCATTGGAGTTGTGCACCGACTTTTAGAGAAGATGCAAGTTTCCAGGCAGTCGCTGCTGAGTTTTCTTCTGGATCATCGGACTCCTCATCAAGCTGCGCAGCCTGTACACCGAGCGCTTTCCATCCAGGGAATGTTGTGCGGCGCCATTTGGATTGCCAAGGGAAATCTTCTGCATCTTCGTTGTCAGGAAGGAACTGGATGGTTCGCTGTTCACCTTGCGCGGCTGCCATAACACTTTGCACGGCTCGTTGCCAGATGAGTTTGTAGAGTTTGCGCTCCATCTGTGAGTATTCCTGATCTGCTGGTAGCTCATTGAGCTCAAAATGTGTAGGACGAATTGCTTCGTGTGCCTCTTGGGCTTGAGGGGCTTCTGCAGCCGCCACTGTAGCAGTTTTCTTGCTTTTAGGGGTTGGCTTCTTGGCTGGTGCAGCCGCTGGCACCGCAACATATTCAGCCCCAAACTGTTCCTCTACTAATTGCCTGGCTGCTGTAGCAGCTTCCTCAGAAAGAACTGCAGAATCAGTTCGCATATATGTAATATGACCTCCTTCATATAATTTCTGTGCTGCGCTCATAGTGCTTTTAGGGTTGTATTTGAAAAGCGCAGATGCTTCCTGTTGCAGAGTGGAAGTGATGAGAGGAGCGGGTGCAGATGCAGACCAAGTGGTAGTAGCAGCCTTGGTGATCGTTGCAGAGGGAGTCGTTCGCAGAATCTCTAAAATTGCAGTAGCAGATTCATCGTCTGCAACATCATCTAATTGCTGAGCATGAAATGCGGGAGTAGCGGGAAAGGCTGGAGTCTTTAAGCCCTTCTGACTGCCGTTGGCTAACACGCTGGCGCTTACCCATTCCCCAGTAATACCCCAGGAGCTTGCAGCAGTATGCCCTTCAATCTCCTCTTCGCGCTCACACACAAATCGCAGTGCAGGTGTCTGGCAACGCCCTGCAGAGAGTCCTGGAGCAACATATCTCCACAGTAATGGAGAAATGGTGAAGCCGACCATCATATCTAGCATGGCGCGGCTCTGTTGTGCATATACACGATTCATATCAATGACCCGTGGATTTGCAATAGCATTACATACAGCTGTTTTTGTAATTTCATGAAACACTGCTCTCTTTGTTGTTGCAGCTGGTAGGCGCAGAAGCGTTGCAACAGAATAGGCAATTGCTTCACCTTCTCTATCATCATCGGATGCTAGAATGACTTCGTTCGCCTCTGCTGCTGCTGCTCTAATTGCTGTAATAGCTCGTGTTTTCTCTTTCTGAAATTCATATTTAGGAGTAAAATCTGTCTCCAAACCAACTGCACTGAGAGTTGGTTCAAGAGCACGAATATGACCAAAGGATGCAATGACCTTGTAGCCTGAGCCAAGAAAGCCGCTAATTTTTGCGGTCTTGGCAGGTGATTCAACAATTACGAGTTTCATTATGGCTTGTTGCTGGTGCTGTTAGGGTGTGCTTGTTCAATTTTTGCGCCTCTTCTGTGTACGCTTGTTATGACGCTGAGTTTGTTTACGCTTGCCACCTTTATGTAAATTTGGGTACATTATTTTAGCTTCATCTATATAATGATTGCATAAAATATCTAATATATCAAGTTCTGATAAATATCCTGTATTATTTAATCCAAATAATTCATATTTTATACCATATTTAGATTTCCACCAAATTGAAAATGTATTAATACTATTATTATTTATGTGTGTTTTACATTTATTATAATAACTTGAAAAATTACGATTAATATAGTCTTTTACTGTTTGTAATTTTTGTATAATTTTATCAGTAAATTTATTAATTAATTGTTTATGCGACATATTATTTTCATCTAATGACATTGAATTAATAAGTTTTAATTTAATATTATTTACTAAATCTTTGTTATATTGTAATGTTTCAATATAGGCTAAATATCGTCCGATTTGTGTATTAATGCCATCAGTACAATAGTTTTTTCCAATATTTCTATATTGGTTTTTTTCAGTTTGTTCAGGAGAACGTTTTTTTTGACCAAATAAACTCCAACCACCACCACGTAAACGGCGTGTATGTTTTACCATCTATTATATGAACATGATTAAATTGTTAGATACTGAACAAAGAATATGTAAAATTATATGATATATATTACTGATTTCTTCACGCTTATCAAATACAAATTGTTCTGTATAATATCCGTAAAAATACAAGAAGTTTACAAGTAAAAATCCGGAAACAACCGCAATAACAAGTGGTGAAATAACGCGCTTTTCCACAAATATTATATATGTACCCATAAGTACAATTGTTCCAATTACGCCCTTATCTATATATCCCATAATTGGATGGTTACGCATTTGATGATATAATATAGATGTTATTGTAAGCATACCAAATAAAAATACATATAAATAATTATTAATAGATAGTGCTATAAATACATTTGTTAAGAACAGAAGTGCTGAATAGCATAATATACTATCAGCCATGTTAATTATTAAGGATATAAAAACAACTACTAAAAGTAAGTAGCGGCAATGTCATTGACCATTAATGGACGTACACCTGGAGCATTATATGAGCTAGTTGCCCGAGGTGCAAAAGATAAATACTTCTTTTCCGATAAAAATCCTGAGAATCCTTTCAATAACTTTTATGAGCCGCAAGCTCCTCGTTTACCGGAAACACGTATACAACAATCACTAAATGCTGCAGATTTTGGACGTGCTGTAGAGTTTCAATTAGAGACATTTGGAGATGTGCTAACAGACGCAACTGTAGTAATTGATCTGCCAACATGGTTTGAAAATCTGCCACTCTCCGCAGCTGTCGGTGCAGCCCCTTGCAGACAATCTGTTCTGGCAAATGATTGGCGATGCACAGACCTCGATGCATCAGGTGTAGCCTTTGGTTATACAAATGGCATCGGTTATTTTCTTTTTGAACGCATCCAAATTTTCCAAGATCGTATTCTATTAGTCAATATATCAGGGGATTCGCTTCAAGCTCTCGATTTAACAGAGCGCAGTTATAATCAATCATTCCTAAATGATCGTATGACTAGCCGGCATGATGGGTCTGCAAGGCAGATAGGAATATCTGCGGCTCCTGGTCGTCTGCGTCTGCGCCTGCCATTCCCAGGATGCCAACACGCAGATGATGGTGGCTTCCCCATCTGCGCTGCTCGTAGTCAGAACTTTCGTGTTCGTCTGCAACTTCGTAAATTTGAGGATGTAATAGAAGGTTCAGATGGGAGCTTCTTCCCAAATCCATGCAAATCTATAACAGGATCTGCTCGCCAATTCCAAACAACAGATGCAAGCGGTATCCCTCTAACTGCAACAGCTATTCCTCGAGAAAAGCTTGGACAACCAGTTATACAATTAGAGACTACTCAACTCTATATTTCACCCGCAGATTCTGCAGAGCTAGCTAAAAAGCAAATACATATTCCTTTCCGCAATTATGAGGATCAGGAATATACAATAAATGAGCCTGAATATGCATCCTTTGATAAAGGATCTGCGCCACCAATTACGCGCCGCCTTGAAGGTCGCCATATAATTGAACGCATTGTATGGTATTTCCGTGAAGTTCAAGCAATGCAGTCCAATCAACGATGGCGACTAACTGCAGATGAAGTATATGCAGGTCCATCCTTAAATAATACAGGTAATTTCTATAGTTCCCTTAAAATAGTAATAGCAGGACAGGACAGAGAGAGTTTATGGGATGCATCTATTTGGAAGGATGTGGAAGCGCTGGTGAAGGATGAACGGGATACTGGGCGGCAGCAGAATGAGATACGATGGTCTCTTGGATCGCAGTATGAGCGGCGCATTGGGTCAGCACGGCAATTAGAAGGCGGTGTGAATTTCTCCACAGCAGACCGCCCGACATTTTTATTTAATTTACTTAATACACTACACAATCCTGTAAATGGGCAACGCAAAACGTATTTGCAGATTTGCACAGAGCAATGGGCTGTTATGGAATTTGAAGGCGGTCGTTGTCGTTTACTATTTGCAAACTAATATGGCTACTAAAAGTAATGAGCCAGCCTCCATATATATGTACAAATAAAAATATATCACCTGTTCTACAAGCATTAAACAATTATGAAGGATATGATAAGTTTGTTACACAACATACTGAACATACACTAAATGAATTTATAGAATTATTTCATGAACTAACTAATAATACATTCTACATTCTAAAAGTTATTCCTGTAACAATGCACATATTTGTACAACGTAATTGGTTTAATGAAATTGATTGCAAACATGATAATTCACTTTTTGTTATACAAGGGCATCATATATTTAATTATATATTTTATGACAATGTATGGTGGCAGGTAGATGGATCAACCAATGAATGTAAACAATTAGATGAGTTCCAATTAGGGCTTGGTACAGATTATTGCCTTATTCCTATAAGAAAAAATTGTGCAGATGATTTTATGAAAGTACTTCGTAGTTGGAATCCAATAGATAAATTTTACAAAGAAATACAGGTTGAACTTGTTATGTCATTATATAATCAGAAGTTAGAGCGCCCTGTGCATTATGAGGATGAGTTAGAGTAGTGGTTATGCAACTTTTTCTGGAGCTGTTATAGAAGGAGCAAACAGTTTCGTTTTGAGTTCACGAATTTTTTGTGAAAGGTCATATACTTTATTTTGTGAATTATAGAGTGCAGTATATCGTTGTTGGTAAGGATGTGGCATATTCATTCTCCAAGCATCAGGATTACGATAAAATTCAGCGCGTTCATTATTTAGTTCACGTTCTTCAATACGATTCTTCTTAACAAGTGTCTTATATTCCTCTAATAGAGCTTTATACTCTTCTGATGCATTTAATACAGCATTCTCACGCTCACGTTGACGCATTTTAGTGGCAGAAAAGCGCTCTACATTTGTCCAGTCATCTGCAATTAGAGGGACCGTGCATCCATATGCTTTATGAACATTCATCATTGTTTCATTGATAAAATCACGCAGACAATCTACCTCTGTTAGGAGTCTGCGTCCATTTTCAGGCGTAGGATCTTCTGCAACAATACGGAACTGCTCAGCAGCTGCTACAAGATATGTATCTAATACATCACGAATGGCTTTATCGCGTTCACGCTGTCGTTCCTCCTTCTGCAGCTCTTTTTCAATAAATTCTTTCGTCATCTCTTTTAGGAGATAACGAATACGATATTGCTCTGTGTTTTGTATAACTGTATGAGATGCATAATACGGTGCTTCTACTCCTTCAATATGTGTAGTAATACGATAGCGATTGGAAATCTCTGCACGCAAATCATTGTCAAATACATATTGTTTTTGGGGTGTCTTCATATAAATGAAGTGATCATTTGGCATACCGCCGCAAGGAAGTGGTTCAGCAGCATGAGCCGCACCTGGTGCATTGGCTCCTACGCGATTACGCCATTCAAAGTAATGAGGATTGTGAATATTACCACGTGTAATGATCTCGAGTGTCTTCCAACTAAAAGGGGTATGACATGATGTACAGAACATCATATCACAACCTTCACGTTTCTCAATTGCTTGTCCACATTTCGGGCATGGTTTGCAAGATGTACGAATGAGCTCCGCAGTTTCCAAATCATCCTTCTTGCATTCATGGGGTGCATCATGTATCTTGCCTTTAATTACATAGCAATCTTTGCAAGTGTAATTATCGCATAAACCGCATTTCCATGCGCTGCTGAGCCAGCCGTGGCATTCTTCAGTGGTGCATTTACGGGTAAATTGTTTGCGCGCTTTTGCAATGTCATCTTCTACTTCTCCACCAGCTGCAATAATTTCAGCGCGTGTTTGTTCACCACGAAGAAGGCGAGTGCGTTCTGAATTTTGTTGAGCATATAGTTCATATAATTGCTCGCGCTCTTTTTCTAGTTCACGAATTTGCCTATTAATTGGATCTAGAACTTCGTGCGTCATCTTATAGCCACGTGTAATACGTTCCGCTTTAATTTGTGCAGCAGGTAGGTAGGACTCTTCGCGTGCCCATAGAACTTTTGCACGATGATCTGCATAAGTAGTGTTCATATATACTTTGGTGAAAGTTGTTTGGAGAAACATACGGTCAAATCCATGTTTGCAATGGAGGCAGTGGGGATCATCAGTTGTTTCAATTAGATAGCGTTGCATGCATTTAGAGCATGTTTCGGCGTGGCACGAAGGGCATGGAATAGCCTTTCGTAGGACAGCTGTATATGGTTCTAGACATACAGGACATGGATCATGTTCAGCAACAACTGATTCAGTCTCTTC
>Ga0078894_10002036_pt1 | contig 15192 bp, 22 predicted proteins | sample LauGreSu1BDMLBSD_2_FD_67506 | JGI IMG/M metagenome (GOLD analysis project Ga0078894, IMG submission 67506) | Freshwater lake microbial communities from Lake Michigan, USA - Su13.BD.MLB.SD (version 4) (version 4) | ecosystem: Environmental > Aquatic > Freshwater > Lake | place: Lake Michigan... | reverse complement strand
TATGTGGACAACACCAACAGCAACTGATATGCGTTTTGGATTTGAAATCACTATGTACGTGATGAATCGTTAATCTATGTAAATAAGTGCATGAAAATAGATGCACAAAAAATCATAGATGAAACAGTTGCAGTATTTGAGAAATCAGGTGCTGCTGAAATTTTTAGAAATTGTACTAGTGTAGTAAAGGATGAAGATTATAAACGTCTTCATCCTTTTCCTTTGACGCCAACTAACATAGTTATTGATTGTGATGCATTTAATATGCAAGTAAAACAATATAATAACAAGTTTCAAAAATGGGGGACTGATCATCAACACTTGCAACGTTATGGACTTGCAGTTGTAAATCAATCAGGCCAGTTAATAGATAGCGATCCCATAAACGGCTCTCTCATGGCATGGAACAGAGATAATCCAACGCATCCTTTAATTGAAACTGATTGCACAACACCGACAGAAGTATTAAATTTGACATCATTAGAACCATTAAGTATACTAAATGGACACTGGTGTAGAAGCAATATATTAAAATGGCACAGCGGAGCATTTTTCTTCCCGCACATTGATACAGTGGTGCCCAGTATGTGGATCAGACTATGGGCAGCGACCAGTAATGATGTAGTATTGAGATTTTACAATCCAGCTAGTGGGGAATTAGAACAAGTTAATTATGAACCTGGACGTATTTACGTTATAGACACATCCTTAGTACACGATGCATCGACCACTGGATTTAATGTATTGCAGTTATTTTTAAGCGTACTACCGTCTGCTTACGACTTATTGATCAATAACACAAATAACTAAGTGAATTCGGTCTTCCCAACCACCGTTGTAAACAAAGTGGCCTAATCTAGTGTCTACTTTATAAAATGTGCCATCCGCTGGGATATGGTAAACTTTACCAAGCTCGTCATCACCTTCATATACATGACCAAACATTGCAAAACGATTCGTGTGTAATACTAAATGATATCTGTATTCGTGATCAACATGAACTGACAATCCTGATTTAGATGGCATTCTCATATAACGGATACGACCAAACTTTACACCTTCTTTTTTAGCTAAATTTTCTAAAACAGTTCGTGTATATTCTGGAACACCTTCGTTAAAGATATTAAAATCTGACTCTAATAATCCAGAATCTGTTAAACTGCCAGCACCCTCTAACCAAGGTTCTAAAGAACCTTCTCTGTGATTAAGACAAACTTGATTGTGTGGTAACTTAGATAATGGTGGCGGTGACGGCCACGCCTGTAATGTAAGAACATGCTCCAAATCTTTACGCATTTGTTCTAAATCAACAGTTACATCTGTTTTAGTTATTAGCATTTAATTTCTCCTGTAACAGTTCCCATGCCGTTGCAACACTATTAGATTTATAATTTGTTTTATCTACAATCCCTAACTTTGCAAATGCGTCGTACCGTTGTTGGCAATTAAAACAATTGCCACAATGCATGTGATCTTTCCTAATAGTGTCAGTAACACACGAATGTGTATTATATGCAATATCTTCTAAATAGCCTAACTGTATATACAAATCAATAACTTCACTTTTATTTAATATTGCAAAAGGTCGTTTGATGCTTGGGCTTACTTGCAACATACTATACACATCACCAGGGATATCCAAATCTTTAACATACTCGGTAAACACGCCAGTTGGTAAATGAAATTCTTCAATTACAGATTTATATTTTATAGGGTCTGAATAGCACTGCTTAATGATTGATTCGTGGGTGGCATTAGCATTTTGTTTAAATTCAGAAACATCAAAAAATAATTTGGTAAATCCCCACATGGTAAATTCTATGTTATAATTTTCCCATAACCATTTATTAATCTTCTCCACGCTAGAAATTTTATCAGTTGTATGTAACTCAGTGTCTATTGGCACATATACTACTTTCTGACCTAATAATTTTTCTGCGTTAGATACGTTTACGTTAACATTAATATTGCTATCTGGATTACCTTGTGTAAACATATTATCTGAATACAGTAATATAACGTTGTCTTTGCCGTATGTATCTAATGCTATTCGTGCAATAAGAGTAGATTCTAACCCGCCACTAAGTGCAACTCCTACTTTACCAATTGTTGGCAGCGGAAAGTGCTCAGCTATATTATATTCTATGTTACTTGGTTTGAGAATCATGTGTCCTACCTAACAATTTAATAAAAAAGTAACCCAAATCATACTTGTGGTATCTAACTTTAGTTGGATCAATGTGGTGGTCTTTATGTAGATTTTCTCCCCAGAACAGCAGCAAGAAAAATATACCAGAAAAATTCTTAGCCATAGTGTTATTATCACAAGTATAATCGTCGTGAGCAAATGTGTTTATAAAGCCAGGAAATAATAAACACACTACTGGAGCAACACCTGCAAGATAAAAGCAATACAACGGATCAATTACGAATAGCAATGCCGCATATAACGCAAAAATGTGATTGTAATATTTGTGAATAAAAACAAGCTCCTTGTCCTTTAACATATCAATCATTTGTTTTGGATTAGGATTTTTAAGCCAATAGATTGAAAAGAATGTTTTCAATTTCCCTACAGAATGGGGACTTTGTGGATCATCCATAGTATCAGTTTTACTATGATGTAAACGATGTACGCCACCCCAACCAATTGGACTTGAATGTCCTGACATTAACAGTAATGTGTAACAAGACCACTTGGCAAAATTATTTTTAAATTCAAACAATCTGTGACTTATTTTACGATGTAGAAGTACACTTACAACAATGCCTCCCATAAACCAACCAAGTATCAATGCAACAATAAAAAGCTCTAAATTAAAATTTAACAGTGCTAGTATTGTTAGTATGAGCATTAAAAATTTAGTGAAATTCCTAGAGATCATTTTTTAATTAATCTAATAATCCAGCTAGGAGGATCAAATTCCCACCATTTGATTCCTTGTTTCCAAAGATACGGTTTAGCATGATGTGTATTGTGCCATCCTTCGCCCAAACTCATTAGATGTGCGATCCAACTGTTGCGTGATTCATCATTGACTTCATGAAGTTTGTAGCCGTGATAATGTGCAATTACAATAATTGAACTTGTAGAATGCAAACACAAACAAGCTGGAATAGCGTAACCAAATATTATAAGCCAAGGATTTATTAGTGCTAACACAATACAATATGCGATGATTAATTCAAGATAATAGTTATGTAAAAATTTTTGAAAATTATCTTTTCTCATGTCACGTACGAGTTTAGGGCTCAATGGGAGATAATTCCATAGCCCTACCCAAGCATTAAATTTTCCTACTTGATATGGGCTATGTGGATCTTCTGGCTTTTCTGCTGCTCGGTGATGTTGGCGGTGTATAGCAGTCCATGCCATTGGACTTCCAATAGTTGTTACTACACCAATTAATGATAACAATCTTTCTATAGGCAAATAAGTTTTAAAACTTCGGTGACTTATTAATCTATGGTAACCTACGTTGACACCTAGTATACCTGTAACAATATAAAAATATAAACTGACTAGTAACCAATCCCATTGACTTGCAAAAAAGCAATAGGCAACACCAATAATCAATAACAAGTGATTAATAACTTGTAGTCCACGAACTGTTTGATTGTGTGTTAGTTTCATTAAAGTATGACCTCTTTAGCTACTGTTATTGGAATTCGTTTAGGTAATACTATTGGAGTTGCTTTGGTATTCAGCCAAGTCCAATCTAATTCTTTTACTAAAATTGGACCAGACCAAGAGTCCTTCCAATAGCTTTTAATACTAGTGGGCTCGTACCTATATTTAACTGGAACTAAATCAAGGGCTGGCATTTTCATATTGATATAAGCGTCCCTAGTAATTACTTGATGAACAAAGTTAGTAATTGGGCCGTCATAAAACTGACACCAGGGACCAGTATCTAATTCCTCCATATCTATGTTGGTAACATCGGGCCATTGAATCAATCTAAGAATGATATCTCCCCACATATACACTACATGGTAAGGATTATCATCACCTTGACAAAGCATTACTTCGTTGCCTAACAATTCTTTGACTCTCTTAACTGTTGAACTTAGATAGCTACGGTGCTCGTCACTGCTTCTCCCAATAAAACTACCACAACGTATACGATAATGACATCTTTGATTACTAGTCATTTTGCTATGTAGTGTTTTAATCTCTTCTAAAATAAAAGGTACCTCATCCAGGCTTTGCAGAGTGTAACCTATGTACGTCATGTCGTAGTTATTTTCTATCAAATTGTCAATAGCACGTAATTGTTTGTCGTGTACTTTTTGTCCTTGATAATTTGGATGATTTAATCCAATACAAACGTTTCTTAACCCAGCATCATAACAGCTTTTAGCAAAGCCTTCATCTGCAAAACGTAACCCATTAGTTAAAGCAAGGAATCTTTCAAAACCTGAATTATAAATCTCTCCACAAAGTTCAACAAAATCAGGACGAAGAGTTGGCTCTGCACCTGCCATCATAGGGTAACAAGTTTTAGGAAAGTTTTTAAAAAGTGTTTTTAATTCATCTAAAGGTCTATCTTGTGTTTTGTTATCAGGCATGTGATAACAATGCGGACAACTTAATTGACATTTATCTGTAACTTCAAACAACATAGGTTCCATGAAATCTTTAATCTCTGGAGGCTTATCATGTTTAAGTCCGTAATAAAATTCAGGATCTGTCTCAACAATACTAGTCATTAATCCATGTTCAGGACATACTTTCTTTAAAAGTATTTGTCCATCGTCTTCTATAACATTGCCTGGAATGTGTCTATAACAAGTGTCGCAAAGAGAAACTGTTTTATGTATAAACAACATCTTAAGATTCTCTCTTTTGTGACTGTACATATTGCTTGGCAGCTAGCATGTCGCCCTCTTGTTTAGTTACCCATTGGTTGGCCCAGTAAAATCCCTTAGCACCAAAATTTAATCCTAACACCATTCTAGGACGATCACTCATGTTCTTTCTAACTTTGTGTTTTAAAAATCCTGGGAAAATTATAAAGTCTCCTGTGTTGACTTCTATTTCTTCTTCATACTGGAATCTCTCCCTATAATTGATAGGTTGTGTAGCAAGTAGTTGATCGTTGGGATTTTCAACTACAATGTTTCCTTGGTCTGGGGTAGCGTCTAGATATAATACAGCGTTCAATGGCATACTAATATGTAGGTGACTATTGATCCAACCGTGTTTAGGTGTAAAGTTGGCCCACATGTCTAAAACATAAGGTTCTAAACCATCAAAATAGTCTAGCTCTTTCCAGTATTCTTTTGCACACTCCGTGGCAAAATTTACAAAGTGTTCTGTTTCTGTAGGAAATAAATCATGTACTGCTGGTTCATGTTGATATGAACAAAGATTTCCACCTCTGATAAATTCAGGATTATTATCTTCTACTCTTTCCCAAAATGTTAAATTATCATAAACGTGCTTTTTCAATTCAGCAGTTTTTTCAAGGTCATATTTGGTCTTGTAGACTTTTAAAGGGAATAATGAAATAATGTTAGACATAGTTATATTAAAAATTTAAGTTTGTCCCAATCAGCATCGGGGACATCGATAGTTAATTCTTGAACTGCTACCTTATCTTTAAGCAAAAACATTTGATAGATCAAAGATGCAATGTCATCAGGATTTAATTTTTTACTTTCTATAATTGACGCCATATCAGTGTCAATTACTCCAGGTACGACATTTAGTATTCTAGGAAAAGAACTACGCAATCTTGATTTAATCAGTTGCTCTTGCTCTTGTTTTGCTATAGTGTACACGTCAATAAAATTTCTTACAAATGGATTTTCTACCGTATTAATAAAAGATGTTGTACACTTACTACCAATATTGATAATAAACTTGTTAGATCCATTCCACAAATCTATAGCTTCACGTAACAAGGATGTTTGTCCCCTGGGGTCATAGGCATTATTGATGAATACATCTGCGGTCTCAAGTTCTTTCAAGATGGTTTGTCTATCAGCATCTAAGCTAATGTCACAACCTGCTGACTTGTTGAAACCAACAATCGTATTTCCGTCAATATTAAACACTGTACTTAGAGATTTTCCTAATCCTCTGTTGTGACCAGTAATTACAATTTTCATATTTCTCCTTAAATATTTTTAGTCCACATACATCTATAACCACTAGCATCTTTCTCTACAGGTTCATATGTATCCACGAATTTTTCTAAAATTGGAAAAGCAAATGTAACAGGTTTACATTTGAGTTCTTCACTAATCTCTTCAATTACATTTCTATCATGTAATGGTCTCACATCTAAAACTAGTTTACCTCCAGTTTTTAAGCTGCTCATTACTTTGTCCCAATATACTTCTTTAGGATAATGGAAACACCAAGACAGGTACGAAGTAACTGCATCTACATCCTTGGGTAGCGTATCTGTCGGACTAAGGAAGTTAAATCTTGATCTATCAAAGCCACTGGTTTCTATGGCATCAACAACTGTTGCCCATGAGTTATATGTTGGATAATCAATAGTATATGGAGTGTGTGGTAAACTAGTGCCTAAGTGTTCTATTTCTTCTTTCTCTTGGTCTACTAGATAAAAATTAGAATTTGGCAAGTAAGAATACAACAATAGGTCAACTACTGCAATTCCTGAACCAATGTCAATAATTTTAGCAGAGTCGGGGAGATCAAACATTCCTTGGCTTTGTCGTTGATTCCAAAACATTTGATTCCAATTTGTAAAATTTTGCTCTAATAATTCAGTAGATAGTGTTGGGTTGTTAACTAGATAAAATCCAGCTTGTAGATTAGCATACTTAGCTAATTCAATAACATTGGACCAGCTTGTAGTTAACTTTCCTTTATTAGATGAAATACTCAATGTAAATGGTGAGCGACTCATACAAATTTCCTTATTAGATTATCTAAATTAAAGACATCTAAAACTTTTTTAATTTTATCAGTATCGCAACGAATACCCAAATCCAAATGTAATTTTTCTAGAGCTCCAACATTAAATTTATTTTCTGTATCAAAATAGCAGTCAGTAAAATCCTTTTGATTTTTTCTTATATTTTCTTGCTCGCGCATGTTATCCGCAGTGTATTGTACGTATTGCTCATCATTTAAATTTAATTTGTATTTCTCCCAATCTCTAATCATACTATGGTCAGTTTTTTTATTCCATTCAAACTTATCTGCTTCTAAAATAGGATCCGAAACTCCGGCTAGTATTGTTGTATACGATCCTGTTTTTTCTATATGATTTTTAACACAGTTGACCCAATCATTATCTGATATCCTAACGCACACAACTTTAGAGTTTGGAAATCTAGCCTTTAAATATTCGGGATGATCGTGAGTTGTATAGATTAATTTTTTATCTTCAAGTATGTTTGAAATCCATTCTTGGGAAAACCTGTCTTCATCGCCCTTTGGGTGCCACTGATTCCATTGACCAAATGAAGGAATATCCTTTCTATTGACCCAAATGTTTTCGTCATCGCTTTTAAAGAATCTAAGGTAATGACTTACGCCAGTCCCCCAACCGCTCCATGTTGGAAAGTGATTCCAACTCCATGGATTGTCGCCGTTAATTGGGTTGTCATACCATGTAACATCTGGACTTGTCATCAAGCATCTTCCTAACAAGTGACCAAAGGCCCCGTGAGTAAAACTTAAGAAAATCCAATTTGGGCTAGTGTGAAGTATTTGTGAGCTCATTGTTTATGATAGACAAAATATAATCTGTCGTGGTCCTTTTTAAATGTTTCCAAATTGACACCTAATTTACTTGCAAAATCATATGCTAGTTCAAAGCTCCATGCAAATATATCTACATAAGGCCCATTTTTCCAAAGTATCCCAGGGTTTACTCTAAAGTATGCTCTGCTGTTGTTAGACATTAAACTTACGACCTTTTGTAATCTAATAAAAATATCATTGTAGTCACCAAAGTTAATTGATCCAAAACATATAACTGCGTCAAATTTTTCTGGGACGTCAAAGTCTAAAACATCTATCATGTAATCCGCACAGTTGTTATAGGGATCAATTCCAACAAGGTTGGGAATCCTACCCTTAAACTGATTGTATCCACACCCAACATCTAAAACTTTTTTAGGAGAGTGTTTGATCACTTCATCAACTACCCCCCAACCAGTATACGAATAGGCTTCTGTCTTTGGTTTCCAAATCTCACCAAAAAATCTATTCATATATTGATCGTCTAGTACTTTAACAATTTCTTCAATGGTTCCCAACAGTTCAATACTATCAAACCCTAATTCACTTTTAATAGCATTTTCAAATTTTTTGTGTCTAGCCGGAGTCCAGGGCAAAAAGTCAACCCTTGTATCTTTAGTAATATTTGTTCTTATACCATTGTACTTGGGAAGGCTATATGCGACTTCTAAATTTTTTACGATCAAGTTAAAAATTTTTGTATTCATTAATTTTTCTTCACTTTTGATAAATATTTCAGTAAAATAGTAAAATTTTTTGATTTTGTTAAAAATTTTATTCTACAAGCATATATAGTTATCAAGGAGACGAAGGTATGTTGACAGGAAACGAATTTGTAAGTAAATTGACACAAGATAACGAAGGACTGTTTCGTTCTAGTGAATTGATGGTTAAGGCTTATTTTGATAGTAAACCTAGCCAATCTGAGCTAGTAGATCATTTTATAGGTAGAATGGTCAATGAAAGAATGAACATGGTAGGAGTAGCTAAAGCAGTTGCTAACGCAGATGTTAATACTGATCCTGAAGAACTAACATTATTGTCTAAACAAGTTTTAGACGAAGCAATACATTTTAAATTAGTTAAGGAAGTTATTGAACATATAACTGGAACTGAGGTTGATGTAGATGCTGCCATTGCTAATGAAAAAGCCAAACCAACAGCTAAAGGTGCAAGTTTATTAAGCAAGTACGGCCAGTTGGACGATGTGGTATTAAGCACGTATCAACTGATTGCTGAAGGTCGTGCAGAACGTAACTGGGACATGATGGCTAACTGTATTGAAGATCAATTTATCAGTTCACGCTATGCACGTATTGCCAAAGACGAAGGGTTTCACGCAACAATTGGAGCCCGAAAACTAGCAGAGTTATGCGGCGATGAGGCAACTCAGGCACGTGTAGAAAGTTTAGCACGTCAGATGCGTCAAGACTTGTATGAAGTATGCTGTGCTAACAGTATGCCTACAGAAGAAGCAAAACGTGTATTTGAGGAAGCGTATACACATTAAATGAGAATTGGACTCACACAACGAGTCCTGTTTCATAAGGAGCGAGCTTATGATTCAATTGAACACGGATGGTACTCGTGTTTGAAAGATCATGAGCTCGTCTTTATTCCAAATAGGACTGATGTAGACATCGATGTTGACTTACTAATAGTCACAGGCGGAGATAACCACCCTGTGCGAGATCAAGTAGAATTGAAATTGGTACAACAAATGATGTTAGAAGGAAAACCCATAATAGGAATTTGCCACGGGGCATTTATGCTCACTCGACTACTTGGTGGCAAAGTGGGCAAAACAACTCATCATATGGATTGTGAGCACCCTGTTATGGTAGGTAGTAAAATTCAAGTGGTTAACAGTTTCCATACTTTACAGATCTTAGAACCGCCAGCACATTCTACTGTACTGGCATCAGATAGTGAAGGGTTTTGTGAAGCATGGATACACAAAAATATTGGAGCCATAGTTTGGCACCCTGAGCGTATGGATGTTCCGTACTGGCCTAAATCAATTAAGGAGTTGTTATGGGTAAGAAGTTCAACGATTTAAGACGTAGAAGTATCGCTATGTTAATATCATGGCGCATTATTGGTGGAAGTATAACCGCGGGTATTGTATTCACATTATCTAAATTAAATTATAGTCCAGCCGAATTAGCAAGTGCAATTTTTATTTGCCAGTTTACGGTTAATGCACTAGCCTATTACTTACATGAACGCACATGGAATATGTTTAGTTGGGGCAGGCAAGTGGTTGCGCCGGAAGAAAAGACTAGCTAATAGCTTTCCTGATATTTTTTTCGTCCCAATCATAGAAGCAATTATATTTCCTGCAGTGGTCTTCAGTAGCAAGTTTCATTTCTGCTAAAAGGTCATTGCAGGAAATTTTTAATTTAGATAATACTGCTTCCTTTACAAAAATATAATTGTTAATAGGCGGCTGATGCATACTGTTATAGTAATCAGTACACACAAACGGTATGTTATTTCTACTAAAAAAATCAAACTGATTTTCACAAAATAGCGACCAGTCTACTAGTGACCGCCATTTTAATAATTCTGGATATTTCTCATATAAATCCAACTGTGTCTTTTTAAAATTAAACACACGATACTTCGGATCGTTTGCTCCTGATAGATACGCATCTTGTATTTCTTTTAGTACTGATCTAAATTCAGTATACTCGGCATCACACTGCATAAGGTGTATTTGGGTAGCACCTTTACTTTTCAATAGTGCTTGAATAAGAGCAACTTTTTCAAACCAATGTTTAAGTTGTCCGGCATATGAAATGAGATCTTTTATTTTTATTTTTGGACCAAAATAAAAGTGACTGCACGGCCACCATCTAAGTCCAGTTTTGACTTCTACAGCATCCACGTTAAAAGTTCTATTCATACGCAAGTAATCATATTCAGGCGGCATTGAATTTTCAATTTCGTGTTGTAGTTTATTTTGCTCATCTGAAAGTGGGAAATCAAAACGATCCATAGTAGCCCAATTTACTACAACTATAGTATTTTCATCAATATCATCAAGTTGATTTATGACTACTGAAGTTATCCAGTCATTTCCGGCACCTGGAATACTAGTAACTTTGTAATCTGTTATACCAGTAGATTTGGCAAATATATTAGTAAAATGATAGTCGTCTTCCTTATCATCAATTTTTAATACTCGAGAATTAAAAAATTTTGGGTCAACAATAGAAAGGCCAAACACTCTCAATTTTTTCATAATGATTTTATCCTAAAAAATACGCATATAAATAGCTACGGAGATATTTATATGGACATTGATAACCGTATCAGAAAAATTGCAGCCGACGTTTTCTTTATTGATGAAGAGCGCATTGTTCCAGGAGTTGACTTTATGGACGATTTTGGTGTTGATTCTTTAACAATTTTTGAATTTGTTCGTTCTATAGAAGACGAGTTCAACTTAGACCTTAACAGTCTAGGATTAGATAGCTTTAGAAATTTAGATAATACTTGCAAAGTTGTAGCATCAAAATTATGATATACGGGATCGGCGTAGATATAATTGATTCTAATAGAATCAAACAATCAAAATTTAGTCTAGATAGGTTTGCCAAACATCTGTTGACAACTAGAGAAAAAGCAATTTTTAAACAATCTAAAAATAAGCTAGCGTTCATATCTAAAAGATGGGCATCAAAAGAAGCAATTAGCAAAGCCGTAGGGCAAGGAATAACTAGTCTAGTACACTGGCAAAACATAGAAATTACTAGTGATCAACGCGGAAAACCCGTTGTTGAATTTATTGGCCCGTTGTCAACAAATCTTAAGGGAAACTGTCAACTAAGTATCAGCGATGAATCTAGCTTTTGCGTGGCTTTTGCGATATTAGAATTAGAATAAATACAAAAAAGGAGCATTAAATGCCTAAGTTAACTTTTGTAGTAGGACCAATTGGCGGTGGAATAGCCGAGTTAGGTGGCCAGCTAGCACAGATTTATAGAAACCAACCGCGCCCAACGTCTTTTGAGTTTCCACCAGAATATAGCGATGGAGTCTTACTAAAGTATGTCTCAGAATATGCTCAGGGTGGCATTGAAGAATCAAGATATATGTGTGCTAATAATCTAAATTTTGATTTTGCAAGCTATAAAACATTCTTCCAAGATACTTTAGCAAATTATTCAACGGCAACACACCTTGTTCTTGGTGGGACCGGTTTGAGCATGTACATTGCAGACTTTAAAGATTTGTATCCAGAAGCTGAAATAGTGTTTGTTAAACGTGAAGTACCAAGACACGCCATAGAAGCAATCATTAATCATACACTTACTCCTGACATGTGTTGGTGCGGTGTAGAACATCAAGCATTGGCTGATGAAGTTATTGCTTACGTACAAAGAAAAAATACGTATATCTCAAATTGTATTAATGAGATAGTTACTGAATTAGGTTACGACTGGACAACTAAAATCACCGGCGGGATCAACGACACCGAGATTTCATTACATAACAATGCTGCTTTTATGGCTCCAGTGACTTTAGCAGTATACAGACCTAATTAATCTTCACCAGGCTCTAGAGCATCCCAAGACAATTGATTAATTGTCTTTGGAGACCATCTTTTAAAAGAATCTTCTTTTAGTTCCAAGTACATAAAATTTTGCCAGCATTTCTGATTGTTATACGGAACTGTTTGCAAATATTCATCGTGCATGGTCCATTTAGGGTTAACTGCTCTCAGAGTTTCTACCCAAACACGAAAGTATCCTTTGCTAGACTTTTTAGTCCTAGTTTGCATACCCATAAAGTAACAATCGTAATCGTTAATTTTTATCAACGGTTGAATAATATAATTGTTGGCTAGATTCCAACCAGCAATTAAACCTGCTCGATTTTGCAAACGCCATTTTGGAAAAGTATAAAATCTATTGCACATCCTAGCCACTGTGTCGGGAAATCTACCGTCATTGAATACTCCTCCCCATACTACTGGTTCGTTGGTTTCCTTATTGTAAACTACACTGAAACCTTTATGGTCTTCAACCTTTAACCTGTCTTTAGTAAAGTTGTGACCAAGCCAGTTACCTTCGGACAAGCATAGTTCTCTAGCTTCTTCAAATTCCTTTGAAGTTTCAAAATAAATTTTATTGTAGAAGTTGTTTATGTTATATGAGCTAGGATCCATAACATACTTAGTTTCAGTTCTATCATACGTAAAAAAATATATCACTAAATATTTTCATCATGACAGCACCTAAGACATTAAAAGAAAAACAAGAGTTTTTACAAAGACTTGTGGATAACAAAGAAGTCATCCTACAAGAATATTTAGATAACTTAGGAAAACGTACAATTGCTATTCCTGGATACGACGACGAAAGCACGCCAATTCCTGAATGGAGAGCAGTTGCTTTATGGTGGGATCACAAGCCTTGGCCCATATATCAAAAATGGTTTCCCAAGTCAACTGACTTAATTAAGGAAGGTCCAACACACAGAGCCAGCGGCTGGTTGATACTAAAACCGCACTCGTCTACGCCTAAACATACACATCACGACTGGGGTGACAAAATTATTATGCACTTGCCAATGATTGTTCCCAGGGGCGATGTGGGATTTTGGGTTGATGGCAAAATACATAGATGGAAAGTTGGAGAGTTATTTGCTTTTGATATTACAAAAGAACACTACGGATTCAATAACACTAATGAAGAACGTGCTATATTTGTTTTAGATTTTGATGCAGACGAGTGGGGAGAAGCACTTAGGCCCTTTATGCTTTTGGAAGACATAAAAATATTAAGTGCTTGACAAAAAGACTAAATAACTATATAATAGAGACAAGTTAGCAAAGAAGGTAGTCCGTAAGTGTTGTGAAAATACAACAAAGAAAGTTTACCAAAACTGTTGACAAAGGTGTAGCAAGACGCTACAATAAGAACAAGTTAGCAATTCCGCTAACAAATTTAAAAGAGATTTTAAGAGAAACAAAATGAAAGCAATTTGTAATTTTAGACAATTTAAAACGATAGCCAAACTATCTGTGCAGATGCACGGGTCTTGGTTAGCGATTAATAGTCTAAATTCAGATCGCACACCAGAGGGCTATATTAGCCCGGGTTCCAGAGAAGGAGCAGGTTACGCTTAAACAGCACAAGTAACTTACTAACTTTAAAGGAACCCAGGATTAAAAACCCTGGGTTTTTTGTTTTTGCAAAGGAAGAAATGGAACAGATAGATTACGAAAAATTAAATGAACGTATTGTTGAACAGGCTTATGAAGCCGCTCTTAGTAATACTCTTACTAAAGAACAGCTTCAAAAACTTATTCAAGATAAGTTTGAACGTGCTAGAGTGCATCACGAAGCGTTAGCCAAATCGCCAACGTTTAGTGTAAACTAAAGTACAAAGTGTGAAGATACCAGTAACGAGGACTGGGCCCTGCACTTAAAACATGGGGCAAACGGGCGGCCTGTAGGATGGAGCACTTCTTCTAGTGTGAAAAATTACAGCGTATTAAAGCATACTTCCCCTCTAGACAACAAACGCTGGAGACTTTGTTAGTGTGCTTTAATACACACATTCTTTATAAGCGAACATAGATTGCTTATGGACTAGGGGTTCCTGGTTGTGAGTGTGTTACAAATTATTCCCGGATAGTTAAATGGTATAACAATCGGCTGATAACCGGTCATTACAAGTTCGATTCTTGTTCTGGGAACCAAGTTTAGGATAGCAACAGCAAAATTAAAACTTACTTTCAAATGGTGAAAAAAGATGCTATCCTGTTTAATTATACTCCGGTCGTCTAGTGGCTAGGACGCCAGCCTTTCAAGTTGGAGAAGCGGGATCGAAACCCGTTCGGAGTACCAATATGCCGTGGTAGTTCTCTGGGAGAGCACTGGATTGTCTATCCAACTAAGGCGGGTTCGATCCCCGTCCACGGCGCCAAATTTATTGTCCGAGAGCAAGCATGGTGTAGGCGCTTCGCTGTTAACGAAGAATGAGCTAGGTTCGATCCCTAGTCGGACAGCCAATCAATTGGGGGAAGTAGTGGGCTACGGTATGGGCTTGCACCCTGTATGACTACAAGAGTTCGATTCTCTGGTCCTCCACCAATTTTATCTCTCTAAAGCGTTATCTGGTTGCGTACACGGTTTGGGGCCGTGTGGTCAAGGTTCGAATCCTTGTAGGGAGACCAGTTTAAGGATGTTAACAGCAAAATTATACATTTGACTTTTAATCAAAACCGTAAAAATACATCCTGTTTTATTTGCTACTTTAGCTGATGTGGTCATAGCGGCGGTCTGAAGAACCGTTGAACCAGGTTCGATTCCTGGAGGTAGCACCAAGTTTTGTAAGTGTCAGCAAGAGAAAGTCACGCTATAAAGGTTTCTTCGAAGGACTGATATAGTAGAAGGTAATGGGTTCGACTCCCACCTGGGCACGTAGTGTCCACGGGCAGAAGGTTG
>Ga0078894_10002034_pt1 | contig 15201 bp, 14 predicted proteins | sample LauGreSu1BDMLBSD_2_FD_67506 | JGI IMG/M metagenome (GOLD analysis project Ga0078894, IMG submission 67506) | Freshwater lake microbial communities from Lake Michigan, USA - Su13.BD.MLB.SD (version 4) (version 4) | ecosystem: Environmental > Aquatic > Freshwater > Lake | place: Lake Michigan... | reverse complement strand
AGGAGGAACGGTAACGTTTAATCCAGTAACTGGAATTATGAGTTACACCCCTCTAGCAAGTGAATCGGGAACAACGGTAACGGTAAACTACCAAGTATGCCAAGGTACAGTTTGTGCTACAGCCACGGTAACTATTACAGTCAATGGTTGTTATATTGAAGTTTTTAATGCGGTAACTCCAAATAATGATGGAAATAATGATTATTTTTACATCAAGGGATTAGAATGTTTTACAGATAATTCTGTTGAAATTTTTAATCGATGGGGAATAAAAGTATTTGAAATAGAGAATTATGATAATAATTTGAGAGTTTTTAAAGGGTATTCAGAGGGAAGGGTTACAATTAATCAATCCGATGCTCTTCCAAATGGAACTTATTATTATATATTAAATTATAAAGGAGTTGACGGGGATATCAACACTAAAACGGGATTCCTATATTTAACACAATAACTAAATATTAATATCTATCTAAGTACCTATTTATTCTATAGGTTAAAATAATAAATATGAAAACAAAATTTTTAATTGCCGCTTTATTATTTGTGAGTTTAGTTAGCTTTTCTCAGCAAGATGCACAATATACGCAGTACATGTACAATACAATAAATGTGAATCCTGCTTATGCTGGATCGCGTGGAGTAATGAGTGTTTTTGGCATGCATAGATCTCAATGGGTTGGTTTAGATGGTGCTCCAGTAACTAATGCGTTCTCTATTAATTCACCAATTCAAAATACTAATTTGGGAATTGGCTTGTCTTTTGTTAATGATCGTCTTGGGCCAACTGATGAAAATAATATTTCTGCGGATATCTCTTATACTATTAAAACTTCTGAAACCTATAAATTATCATTTGGGGTAAAAGGATCCGTTGATTTATTTAGCTTTGATGCAAATAAATTAAATATTTATGCTCCCGATAACTCATTGCAATCGTATGCTAATAAGTTGTCGCCAAATATAGGAGCAGGGATTTACTTGCATTCTGATAAGTCCTATATAGGATTTTCCATTCCAAACTTTTTTGAAACAAAACGCTACAGCGATTCCGATTATTCAGTTTACAAAGAAAAAATGAATTACTATTTAATTGGTGGTTATGTTTTTGATTTAAATCCTAATTTAAAATTTAAACCAGCATTTCTTGGCAAGATGGTTCAAGGTGCTCCCATTCAGATGGATCTTTCTGCAAATTTTTTATTCAATGATAAATTTGTTCTTGGAGCTGCATGGAGATGGAGTGCTGCAGCAAGTTTAATGGCAGGTTTTCAAGTTAGTGATGGTCTGTTTATTGGGTATGGCTATGACCTTGACACGACTAATCTAGCGCATTATAATTCGGGTTCGCATGAAGTGTTTTTGCGATTTGAGTTATTTAATCGTCAAAGCAGAATTGTTTCACCAAGATTTTTCTAAAAATAAAATATTATGACATTAACTATTTTTAAAGTTTCAAAAAATATAATTGTGAAAAACAATATTAATTTAACTCTCTTCATATTTTGTTTGACTTCCTTTACTATTTACTCTCAAAATACTAAAGAAATTAAAGCCGATAAAGCATTTGATAACTATAATTTTATTTCTGCAATAAAGAATTATGAAAAGTTGATCGAAACTGGAAATAAATCACAAGATATATTGCAAAAATTAGGTAATGCCTACTATTTTAAAGCAGATTTAGTTAATGCAGCAAAATGGTATGGAGAATTATTTAGTTTTGGTCAATATATTGAACCTGAATATTATTATCGTTACGCTCAATCATTAAAAGCTATAAAAGAATATGGCAAAGCCAATGATATTATGGCTAAATTTAATGAGATGAAAGGAACTGATTTAAGAGCTAAGTTAGCGAATGCTCAGAGTAATTATTTAGAGCAAATTAAAAAGAATTCAGGGCGCTATGAAATTGAAAACGCAGGAATAAATTCAAAATTCTCTGATTTTGGAAGTGCTTTTTTTGATAATAAAATTGTATTTGCTTCAGCGAAAGACACCGGAAGTTTTACAAATAGACGCCATTCCTGGACAGGGGAAGGTTTTACTAATTTGTATAAAGCGGATATTGTAGCAGAAGGTTTTTTAACTAATTCAAAAAAAATCGAATCAGGAATAAATACTAAAGTAAATGAATCTACACCAGTATTTACTAAAGACGGAAAAACGGTTTACTTTACAAGAAATAATTTTATTAAAGGTAAGTTAAGTTCGGATTCTAATAAAACTACATTATTAAAATTGTATCGCGCAAACTTGAAAGGTGAAAAATGGACAAATATTCAAGAACTTCCATTTAATAGTGATAATTATAATGTCGCACATCCGGCTTTAAGTGCTGATGAACACACCCTGTTTTTTGCTTCAGATATGCCGGGAACTATAGGTCAATCTGATATTTTCAAAATTGAGATTAAAGCTGATGAAACTTTTGGAGCTCCCACAAATTTAGGATCCAAAATTAATACTGAAGGTAGAGAGTCCTTTCCAATGATTACTGAATCTGGAAATTTATATTTTGCTTCAGATGGACATCCTGGACTTGGCGGTTTAGATGTGTTTGTTTCTAAAATAAATAAAGACGGAAGTTTCAAAGATGTTACAAATGTTGGTGAGCCTGTTAATAGTTCATTAGATGATTTCGGATTTTTAATAAATGAAGCTTCACATTATGGTTATGTGACTTCTAATCGAGAAGGCGGAAAAGGAGGTGATGATATTTATAAGTTTAAAGAAATAAAAAAAATAATTATCAAATGTGAACAAAACCTAGATGGGATTATTGTAGATAAAGAATCTGAGTTGCCTATGAGTGATGTAAAAGTGGTATTAATGAGTTCTGATAACAAAATACTTAAAGAAACTAATACTAACAAAGACGGAAAATTTGATTTTGGTTTGCAAGAATGCAATTCGGTATGTTATTTAGTGTCAAGTAAAGAAGGGTTTAATTCGAATCAATCATCAACTATTACTATTAAAGAGGATGAAAGTAATTACCTTGAAATTCCTATGGAAAAAACCACAATAAATATTCATAAATCTGATGATTTGATGAAGTTGTATAGTATCAATCCAATTCATTTTGATTTAAGTAAGTTTAATATTCGTCCGGATGCAGAGGTGGAATTGAATAAAATACTGAATGTATTACTAGAATATCCCCAAATGGAATTAGATATTCGCTCGCATACCGATTCTAGAGATTCTAAAGAACATAACAGAGTTTTGTCTCAAAATAGAGCTACTTCCACTATGAATTGGTTGATTAGTAAAGGGATAAATAAAGCAAGATTGACTGCCAAAGGGTATGGAGAATCCCAACTATTAAATAAATGTTCAGATGGTGTAAAATGTATTGAGGAAGAACATCAAGCCAACAGAAGAAGTGAGTTTATTGTCACTAAAATTTAAATTTAAGTTTTTATTATTTAAAAAAGCAGCTAAATCATTTAGCTGCTTTTTTAATTTATTTTCAATAATAAGAATTCATCGGTACTTTTTACATAAATTTATGCCATTATTTAAAATTCATTTTACATGTTTCGATCAAAAATAAGTGGTTTAGGTTATTATGTTCCTGAGAATGTTGTGACTAACGATGATTTATCTAAAATAATGGATACTTCTGATGAATGGATTCAAGAACGAACCGGAATTAAAGAAAGAAGGCATATCGTAAAAGGTGAAGATACGACCACGTCTATGGGAGTCAAAGCCGCTAAAATTGCAATTGAAAGATCGGGATTAGAGCTTCAAGAGATCGATTTTATTGTTTTTGCTACCATCTCTCCCGATTATTATTTTCCAGGTCCTGGGGTTGCACTTCAACACGAACTTGGATTAAAAACGGTGGGCGCTTTGGATATTAGAAATCAATGTTCGGGTTTTGTATATGCACTTTCTGTAGCTGATCAATTCATAAAAACCGGAATGTATAAAAATATCTTAATCGTTGCTTCTGAGTTGCAATCATTAGGTTTAGATATGACCGATAGAGGTCGAGGAGTTTCCGTTATTTTTGGAGATGGTGCAGGAGCTGCTGTGTTAAGTCGAGAAGAAAATAGCGCCAAAGGAATACTTTCAACTCATTTGCATTCAGAAGGCGAACATGCAAAAGAACTGTCTTTGCTGGCTCCAGGTATGGGTGGTAGATGGGTAACCGATATTTTGAAAGATAACAGCCCCGATGATGAAAGTTATTTTCCCTACATGAACGGTCAATTTGTTTTTAAAAATGCAGTGCTTCGTTTTTCCGAAGTGATAAATGAAGCACTGCAAGCTAATAATCTTCAAGTTTCAGATATAGATTTGTTGATTCCGCATCAAGCAAATTTGAGAATCTCTCAGTTTATTCAAAAAAAGTTTGATTTAGCAGACGATCAGGTGTTTAATAATATTCAAAAATACGGAAATACCACAGCGGCATCGATTCCAATTGCATTAACAGAAGCTTGGGAGCAAGGCAAAATTAAAGAGGGCGACACCATTGTTTTGGCTGCTTTTGGAAGTGGTTTTACCTGGGCAAGTGCAATAATCAAATGGTAAAAATAGTTGAAACTCGATTCAAAAGAATCGAGTTTTTTTAATTATTTGATTTTCGAACAATGTTTAATTTTGCTAATAAAATTCTATCTTTGCACCTTTAAAATACTACCATGTCATTACAAGATATCATTTCTCCGGTCATAATAAAAGCGGTTCAGGAACAGTTTGGAGTGTCAATTGAAAAAGTTGAATTTCAAGCGACTAGAAAGGACTTTGAAGGAGATATAACTGTGGTTATTTTTCCATTATTGAAATTTATCAAAGGAAACCCAGTTGATATTGGTACAAAAATCGGAACCTTTTTGGTTAAAAATGTAAATGAAGTTGAAAAATTTAATGTAGTTGCAGGGTTCTTAAATATTGTAATTTCTGATTCCTATTATCTTAATTTTTTCAATGAAATTAAAGATAATCCTTCTTTTGGTTATGTTTCCGCTTCCACAAATAATGGAAAATCAGGAGCAGTTATGGTTGAATATTCTTCACCAAACACTAATAAACCACTGCATCTCGGGCACATTCGTAATAATTTATTAGGTTATTCTGTTGCTGAAATTTTAAAGGCAGCCGGAAACAAAGTATATAAAACCCAAATCATAAATGATCGAGGGATCCATATCTGTAAATCGATGTTGGCTTGGAAAAAATTTGGCGAAGGCCAAACTCCTGAAAATACAGGTTTAAAAGGGGATAAGCTTGTTGGAAATTTTTATGTTGAATTTGATAAGGTTTATAAGTCGGAAATTGCTCAATTAATGGCACAAGGCAAAACCGAAGACGAGGCGAAAAAACAAGCGCCAAGTTTGATTGAAGCGCAACAAATGTTATTGGATTGGGAGGCTGGAAAACCGGAAGTTATGCAGCTTTGGAAAACGATGAATCAATGGGTTTATGATGGGTTTGAACAGACTTATAAAAATCTTGGAGTGGATTTTGATTCGTATTACTACGAAAGCAATACCTATCTTTTAGGAAAAGAAGTAGTTCAATTCGGATTAGAAAAAGGGATTTTTGAAAAAGACCCAGATGGTTCGGTTTGGATTGATTTAACTCCGGATGGTTTGGATCGTAAAATTGTGTTGCGTTCAGATGGAACAGCAGTTTATATGACGCAAGATATAGGTACTGCAATTCAGAGAGTTAAAGATTTTCAAGATGTTGCAGGAATGGTTTATACTGTAGGTAATGAACAAGATTATCACTTCAAAGTTTTGTTTCTTATTTTGAAAAAATTAGGTTTCAATTGGGCCGAAAATCTATACCATTTATCATACGGAATGGTTGAATTGCCTTCCGGTAAAATGAAATCACGGGAAGGAACCGTAGTGGATGCCGATGATTTAATGGAGGAAATGACGGCTACTGCAAAATCTATTTCTGAAGAATTAGGTAAATTAGATGGTTATTCAGAGGAAGAAAAAGAAAGATTATATAAAACAATCGGTCTAGGAGCATTGAAATATTACATGCTTAAAGTGGATCCGAAAAAATCTATGATGTTTAATCCAGAAGAATCAGTAGATTTTGCAGGAAATACTGGGCCTTTTATTCAATATACTTACGCTCGAATTCAATCGATCTTGCGCAAAGCAGATTTTGATTTTAAATCGAATGTTAATGAAGGATCGTTAAACCCAAAAGAGAAAGAGTTGATTAAACAAATCGCGCTGTTTCCAGAGGCAATTCAGGATGCTGCAAACAATCATAGTCCAGCATTGATTGCAAATTATACCTATGAATTAGTAAAAGAATACAATTCGTTTTATCAAACTGTTTCGATTCTTGGTGAAGAAAATCAATCTAAAAAAATATTCCGGGTTCAATTATCTAACAAAGTTGCAGAAACTATTAAATTAGCTTTTAAACTATTAGGTATTGAAGTTCCTGAGAGAATGTAATTTTAAATATCTAAAAATTTGATATTTTTTTATACTATTTTAAACTATTTTTAGTTTTATAAATAATTATAATAATTTATTTTTTTAAATCTCCTTATCGTTTAACTAATAACTTAACTAAATGAAAACATTAAAATTAATACCAGTTTTAATTTGCATATTTGTGCTAAATGTTGCTTCAATGTGCAGTAGTGATGATAATAATTCAAACTCATCTGCTAATCCAGCTCCTGTAATTAATGCAGTTAGTCAAGGAACATGGCGAATAACTCTTTATAATGACTCCGGAACTATCAAGACCTCAAATTTTACAGGTTACAACTTTACATTTGCATCAAGTAATGCTTTAATTGCAACCAATGGTTCAAATACATATAATGGAACTTGGTCAGTTACAACAAGTAATTCTACTGATGACAATCCAAGTAATGATTTAGATTTTAACATTGGATTTACTGCTCCAACTAATTTTGTAGAACTTTCAGATGATTGGGACATAATTACTTATTCCGCAACAAAAATTCAATTGATTGATATAAGTGGTGGAAACGGAGGAACAGATTATTTAACTTTTGAAAAAAATTAAGCAGTCAAAAATATATTTAAAAACCATTCGATTTTCGAATGGTTTTTTTATTTATTACTTTATTCTTCATTCTAAATGATTAAATTTGCACTTTATTTTTAAAGAAATACACACAAAACATGTTTAATAATTTAAGCGAAAAATTAGATAAAGCCTTTCATATCCTTAAAGGACACGGTAAAATAACCGAAGTAAACGTTGCTGATACCTTAAAGGAAGTGCGTCGAGCTCTGTTGGATGCCGATGTTAACTTTAAAATTGCTAAAGATTTTACTACCAAAGTAAAAGAAAAAGCAATGGGTCAAAATGTATTGACTTCGCTTGAACCAGGGCAATTATTGGTGAAATTAGTTAAAGATGAATTAACTGAATTGATGGGGGGTGATGCTGCAGGGGTTAATCTTTCGGGTAATCCAACAGTGATCTTGATGTCGGGGTTACAAGGTTCGGGTAAAACTACTTTTTCTGGAAAACTTGCTAATTATCTTAAAACTAAAAAGAACAAAAAACCGCTTTTGGTGGCTTGTGATATCTACCGCCCTGCAGCTATTAATCAGTTGCATGTAGTTGGAGATCAAATAGGTGTAGAAGTGTATTCTGAGCCAGAAAATAAAAATCCAGTTGATATTTCTCTTAAAGCTATTGCTTATGCTAAAGCAAATGGATTTAATGTGGTAATTGTCGATACGGCTGGTCGTTTGGCTGTGGATGAGGAAATGATGACCGAAATTGCAAACGTACACAAAGCAATTCAGCCGCAAGAAACGCTTTTTGTGGTGGATGCTATGACAGGTCAGGATGCTGTAAATACAGCTAAGGCTTTTAATGATAGATTGAATTTTGACGGAGTAATTCTGACAAAATTAGACGGGGATACACGTGGTGGAGCTGCTATTACGATTAAATCGGTAGTAAATAAACCAATCAAATTTGTGGGTACTGGAGAGAAAATGGATGCAATTGATGTGTTTTATCCTTCTCGTATGGCCGATCGTATACTTGGAATGGGAGACGTGGTTTCCTTAGTAGAAAGAGCTCAGGAGCAGTATAATGAAGAAGAAGCTAGAAAATTACAAAAGAAGATTGCTAAAAACGAGTTCGGTTTTGATGATTTTTTGTCTCAAATACAGCAAATCAAAAAAATGGGAAGCATGAAAGATTTAATTGGAATGATTCCTGGTGCTGGAAAAGCAATGAAAGATGTAGAAATTGAAGATGATGCGTTCAAATATATTGAGGCAATAATCTATTCAATGACTCCTAAAGAAAGAAGTAGACCTTCAATCATTGATATGAAAAGAAAAACTAGAATTGCAAAAGGTTCTGGAAGAAAAATAGAAGAGGTGAATCAGTTGATGAAACAGTTTGAGCAAATGAGTAAAATGATGAAAATGATGCAAGGACCTGGAGGAAAAAATATGATGCGCATGATGGGCGGAATGCCTGGAGGTATGCCAAAAATATAAGAAAAAGACGTGATTTATCGCGTCTTTTTTTGTTAAATAAAAAATACAAACAACAACACACAAATATTTAGAAATGACTATTTTAGACGGAAAAAAAGTATCGGAAGATATTAAAAATGAAATCGCAGCCGAAGTTCAAAAAATGAAAGACAACGGAGAGAAAGTTCCGCATTTAGCAGCAATAATTGTTGGTAATGATGGGGCTAGTTTGACTTATGTTGGAAGCAAAGTAAAAGCTTGTGAACGTGTAGGATTCGAATCGACTATGGTTAAAATGCCAAGCACAACTTCGGAAACCGAATTACTAAAAAAAATTACCGAGCTAAATCAGAATAAAGATATTGATGGTTTTATTGTGCAATTGCCACTACCAAAACAAATCGATACCCAAAGCGTAATTAATGCGATTGATCCAAGCAAAGATGTAGACGGGTTTCATCCTGAAAACTTCGGTAAAATGGCCTTGGATATGAGTACTTTTATTCCGGCTACTCCGTTCGGAATATTAGAATTATTAGAGCGTTATAAGGTCCCTACAGACGGAAAACATACCGTAATTATTGGACGAAGTCATATTGTGGGTAGACCAATGAGTATTTTAATGGGAAGAAATCAATTTCCTGGTAATTCTACGGTTACTCTAACGCACAGTCATACCAAAAACATTAACCAAATCACTTCTCAGGCCGATATTATTATTACAGCTTTAGGTGTTCCAAATTATCTAAAAGCTGAAATGGTGAAGGATGATGTGGTTGTAATTGATGTAGGAATTACGCGTGTAGTTGATGAAACTTCTGAAAAAGGGTATAAAATCGTTGGAGACGTAGATTTTGAAAACGTATCCAAAAAAGCATCTTTTATTACTCCAGTTCCAGGAGGTGTGGGTCCTATGACTATTGCTATGTTGTTGAAAAACACGCTTTTAGCTAGAGAGCAAAACAGAGCTAGAAAATAAATGACCATTTCTATTGCTTCAGAATCGCAATTGGGAATCATACAAAATCTAGCTAAAGCAATTTGGCCTGATACCTACGGCGCAATTTTGTCTCAAAATCAATTGGATTACATGATGGAAATGATGTACAGTAATGATTCTTTGAGAAGTCAAATACTTAATAACAATGTATTTTTATTAGCAGAAATCGAAAATAAGATTGTTGGTTTTGCTTCCTACGAGTTAAATTATCAAAATTCAAACGCTACAAAAATTCATAAATTGTATGTATTGCCCGAAATTCAAGGCAATGGGGTAGGGAAAGGATTTATGCAATACATCCAGAATATAGCATTAAAACATGTGAATTCAGCTTTGATTCTAAATGTAAATAAATATAATAATGCCAAAGATTTTTATCTACAAAACGGATTTGAAATTGCAGAATCAGTAGTGGTTCAAATAGGAAAGGGTTATGTTATGGATGATTATATCATGAAGAAAAAAATATAAGTCGTTTATTTAACTGCTTTATATATTTTATAGCAACCTCTTAAAGTAGAAAGATGTAAAGCTAATACAATTATTTTTGACGATAGGTTAAGGGAAAATCCAAACTCATCTACTCCTGAAACGATTAAAAAAGTATAGCTATAATAGATTGTTGAAATCAAAATCAAAATAGAGGTTGTGATAATGAAAATAGGTCTGTTTTTGCAAAATCCAATAGCAATATATATCAGAGCTATTGTTGTTATAATTAAGCCAATTTTTTTAAGTAAATGCTCTTCAGAATAAAATACGCCTAAGATGGAAAGAGTAGTTAAAATTAAGAAAAGTAAGGCAGGAAAAAAGTGCAGGACATTGCTAAAATAATTCGAATCCGCCTTGTTGAAAACACTAATATTTTCTTTTATTTCGGCGTCGCTAAATCCATCCCTTTTTAAATAAACAATCACATCTTTTTTGGAGTAATTATATTTTAGGTAACGATCTATTTCGGTTTTGATGTTTTTATCAACGCTCATTTTTATTCTATATATAGTTTAATTTATTTTAAATTATTGAAAATAGATTATTTGTTTCTATTAATTTTGGGTAAACTAGCTTCTTCTGTCTTGCTTGATGGTTCTATCAATTGATTTAGCTCTTCAATTTCTTTATTTGTTAATTCACGATATCTTCCTATCGGAACATCTAGTGAAATATTGATTATTCGAGTTCGTTTTAAAGCAGTAACTTCATAATCTAAATATTCACACATTCTTCTAATTTGCCTATTTAAACCTTGAGTTAGAATTATTCTAAAAACAAATTTACTAACCTGTTCTACTTTGCATTTACGGGTAACAGTATCTAGAATTGGAATCCCGTTTGCCATTCGTTCAATAAAACGATCAGTTATTGGTCGGTTTACGGTAACAATATATTCTTTTTCGTGATTGTTTCTGGCGCGAAGGATTTTGTTTACAATATCACCATCGTTAGTCATGAAAATCAAACCTTCACTGGCTTTGTCTAATCTTCCAATTGGAAAAATGCGTTCTTGATAATTGATGTAATCTACAATATTGTCTTTTACCTCTTGATTGGTGGTGCATTCAATTCCGGCAGGTTTATTGAAAGCTAAATATATTCTCTTCTTTCTGTTTTCGCGAACTAATTTTCCATTAACACGCACTTCATCATTCATGGAAATTTTTGTTCCCATTTCGGGCACAATACCGTTAATAGTAACTCTTCCTTGTTCTATTAATTTATCGGCTTCTCTACGGGAGCAAAACCCCGTTTCGGATAAGAATTTATTGATGCGTACAAGATGCTCTTCCATTTTGTAAAAGTAATCAATTTGAAATATAAAAAATCAGCTGAATAAAATTATGATTCTATAAATGCTACAATTTTTTCATACAAATTATCGTCGTGCATACTATGACCTAATCCGTTTGTGATTACAAGTTTTGAAGTCTTCCATGAATTTGCAATTTTCTTTCCTTCTTCAACTAAAACCATATAATCTTTTTGATCGTGTGCTACAATCCCTCTAATAGTGCAGTCTTTTAAAAAATCGGAAGCATTAAAATTTTCAATTTTAATATTAAATCTGTTCCAAACATAGTTTTGAAATTGCATTTGAACTTTGTTATTGTAGCCCAACATTTTAAAATAATTATTCATAATAATCTTAAAATCACATGGGGCGCCAATTAATATTAATTTTTCAAAATTATGCGGGTAATTTTTTTGAAAATACGCCAAAGCATTTCCCCCTATAGAATGTCCAATAGCAATTGTAGGATTGTATTTATTTACAAGTAATTCAATAAACTCCGAATATAATGGTACATTGAATTCTTTATTGGTATTGAATCCATGTCCAGGAGCATCCATGGCAATGATAGTTTTCCCAGTTTTTTTTAGATAAGGCAATGCTTTTTTCCATCTAGAGGCGTTACTTTCCCAACCGTGAGCAAGTAAAATCACTTCATTATTTCCTTCCCAATGGTAAGTGCAAAATTCTTGATCACCCAAATGGTGTGTTTGCAAGGTGGATTTTTGGAGAGTTTTGGGTATTTTGTTTTTGTTTATTTTTCCCTTTCTAGGTTCGCTAAATAATTTATATGCCAAAGCTAATGATTGCTGTGGAGCAACATGACTTAAAAGGTTAACTGAGCCTCCAATACTTTTAACAAGAATATTCTGAATATTTTTTTTCATAAAAAAATCCCGATCTGATCGGGATTTAAGATATTACATTTTTGCAAATAGTTTCTCCATTTTTTCTCTTTCCTCCTCAGCTAAGCTTGCGTCTACTAAGATTCTGCCTGAATGCTCATCGGTAATGATTTTTTTTCTAGCTGCAATTTCAACTTGTGTTTGCGGGGGAATAGTGAAGTAAGATCCTGCAGAAGCGCCTCTTTCTATAGAAACAATAGCTAAGCCATTTCTTACACTTGAACGAATTCTTTTATAAGCACCCAATAATCTTTCTTCTAAAGCTCCTTCGTATTCTTTGGAAGATTTAATTAAAAAGGCTTCTTCTTTTTCAGTTTCAGCCATGATCTCACTTAATTCATCTTTTTTATGTTTTAAGTGAGTTGATTTTTGCTCTAATTTTTCTTTAGAATTAACTATTACTTCTTTTTTGTGTTCTGTAGAAGCTTTTAATTCTTTAATTTGTTTTTCAGCTAATTGAATTTCTAATTCTTGAAACTCAACTTCTTTTGTTAAAGAGTTAAACTCTCTATTATTACGAACTTCTTTTTGTTGTTCGGTATATTTTTTTATAGCCAATTGGTGGTTTTCAATAGCCACTTTTTTAGCTTTAATACTATCTTCAATAGTAACTAAGTCTGCTTCTAATTTTTCTAAACGAGTAGTTAAACCCGCTACTTCATCTTCAAGATCTTCCACTTCAAGAGGTAATTCCCCTCTTACATTTCTTATTTCGTCAATTCTTGTATCGATAATTTGTAAATCGTAAAGCGCTCTTAATTTTTCTTCTACGCTCAATTCTTTTGTAGTAGCCATTTTCTATATGTACTTAACAGGATTAGTATTTTCTTCTGATAAAACGATTGCAAAATTAGTAATTTTTTCTTTAAGATAATCAACAATATAGTTTTTTGTATATCTTTCACTTTCAAAGTGACCTATGTCTGCTATAACTATCTTGTTTTCAGCTTCGTAAAAGTTATGGTATTTCAAATCGGAAGTTAAAAAAACATCGGCACCCGACTGAATTGCATTTTTTATTGCGAAACTTCCAGAGCCTCCCAATACCGCTACCTTTTTAACGGTTTTTCCAAGCAGCTCGGTATGTCTAATGACACCGCATTGCATTTTGTTTTTAACCATTTCTAAAAATTCAATTTCACTTAACGGATTGGTTAATTCACCTACCATGCCTAAACCAATATTTTGATGCTGATTTTGTATATCGTAAATTTCATAAGCAACTTCTTCATAAACATGACTGCTGAAAAGCGCTTTGAGTACTTTTCCTTGCAAATGTTTTTCAAAAGTCACCTCGATTTTTATTTCTTGTGTTTCCACAAATTCAAATCGCTCTCCAATTTCGGGATTGCTATTTTCATTCCCCACGTAAGTTCCAATTCCTGTAGAATTAAAACTACAATCCTCATAGTTTCCAATTTTTCCTGCACCTGCTTCAAATAATGCATTGCGCACTTGCTCTGCATTTTCAGGAATGGTATAGGTAATTAATTTCTGTATAAAGTGAGTTTTCGGAACTAAAATTTTTGTATGAACTAACCCAAGGGCATCACAGAAAATCTTATTAACTCCGTCTTTGTGATTATCAAGTGCCGTATGAACAGCATAAATGGCAATATCATTTTTAATTGCTTTTAAGACAGCACGTTCAACATAATTTTTACCGGTAATTTTTTTCATTCCAGAAAAAATAATCGGATGAAAACAAACAATTAGATTGCATTTTTTGGCAATTGCTTCGTTAATAACCGACTCTAATGCATCATGACAAACTAAAATTCCGGTTGCATTTACTTCTTCATTTCCTACCAATAGGCCAACATTATCAAAATCTTCGGCATAAGCCAACGGAGCCATTTCTTCCAGTATTGTGATGATTTCTTTTATTTTCATTATGTGTTTTTAATAATAAAATACATTCCAAAGATAAAAAAATGTTACTTTCGTGCTATGATTATTTTAAGGTATTTATTTTTCCCATTTTCAGTCCTTTATGGATGGATCACTTCTCTTCGAAATTTTCTTTTCGATAAAGGAATTTTGAAATCCCATGCGTTTAAAGTTCCCGTTATCGTTGTTGGAAATTTATCGGTAGGTGGTACTGGAAAAACTCCTCAAATTGAATACCTTATTCGTCTGCTTTCCCCAAATTATAAATTAGCTACATTGAGCAGGGGTTACAAACGAAAATCAACAGGATTTATTTTGGCTGATACTAATGCTACAGCTGAATTACTTGGGGATGAGCCATTTCAAATACATCAAAAATTTCCTCAAATTCAAGTTGCGGTTGATGCCCATAGAAAAAACGGAATTGAACAATTACTTGCTCTAAAAGACAATCCAGATGTAATTTTACTTGACGATGCTTTTCAACATAGAAAAGTAAATGCAGGATTTTATATTTTACTTTCTGCTTATAACGATTTGTATTGCAATGATTTTATGCTCCCAACAGGAAACTTGCGAGAGAGTAGAAGCGGAGCAAAACGCGCCGATGTGATAATTATTACTAAATGCCCCAAAAATTTATCGGAAACTACACAACAGGAAATCAAAAATAAAATAGGATTGGAGACTCCAGTTTATTTTAGTTATATTGATTATGATGATTTGGTTTATAACCAAAGCGAAAGCAAAAAAGTGAGTGAAATAAAGGAGATGGATAAATTAGTTATCGCTGGTATTGCTAAGCCTGAGCCATTTTTTGAATTTTTAGAAGTAGAAAAAGAGGACCGTATGGTATTTCCTGATCATCATTTTTTTTCAGCAAACGACATTCAACAAATTGAAGACAAAGCAAAAAACAAAATCATAATTACGACTGAAAAAGATTTTGTACGATTAGCTAATCGAAACTTAAATACCCCAATTTATTATTTGCCAATTAAAAGTAATTTTCTTTCAAAAAGTGAAGAATTAGATAATAAAATAAAAAATTATGTGGGAGCAAGTTCAAGAAACCGTTAGTTTTATTCAAAGTAAATTCAGTTTTACTCCAGAGTATGGTGTGATATTAGGATCTGG